>Ga0307477_10001651_pt1 | contig 18385 bp, 12 predicted proteins | sample atmos_gasesECM2C_FD_203316 | JGI IMG/M metagenome (GOLD analysis project Ga0307477, IMG submission 203316) | Hardwood forest soil microbial communities from Morgan-Monroe State Forest, Indiana, United States - atmos_gasesECM2C_515 | ecosystem: Environmental > Terrestrial > Soil > Temperate...
ATTTTTCCCCTGGAAAGACTCCGTGTTTTGAGCCTTGGGCACAGTGAGATCTCCTGGTGATAAGGGGCCTGGAAGTCGGCAGGTTCGTGTTGCGAGATTTTGTTCTGGAAGAAACCCGGTCAGCGGAGAAGACGCAGTGTCTTGTCGAAGGGTCCGATACTGTTCTAATTGAGTCACGCGGAACGGTAGCATTTTGTCTTACCGATTTCAAGGAGCCACGCTTTTCGAGGCCGGGCAGCCAAGCCGAGCGGCGGAAGCAGAGCGTCAAGCACTGACGCTAAACCCGGAGGAGGCTTCCTATAAGAAGTCGCTCGAGAAATACGAATCTACAAAGCAACTGCCGCCGCGCCAGAAACCATAGAACTTTCTTGGCGCGAAAGCGGCAACGAAGCACCCCGATATGGACTAGAGAAAGGCACACCTTCGTTGAACGGGAATGTCTGCATTCTTATTTTTCTGTGTCGGTGTGCCAGCCGGGGTTGGTCCAGTGGTGGTTGCGCAGTACGAAAACTTCGGTGACGCGGCCGGAGGTCACCGAGCGTTTGCCGTTTTCCTCCGTTTCGTACAGATACTGGCTGTAGGTGACTGCCACGTCGCCGAAGCGCTGGATTTCTGTGCGGGGGAATTCCAGACGGATTAGCTTTCCGTCTGCGGCATGGAACTTGGCGGCCGATTCAAGTATGTCTGCCTGGTTCTTCCACTTTTCTTCACCGGCGCTGATGACGATGGTGTCGGGCGGGACCAACGCTTCGAGCGTCTTCGTGTCATTGGCGAACCAGGAGCGCCACACGGATTCGCGAGTTTTGAGCAGTTCCGCTTGGTCATCGGGTCTGGCTGGCAAACCCGAGACGAACAGCATTGCGAGCACCCCAACCATCGCTACGGTAATCCGGATTGCGCGACGCATATACCCTCCCGAGAAACCTTCGATGAATTCAACCGTGTGTTCTCATGCGGATCAGCACGTGCAAATGAGTTCCCCGCGTAAGAGGCCACCCGTCTCGAGACAGCCGGCCGCACGGTGTCGTGAAGGCCGGGAAAACCGGGCCACTACGATCATGATTCGCACTTCTGATCGACGAGCGCGGACGGCCGGAAAGAGTTGGCCTGGCCTTCGGAACCGGTCTTTAGCCCGCGCATGAGCCACGCGCCGGCGACGCAGACCGCGCTGCCGATGATCGAGAGCATCGCGACATACTCGCCGCGCACCAGGACTCCGAGCAGGAGTGCGACCGGGGGAATCAGGAATGCTGCCGAAGACGCGCGCGTGGCGCCGACTCTGCCGGCAGCGGTGGCCAGCAAGACAAAGGCGATTCCGGTGCCGAATACTCCCAGCATTAGGAGTGAAAAGAATGAGGCGGGTGTCCAGTGCGCAGCGAGAACGTCGCGCACACCGAGAGGCGCGGTCAGCATCACTGCCACAGTTTGTGCGCGAAGGACCACGGGAAGTGCTCCGTGCTGCTGCTGGAGTGGACGAGCAAGATTCAGCGCGAATCCATAAGACACAACCGCCGCCAGGATCAGCCACACACCGACGACACTGCTATGACCTTGGTGGATTGTGGGCCGGGCCATCAGGCCGGCGCCCATTAATCCGATGGCCAAGCCCGCGATCACACGGCGTTCGGGAACTCGACCGGCGATGAGGGTGGCGACGATGGCGGTGAAGAGCGGAACTGCCGCGTTCAACATGCCAGTGAGCGCCGAAGATACTCTCTGCTCCGCGAATGGGAACATGCTGAGAGGAAAGGCGAACCACAAAACACCCACTAGGGCGATGGCGGGCCACGCCGATCGTGCTACCGGTTTGCGTGCGACGCGAAAAAACCCCAGGGTGGCGGCTCCCACAAAGAGACGGACGAAGCTAACGCCGCTGGGGCCCATCGCTTTCAATCCCTCCGCGATGAAGAGAAAGGATGCGCCCCAGATGATTCCAGGGGTCGCGATTAGCGGCCAGTCTGCGGAAATGACGAACCGGCCCCCGCTTGACTTGTGTGTTAGCTCGTTCATAGCACGAAGCGCCGAGAGCGACAGCAGAATCCGTTCATGAATTCCCTCCCGATTTGCGGCGCGGGTGCAGCGCCAGTAATAAGGCGCCTGCGGATGCGGAAAAGACCGAATAGTCCAGCGGAGATTTGAGCCCAAACGAGATGGCCATGGAAGTTCCGAACAGGAAAAGCAGGGCCGCGGCGCTGAAGGCTACCCAGCGCGTCCAAAGCCCCAGAATCAGAAGGATGCCAAGCGAGAGTTCGGCCATCGTAGCTGCCCACGCAAGGAATGGAATAATGAACGCGGGCATGAAGGAGTTAACTTCGGCGGTGTACTTCGTGAAGTTGGCGAAGTTTCCCCAACCGCCGTACTTGCCCCACAGGCCGAAGCGGTCGGCAACGGCAGATAAGAACGCGACGCCGAGGGCAACACGAGCGTAGAGAATTGCGAACCGTTCGAAGGTAACGGCGCGCGAGCTTTTCTCGTCGTGAGGTGGGGTTGTCTCTGCTGCGGACAACGGTGAATTGTTCATGGTTACTTGCCCTCCTTGGTTTCCGGCGCTGGAACTGTGAGCGGCGTATCGCGATCGCAAACGAAATAGGCGAGGAACTGTACCGGGAGTTTGTCGCTGGCATTGGCGGAGATCTGATGAACGCCGTTGGGAGCTTCGTAGAAGCTCTCACCAGGCCCGTAGGTGGCTTCTGGTTGGCCCTTCACCTGGGAACGATACGATCCAGCGATAACGTACACGATTACTGCGCAGGGATGGCTGTGTGGCGGATCGGATTCGCCGGGTGCGTAAGTGACCTCGACGACGGTGGCCTTGAGGTGGTCTCCGTCTAAATGTGGCAGAGCGTGGGAAAACGGGGCTCGGGGTTGTTCCGTTGCTGGTGGAGAGGCTTCGGCGTGTGGCCGCACGGCGACTCGCGCCAGGGCCGCGGTGCTGCCTGCGATTATTGCAATCCATGACAGCCCCAGGACAAGTCTCGCGCGTTTGCTAGCCAATGGCATGGTTACCTCCAGATCTTCAGTGAATCTAAAACTATAGTGGACCTACCACAAGATCCATTTATAGTATTCTTCCTGTACCACTTTCAATGCCGAAGAAAGCCACTTCCTTCGAGTTGATGCTTCCACAGCGAGATTCGGAAACGGCTGCGTATCGTTGGCTGTATGGGGCCATTCGCGGCGAAATTTTGGACGGCCGGCTACATCCGGGGACGCGGCTGCCGGCCACGCGCGATCTCGCTCGGCGATACGGGCTTTCTAGGGGCACGATCGTGAGCGCCTTCGAGCAACTAAAGTCCGAGGGCTATGTAGAAGGTAGCGTCGGTTCGGGCACACATGTGCGCAAGGTTCTGCCGGACGAATTGCTGCAAGTGACGCACAAGGTCGGCGCGCAACCGACACCGCAACGAAAACAGCGAAGGAAGATTTCCGATTATGGCAAGCGCGTGGGGTTGTTTCCGTCTTATGCCATCCGACCTAGCCGCGCTTTTCGAGCAAATGTGCCGGCGCTGGAATTGTTCCCGGCAAACCTATGGGCGCAGATCACAGCTCGCCGCTTCCGACGAGCGTCGGCGAGTTTTCTGCTGGGATGCGAACCGCTGGGATATCACCCGCTGCGCGAAGCGGTAGCCGATTATTTAGGCACGTCGAGGGGAGTGAACTGCGTCCCTGAACAGATCGCGATTGTCTCCGGCGTGCAGGAAGCGCTCAATCTAACGGCGCGGCTCTTTCTGAATCCAGGGGATCGAGTATGCATGGAGAATCCGGGATTTCCCGGAGCGGCGATGGCGTTTGAAGCGGTAGGAGCGAATGTTTCTGCTGTGCGGGTGGATGACCAAGGCATGGAATTGCCAGGGGCGGGACCGCCGGGGGCACGGTTGGTTTACATAACGCCGGGCCATCAGTTTCCGCTCGGAATTACGATGAGCTTGACGCGGCGCCTCGAACTGTTGAAATGGGCCCGGAATCAAGGTGCGATCATTTTTGAAGATGACTACGACAGCGAGTTTCGCTACTCCGGGCGCCCGGTTCCGGCCTTGCAGGGACTCGACCGCATCGGGATCGTGCTATTCGCCGGAAGCTTCAGCAAGGTGTTGTTCCCGTCGCTTCGGCTGGGGTATTTGGTAATTCCTGCGGACCTGGTGAATCTTTTCTCGGCGATGATCTCGCTTACAACACGGCACGCGGGGCTGCCGGAACAAACGGTGCTCTGTGACTTTATCAGCGGAGGGCATTTCGGCCGGCATTTGCGGCGGATGCGGGAAGTGTACGCAGAGCGATTGTCGGTTCTGCTGGAGGCCGCTCGCGACAAATTGGCGGGCTTGCTTGAAATCTCCGAAATTGAAGCGGGGCTGCAGACCGTAGGATGGTTGTGCAAAGGGATCGATGGCGAAACAGCTGCGAGGGCGGCGGCCGTACGCGACGTAGAAATATTTCCGTTGAGCCGATATAGCCGAGGCAGGGTTGCGCGGCAAGGATTGCAGTTGGGATTTGCGGCGGTGGACGAGCACGAAATCCGGCGCGGGGTTCAAGAGCTGGCAATTGCATTCGAAGAAGAGTTGAGACGCAAGTCCTGAATATTTCCGATGGTCCAAGCGAGGCGAAATAAGCCGGAACGCTATTGGGTCGAGGAGAAGGTGTCGCAGGACCTTGGGCTGCCGGAGTTGAAACCTTGCTTGAACCAGTAGGTGCGCTGGGCGGAGGTGCCATGGGTAAATTTGTCGGGCATGACCCGGCCGGTCTCCATTTTCTGCAGATGGTCGTCGCCGACGGCGGCGGCGGCGTTCATGGCGGATTCTATGTCGCCCTTTTCCAGTAGATCGCGCTGTTCGGTGGAATTTGCCCACGCACCCGCATAACAATCTGCCTGAAGCTCCACGCGGACGGAGATGGGATTGGCCATTCTCGGATTGCTCTCCACTTCCCGGCGGACCCTTTGTTCGGTGCCCATAATTTTCTGAACGTGATGGCCGATTTCGTGGGCGATCACATAGGCTTGCGCGAATTCACCCGAAGCGCCCAGTTTATTTTTAAGCTCAGAGAAAAAGCTTAGGTCGAGGTAAACCTTTTCGTCACCGGGACAATAAAAAGGGCCGGTTGCGGTCTGTGCCAGGCCGCAGGCGGAATTCATGCCACCGCGATAGAGAACCAATTTTGCGTGACGATAGTTGGGGATGATTTTGGTCCAGGTGTTTTGCACGTCGTCGAGCACGAAGGAAACGAATTGGACTTCGCGCTGTTCGGCGGCACTTTGCCGGGGAGTGGCTGGCGCGCTCTGCGTGGATTCCGTAGTGGAGGAACCGCCCAGGAAGGGCGTTAGCAAATCGCGTTTAAATATGAAACTGAGCACCAGAAGGACCAGGATTCCGCCGATGCCGATGTGAATGCCGCCGGGGAATCCGCCGCCGCCGCTGCTGGAGCGGTCGTCTTCTACGTCGTTGCTGACTCCGCCGGGTGTCCAACGCATGAAAATCTCCTGGTAATACTCGCTGGTTAAGACCAATCTACTATATGCGAAGGACCAAGCGGGGCAACCCTATTCTTCGTGGGATTTTAAGGTAGTTCGTCTTCCGGCTTGAATAGCTGCCGCTGGAAGATCCGGAAGAAGCGACGACAAGATGCTGCGCTGAAGACCGCGGCGCTGCATGTAAACCTTTGCCATGCCGCATGGAAACTCTGCGGCGGTTTTCCGGAGCAAAGGCGGGATGCCGGGCTAAAGGCCCGCCGGTGCGAGGCCGGGCGCGTTGCATTCAAATCTTTCCCAGACAATGTTGATGAAAGCTGGAAAAAATAAAGATAGGGCGGGCGGCGGGCGCCGTTTTCGATGGGCCATTTGGTTTGCGGCCGCGCTTGCTGTAGTTGCCAGCGTGTTTGTGATTGTTGTGGCGATCCAGTCTCCCTTCACGCGGGATCGCGTGGCACAAAGTTTGGAGGAGAACGTTCGGGCGAAAGTAACTTTCGGAAAGTTTCGCATGGTTTACTTTCCGCATCCTGGGTGCGTGGCCGAAGATGTGACGTTCGTGCGCTCGGGTAGCGCGGAAAATACTCCGCCGCTAGTGACAGTTCGACGGGTTGAGGTTGAGGCGCACTACCTTGACATAATTGCAAGGCCCGGCTATGTCGCACGGGTGACGCTCGATGGACTGTACGTGCAGGTGCCTCCGCGGGGTGCGCGCGGCGCAAGTACCGCTTCGGGCAAGACCTCCCCGGTTCGAGTAGGCGAAATTGTAGCGGATGGAGCGGTGCTGGAGGTTGCGCGGTCAGACGGAAAGGCTCCGCTAAAGTTCGAAATGCATGCGCTAACGGTGCGTTCTTTCGCACACGACAGTGAATGGTCTTATCGCGTAGCGATGAAGAACGCAGAGCCTCCCGGTGAGATTACTTCGGAGGGAAAATTCGGGCCCTTGAACCTGGATGATTTGGTCGCCACGCCGCTGTCGGGCACCTACAGGTTTCAGCAAGCGGATTTGGGGGTGTTCAACGGTATAGCCGGGACACTGTCTTCCACAGGCGATTTCGCCGGGAAGCTCGGCGAAATCGGCGTGCTCGGCGCGATCGATATTCCGGACTTCCAGGTGTTGCGGAGCAAACATAAGGTGCACGTGACCTCGCACTTTAGCGCTACCGTGAACGCAAAGAATGGCGATGTTTTGCTGAACCAAGTTGAATCGTCATTTTTGAGAACTTCCGTGGCGGCCTCCGGCAGCGTAGCGGGTAAAGCGGGGCAAAAGGGTAAAACGACTTCCGTGGATGTGGAGGTCAACAACGGCCGGATTCAAGACTTGCTGCTGTTACTCGCCAGCACAAAGCATGCTTCCATGAACGGCGCGACCAGTTTCAAAGCGCATGTGACCATTCTGCCGCTGGGGCGTGCTTTCCTGAAAGAGCTAGTGATGACCGGGGACTTTGGCGTGGAAGACGCGGCGTTCAGAAAACCGAGCAGACAAGCGCAAGTGCAACAGTTGAGCGAACGAGCGCGCGGTGAGAAAACAGACCAGGACACCGACCAGGGTAAAACGAAACCGGAGGCCGATAGGGAGGATCCAAACAACGTGGTGATCGATTTGCAGGGGCATCTTGAATTGCGCGAGGGCGTCGCAAAGTTTACAGACTTGTCTTTCAACGTTCCCGGAGCGTCGGCTCGCATGGACGGCACTTACAACCTGTGGAATGAGAGGATCGATTTCCACGGAACGCTAAAAACGCAAGCGGAGCTATCGCAGGACACCACGGGAATCAAATCGGCGCTGTTGAAGCCGCTCAATCCGCTGTTTAAGAGGAAGAAAGCGGGCGCGGTAATCCCGGTGAAGATGACCGGCACCTACCACGATCCTTCGTTCGGCTTCGACGCGGTAGGTGCCGTCAAAGCCAAATAGGTCGTCCGATCGGGCACCAGCAGTTTCATCCCCTCGTTTACACTTCATTTGGACCAATTATAACGGGAGTCTTGTATAGCTTGAGTCCCCCGATACGAGTAGGCTTGCGACGGTTTCAGTAACCAGGAGGCTTTATGTTGGCCGCAATCGGCGCAGTACTACTTATTCTATGGCTGTTAGGGTTTCTGGCATTCCACGTGACAGTGGGCTTCATTCACATACTTCTGGTGATCGGACTCATCATGATCATCATGCATTTCGTTCGCGGCAGCAGTCCCGCTTAGAAGATGAGCTCGTACTGCTGTTCCGCCGGAACTTGGGTAGCCAATTCGGCGGAATGACCGACTCGAAAGCCGGCTGGCGCGTGTGCGTCCGGCGGGCTTTTCTTTTTTTTGGCTACTCGTAGCGCAAGGCGACCATGGGATCCACTCGCATAGCGCGGCGTGCTGGCATATAGCAGGCGAGCAGCGCAACGCTGGCGAGGACGGCGGCGACCACGACAAAAGTCAGCGGATCGGACGGCTTTACGTTGAAAAGCAATCCAGCCATCAATCGCGTTAGCGCCAGAGATGCTGCGATACCGATGCCCAGCCCCAGCGCTGCCAGCTTTGCACCTTCCACCAGCATTTGCTTCAGCACTACTTCCGGGTGAGCGCCGAGCGCCATGCGGATGCCGAATTCGTGTGTGCGTTGCGCCACAGCGAACGCCATTACGCCATAGACTCCAACCGCGGCGAGAAGCAGCGCAAGAGCCGCGAAGGCGACCAGCAGTGTGAGATTCAGGCGCGGCTGCGCGACGGAATTCGATAGGAGCTGATCCATAGTGCTGACGTCATAAATGGGCAAGTCCTTGTCGATGGCGGACACCTGCTCGCGAATGCTCTTGGTCATGCTGGACGGATTGATCGGCGTGCGTATGGCGAGGAACATAGTGCGCTCGTCGGATTTTTGCGTTTGCGGGAAGTAAGCTTGCTCGCGGCCTTGCACGTCGAGCCCGTAATGCTTTACGTGACCGACGACACCGACGACAGTGCGCCATCGAGGCACCGGCGGGCTCGACTTTGGGACAGGGTCCATGGCAATGCGCTTGCCGATGGGATCCTGGCCGGGCCAAAAGCGCGCAACAAAATCAGAGTCCACAATCGCGACAAAAGGACCAGTCGATGCATCGGCGTCCGAGAAAGTCCGGCCGCGCTGAAGCGGAATTTGCATGGCGCTAAAGTATCCCGGCGTAACCGTGCGGCGATCGGTCTCCAGGAAGGGAAGATTGTTCATGTGCTTCAAACGCGGGATATCCGAGGCAGAAGTATCCTCGGCAAGAACGGTGCCGGAGGAATAGGCCTGGCTGAGAGGCAATTCCGAAACGGCTCCCGCGGCTTGGACTCCGGGGACGGCCTTCACGCGCTCGAGAAGCTGTTTGTAAAACTCTTCGACGGGAGCGCCGTCCGGGTACGCTTTTTCGGGAAGAGAGACTTCCAGGGTTAACAAGTGATCGGTGTGGAAGCCGGGGCTTACCTCCAACAAATGACGGAAGCTGCGAATCAGCAATCCTGCTCCGACCAGAAGCAACACGGCGAACGCCACTTCGGATACGACTAGCACCCCGCGCAGACGGCGGTTTCCGCCTGCTGCCGAACTACCGCGGCCGGCTTCCTTCAGGGTGTCTTGCAAGTCCGCGCGTCCCGCATGCCAAGCCGGAAACAAACCGAAGATCAAGCCGGTGACTAGCGAAACGGCGAATGTGAATCCCAGAACACGCTGGTCAACCTGGATTTCCCCCATGCGCGGGACGCTGCTGGGAATCAGCGCGCGGAGGGCGTTCACTCCCCAGTAGGCGATACCTAAGCCGAACAGTGCTCCGAAGAACGCGAGTACTAGACTCTCCGTCAACAATTGCCGTATCAGGCGAACACGGCCCGCGCCCATGGCGGCGCGCACGGCGAGTTCTTTCTCGCGCGCGGAAGCTTGTGCCAGCAAGAGATTAGCGACGTTGACGCAAGAGATTAGCAGTACGAAAGCTACAGCAGCTAAGAGAATTAACAGCGCGGGCCGAACTTCGCCGACAAGATCCTCTTTGAGTGGAATAAGGAACATGCCCCACCCCTTATCTCCCGTGCCATAGGAATCGGGATATTCACGTTGCAGTTGCGCCGCAAAGCGATCCATATCCGCACCGGCTTGGGCCAGTGTGACGCCCGGCTTTAATCGAGCGATGACTCGGAACCCGTGCGAGCCGCGGTCTCGAGGATGTGTGCGGTCCAGGCGGAGTGGAAGCCACAAGTCACGTTTGCCCGCCAATGAAAAATCTTTGCGAAGAACTCCTACGATGGAGTAGGACTCGCCGTCGAGTTGAATACTCTTGCCTAGAATCTTCGGGTCGCCGCCAAACTGGCTTTGCCACAACGCAAAACTGAGAAGCGCCTCATGATTGCGTCCGGGAGAATCCTCGTCGGGCGTGAAGATCCGGCCCAGCACCGTTTGGACTCCGAGAAGAGAGAACAGACTCGCAGAGGCGGACGGAGTGGTAACTTGTACGGGAGGAGTTTCGCTGCTGGTCAAATTCGAACTGTCGCCGAGGTAGTACGCACCCAGCTCCGAGAAGGACTGATTTCGATCGCGCAGATCCCAATATTCCGGTTCCGAGATCCAATTGCGCGAAAGGCCTTCCTTTTCGAATTTTCCCCAGACATTGACGAGAGCAGCCGAGTCTTTGTAAGCCAGCGGCCGAAGAAGAACGGCATTGACGACGGAAAAGATGGCCGTATTGGCGCCGATGCCGAGCGCAAGAGTGAGTATGGCAATGGCCGCGAAGCCCGGATTCTTGGCCAGCATCCGAATGCTGTAGCGAATGTCTTGCATCAATGTTCCCATCGTTCAGTCTCCTGGATACTCGATACCGCCAGATAGTACGCACGCAAGACGACGAAAGTTCGCTTCTGCCACGGCGAACTCGGATCGGTCATCTGTGCCTTATTCGTAGCGCAGGGCGACCATGGGGTCCACGCGCATGGCGCGGCGCGCAGGAATGTAACACGCAAGGACTGCAACGCCGGCAAGCATCAGGGCCGCGGTTGCAAACGTGACCGGATCGGTTGCGCTGATACCGTAGAGCAGGCTACCCAGCACACGTGTGAGCGCCAGCGCCCCTCCGAGACCGATCGCGACACCGGTGAGCGTCAACGCGAGGCCCTGCCCGATGACCATACGAAGCACGTTGCCCGGCTGTGCGCCGAGCGCTATGCGCACGCCGATTTCCTGCGAACGCTGCGCGACCGCGTAGGAGAGCACGGCATAAATTCCTAAGGACGCGAGAATCAATGCGAGTCCGCCGAAGGCCCCCAGAATCGTTGCTTGCAATTGGCGAGGCGCGAGCTCTTGGTCCACGAGAGCTTGCATGGGCATGACGTCGGCCACCGGCTGGTCTTTGTCCACAGTCCAAATCTGGTCCCGAATGGCCGCGGCGAGGCGCAACGGATCACCGGCCGTTTTCACCGCGAGGTATCCGGGCGCAAAATATTCATACTGTGAATACGGGACGTACATCTCGGCGCGTGGCGAAACATTGAGCCCCATCTGGTGCACGTCGCCGACGACGCCGATAACGGTGAACCAGGGATCCTCGCTGGCATAGCCGCCAAGCTTCATGCGCTGGCCCAGCGGATTTTCACCGCGCCAGAATTGACGAGCCATAGTCTGGTTAATAAGCAGGACTAGAGGTGAATCATGTCTTTCATCACCCGTGAAGAGTCGTCCAGCTTTGAGCGTCATGCTCATGGCGCGAATGTAGTCTTTGCTGATCACGCGCAAATTGGCGTCGTTGAATTCGCCCGGAGCGGGCGGAGGTTGGCCGTCGATGGTGAAGCCGGCGGACCCTCCGCGGTTGGTCAGAGGCACCCAGGTTGTAAAGCCAGCCGCGACGACCCCTGGAAGGCGATCCACACGCTGGAGAACTTGATCGTAGAACGCCGTTCTTTTCGAAAGTTCCGAATACTTGGGCTCCGGCAAGGGAACGTGCAGTGTGAGCACACGATGCGCGTCAAAGCCAGGGTTGAGCAGGCGCAGGTTCGCAAAAGTCCGAATCATCAAGCCCGCGCAGCTGAGCAGCACCACTGCCAGCGCCACTTCGACCACCACCAACAGGTTGCGCGTGTAACTGCCGTGAACACTCAATGCGCTCCGTCCGCCCGCCCGCTTGAGGGCGTCGCTAAGGTTCAGGCTGCTCAGGCGCAGCGCGGGCATGATTCCGAACAAGACTCCGGTGGCCATGGAGACAAAGACGGAGAACAGGAAGACGCGCGCGTCGATTGCTGAACCGGGAGCCAGCGGAACTCCGGCGGGAACCAAGCGAGACAACAGAGCTGCTCCCCAGAATGACAGCATAACTCCAACGATCCCGGCGAGTCCGGCCAACAGCAGGCTTTCGGTAAGAAGCTGGCGGAGAATCCGCTGCCTTCCGGCGCCCAGGGCCATACGGACAGCGAGTTCGCGCTGGCGGCCTGCGGCGCGCGCAAGAAGGAGGTTCGCAACATTGGCACAGGCGATCAACAGCACGAATCCGACCGCTCCCAGAAGGATATAAATGGCGAGCCGAAGATTCCCCACGCGGTCCTGCCGGACAGGCACGGCGAACGCGCCGATGTGCGTGTTGCTGTCCGGATATTTTTCAGCGAGATTCCTGGACACAGCGGCCAAGTTCGCGTTCGCTTGTGCGAGCGTGACACCGGGTTTCAGACGCGCTACCACCTGAAGAAAATGCCGATGATGGTTGATGGCCTGTTCCGGCGAGAATCCCAGTGGCACCCAGATCGCAGAAGCGCGATCGGGGAATTCGAAGCCCGGTGGCATCACGCCGATCACTGTATATTTTTGGTTATCGAGCTCGATCTTCTTCCCTACGATTTGAGGATCGGCGCCAAAGTTCTGCCTCCAAAGCGCGTGGCTCAGGATGGCTACGTCGCCGGTGTTTGCATGGTCTTGTTCCGCGACAAAATCCCGGCCCAGAAAAGGCGGCACACCCAGCACGCGAAAAAGATTCCAGCTTACCTGCCGGCCGAGAATTTCTTCCGGCACCGAGCCCCCCGTCAGACTGAACGAAGCGTCCCGTGTCGCGGCCATATCATCGAAAACGCGATTCTGTTCTTTCCACTCGTAGAAATTTCCGGGCGCGGGCGTGTTCGTCGGAAAGCCTATATACGATGCGTCTTCCCAAACCATTACTAGGCGGCCGGGGTCGCGATACGGAAGCGGGCGCAACAGCACGGTGTTCGCAAAGCTAAAGATCGAAGTGTTCGCAGCAATTCCCAAGGCGAGCACGCCGACCGAGAAGAGTGCGAAGGCCGGGGCCTTCACCAGCATGCGAAACGCGTACTTCAAGTCGCTAAGCAGCGTGGCCACATTCATCCTCCAGCGGCTAGAATTATTCGTAGCGAAGAGCGACCATAGGATCCACGCGCATGGCACGGCGCGCGGGAATATACGAGGCGAGAAGCGCCACAGCGCCAAGCACGATGGCCACCACGGTAAACGTTAGCGGATCGCTAGGCGTCACGCCGAATAGCACGCTGGACATCTCACGCGTCACGATCAACGCTCCAGCCACTCCGATGCACAACCCCAGTAGAACGAGGCGCAGGCCATGGCCAACAATTACGCGAAGAACATCCGCTCGCTGGGCACCGAGTGCCACGCGCAGGCCGATTTCCCGCGTGCGTTGCGTTACCAAATAGGACAGAACGCCGAAGATTCCTCCGGCCGTAAGCAGTAAAGCGATGCCGGCGAATGCGCCGAGCAGGAGCGTATTGAAACGGTCATTTGCGGCCGAGCTGGATACCACATCCGCCATGGTGCGAAAGGTGGAGGTGGCCTGGTCCGGATCGATCTGGCGGAGGGCTTGGCGCACCGCGGCCGTAAGCATGCCAGGATCACTCGCGCCGCGCACGACCGCACTCATTCTCAGATGGGAGCCGGGGATAAACATTTCCGGGCGAAGAGGTTCCTGCAATGCGAAGTGCTTGTTGCCGCCCACGATCCCTACGATCTCGCGTGTGGCGAATTGGGGTTTGCCTTCAAATAATTTCACGTGCTTGCCGATGGCGCTCTCGTGGGGGAAAAACTTCTTGGCGAACGGCTCGCTGACGACCATAACCTGGCGGTCTTCCGACACATCTTCGGGCTCGAAGCTGCGCCCTGCCAGGAGCGGGATCCGCATGGCACCAAAATAATCACCGGCGATGACGCGAAAGTCTGCGTCCTCTTTATCGTTCGGGTTCGCGGGCGGGTGCTCGGTGATGGTAAAAAACGTGTCGTTGCCTTCACCGCTCAGCGGCAGCTCCGAGATGAATCCGGCAGCCTTGGCACCCGGTGCAGCTTGGATACGTTCCTGGAATTCGCGGAAAAATGATTCGCGCCTTTGACGGTCGTCATACCTCGGCGAGAGGAGAGACACCTCTGTGGTGAGAACGTTCGCGGGGTCAAACCCGAGCGGAGCGTGCATCAAACGCCAGAAACTATTGAGCAAGAGACCGGAGGCGATCAAAACGACCAGTGAAAGGGCTACTTCGGCGACGACCAGAGTATTGTGCGCGCGATGCTTTGCGCGCGAATCGCCTGAGCTGCCACCTTCTTTCAAACTTTGCGTCAGATCGCGGCGGCTCGCTTTCAGGGCCGGCCCGAGGCCAAACAGGAGTCCGGTGAAAATCGCGATCACGAAGGTGAATGCGAGGACTGCGGTGTTCACATTTACTTCGTCCAGGCGCGGAAGACTCTGCGGGCCGAGTTGTTTTAGGAGTTCCACGCCGGCCGTGGCCACAAAGATTCCGGCGGCGCCTCCCATCAACGACAGGATCACACTTTCCGTCAAAAGTTGCCGGACCAGACGCAATCGTCCGGCCCCCAACGCGGTTCGGACGGCAATCTCGCGCCGGCGAACGGTGTTGCGCGCGAGAATCAGGCTGGCGATGTTGGCGCAAGTAATCAAGAGCACCAGAGCGACAGCACCGATCAGCACCAGGAATGCGGGCCGCACATTGCCGACTATGACACTCTGAAGAGGCTCGAGTTTTTGGTTCCATCCCTTGTTCGTCTCGGGAAATTGCGTTGCAAGTCGAGCAGCGATGGTGTCCAGCTCGGCTTGCGCTTGCGAGATGGTAACGCCGGACTTGAGAAGGCCGATGGGCCGCATAAAATGGGAGCGGCGGCTGTGCATCCCGGGGTTTTCGAAAGGCGCAGGAAACCAGAGATCGGCTTGGGTGAGGACGGGCATATCGTTGGCCAGCACGCCGACGATGGTGCGCATCTTGCCGTCAAGCGAGATCGATTGGCCGATGACTTTCGCCTCCGCGCCGAAGCGGTCCTGCCACAAATGGTGGCTCAGAATTACAACCTCGGGATCCGATGTTTTTTCGTCAGCGAGGGTAAACACGCGGCCGTAACCGGGCTGAACGCCAAGGGCCTCGAAGTAGCCCGCCGTTATCATGGAGCCGTTGATCTGGACGGGTTTATCGGTCCCGGTGAGATTGAAAAGTGAATCTCCCACGGACCTGGCGCCGTAGTGTTCAAACGATTGGTTCTGCGCGCGATAGTCCAAAAAATCGGACGGCGAAACGGCGCCCTGGTCACAAAGGGCACAATTTCCCCAGCCCCACACCAGATTAGAGGCGTTCTTGAACGGCAGTGGACGGAGAAGCACCGCATCTACTACAGAGAACAGCGCGGTATTGGCGCCGATGCCGAGCGCAAGCGTGAGCACCGCAATTATGGCGAAGCCGGGAGACTTCGTTAGCGCGCGTACAGCGTAGCGGATGTCTTGCAGTAGCGTTCCCACCAGGCCTCCTCAATATTTGTTACGCGATTTGTAGCGAACTTGTTCCGGGTAGCCGTATTGCGTTCATTCGTAACGCAGGGCGACCATGGGGTCTACGCGCATGGCGCGGCGCGCCGGCAAGTAACTGGCCAGCAAAATCGCGGTGCCCAGTACGAGAGCTGCGCCGAAATAAATGCGCGGGTCAGTTACGCTCACTCCGACGAGCAATCCCGCAATCAATTGGGCCAATGCCAGTGCGCCCGCCAATCCGAACAGCATGCCCAGAAAGGTCAGACGCACGCTGTGACCGAGGACCAATCGCATTACGTCTCGCGGGCTGGCGCCTAACGCCATGCGGATGCCCATTTCTTTGGTGCGTCCTTGGACGATGTAGGCCATCGTCCCGTAAATTCCGATGGCCGCCAAGAAGAGCGCCAGCAGCCCGAAAATGCCGGTGAACTGGGTGAATATCCTGAATGGCGCTTCCTGATCGCTGATCAATTGGGTTAACGAAACAACTTGCGAAATGGACTGGTCTTTATCGAGCGAAGAAACGGCCTGGCGAAGTCCGGCGGTTAGGGCGAGAGGGTCGCCGGAAGTTCGGAGCAGGATCGTCATCGAACGGCTTGGCGACTGTGAAAAGGGAATGTAACTTTCCGGCGACGGCGACCGGTCGAAATCCGTAGTAAGGCGGATATTTTTTACGATACCGACGACGGTGCGCAGCACGGTGCTGTCGCGGCCGAGCTGAATCCTTTGACCGAGCGCATCCTGATGCGGGAAATAACGGTCCGCGAGCGCTCGATTAATCACGATTGCTGCGGGTGCGTCTGCGCCGTCCTGCTCGGAGATGAAGCGGCCCCGGTTTATTTGCAGGCCGAGTGCAGAAAAGTAGCCGGGCGTGACAGCGGTAATAGCAGTCGACGGAATATTACCGGGTTCCGGGGCGGGCCGGCCTTCGAAGAACATTTCCGCGGAGTCGTAACTAGAACCAAAAGGAATGTATTGGCTCGCACCACCAGAGGTTACTTGCGGTAAAGCCTGAACACGCTCCATCAAACGATCATAAAAACTCGCTACCTGGCGAGGATCGGCGTAGGCCGTATCCGGCAGAGCGATCTGAGCTACCAGCACATGCGCCGACTGAAAGCCGAGGTCCACGTTATAGATATTTTTCAACCACTCGATCATCAGTCCGGCCGGCACGAGCGACGTCAAAGCGAGAGAGACTTCCAGGACAATCAGAATTTTTCTCATGCGGCGGCCGCGCGAACTTACCGAGGCCGAACTGCCTGCGTCTTTTAACGTCGCGGTGAGATCGGGTTTCGAGCTGTGCAGTGCGGGCGTCAAGCCGAAAGCCATCGAACAGAGAAGCGCAATCGCCACGGAGTAGGCCAGGGTTGAGAAATCGACGTAGAGGCGGCCGTAGTTGGGGAGATAGCCGCGGTTCTCGAACGGAATTAGGCTGGTGATTCCTTCTCCGCCCCACTTGGCCAGCCCGACTCCCAGAACGGCGGCAATAAAGAACAGCCAGACATTCTCGGTGAGAAGTTGGCGCACGACCCGCCAGCGGCTGGCTCCCAGAGAAATTCGCAGGGCCATTTCCTTCTGCCGGGCCAGCGCGCGGGCGAGAAGAATTCCGGCCACGTTGGCACAAGCAATCAGCAGAATGCATATGCCGATGCAGAAGCCCATGTAAATGCCCTGGTCGCCGGTGTGTTTTCCAATCTCGTGGCGCAGGCTGTTCAAGAAGATTCCGCTGTTGGTGTTGCTTGCGGGATAGAGCCTCTCAAGCCGCTGCGCAATCGGAGCCATGGCTTGCTGCGCTTGCGCCAACGTCACATCGGGCTTGAGGCGGCCCACCACGTTAAGCCATCCATTCACGCGGTCTGCGCGTTCCTTGTCAGTCGGTGCGAGCGGAACCCAGATATTGGCGCGGCCCATCAGGGTAAAGTGAAAATCTTCCGGCATCACGCCGATGACGGTGTAAGAATCTCCATTCAGAGTGATGGTCTTCCCAAGTTCGCTTAGATCTTCGTTGAGGCGGTCGTGCCAGAGTCCGTAGCTCAAAATGGCGAGCTTGCCGCCGCCCGGTTGATCTTCCCGCGGGCTGAACGTGCGTCCCATGATCGGTTGGGCGCCAAGCGTTTGAAAGAAATTGGCACTCACACGAGCGCCCAAAATTCTTTCCGGCCGATCCTCCCCGGTGAGATTAAAATTCGTGGTGCTCCAGGCGGCCAAGTTTTCAAAAACGGAGTTCTGCTCGCGCCAGTCAGAAAAGTCCGGGGTAGAGGCTTGGCCGATCCAGCCCTTCTTGGTGTCGATCTCCCAGACGACCGTGAGCCGATCTGCTTGCGGGAACGAAACCGGATCTAATACCCACTGGCGCACCATGTTGAAGAGCAGCGTGCTGCCCCCGATGCCGAGCGACAAAGTGAGAACCATCAGTATTACGACGCCAGGCGTCTTCGCCAGCGTGCGCATCCCGTAGCGGAGGTCTTGCAGCAGGGTTTGCATCGGTCGCCCCTTTGCGCCTGACCGACGATTGGTTGTGGCGCAATTAGTACGAAAGGGATTAGCAGATGGCGTACCAAGCAAGATACCAGGCAAATGGCATGTTTTCAGCGCCGTAGAAGCTGACATTGAAATTTGGATTGGGCGGCGTGACCGCTAACGCGAGAGGATGTCACGAAAGCGGACACTGCACTATCTACAACTGGCGGAAATCCTTCGGCGAGCCTGGCGGAGTTGTACTCCGCCGCGCGGCCAGCCAGCCTCGTCGGGAGCTCAGTGACCTTTTTCTAATTCCTCGATGAGGGCGGGGACTACTTCGAAGAGATCGCCGACGATGCCGTAGTCGGCTACTTCAAAGATAGGGGCATTTTGATCTTTGTTGATGGCGGCGACGGTGCGCGAGCCCTTCATTCCTACAACGTGTTGGATGGCACCGCTGATTCCGAGCGCGAGATAAAGCTTGGGCGCGACGGTTTGTCCCGAGCTGCCGATCTGGCGGTCCATGGGCAGCCAGCCTTCGTCGCAAATCGGGCGCGAGGCGCAAATTTCTCCACCGAGAAGTTTTGCGAGTTTTTCAACCATGGGGATATTTTCGGGAGCTTTGATGCCTCGGCCGATGGAAATAAGAATGGGAGCTTGCGTTAGGTCAACGGCTTGCTTTGCTTCGCGGAAAAGCTCCAGCGGCTTGGTGCGGATC
>Ga0307477_10001653_pt1 | contig 18373 bp, 36 predicted proteins | sample atmos_gasesECM2C_FD_203316 | JGI IMG/M metagenome (GOLD analysis project Ga0307477, IMG submission 203316) | Hardwood forest soil microbial communities from Morgan-Monroe State Forest, Indiana, United States - atmos_gasesECM2C_515 | ecosystem: Environmental > Terrestrial > Soil > Temperate...
CCCCAGAAGACGCCAACAATAGAATTCCAGTTACTTGCGGATGATTCTCGACGTAGGTATTCGACGCCAGTATTCGCAGTATTCGAGGCCGGTTATTGTTGCCGGCTATGCTTGGGGCCTGCGAATGAAGTCTGCCCTTATTTTTCTTTACTTGCGCTTTGCTGGCGGGGTGTGAGTAATGGGTGATTACTTGGGGATTACTTGGAATGTATTAGGCACGCTGTCAGCAAGTAAAACGGGCAAGTCATTCTCCGGGTCTACTTGCCGGGTTGATACCGGCCGCTCTGTCGCTTTCGGCGAGGGCACCAGCCTGGAATGCGAGGGTTTCGAGGCGATGGCTTATGCCGTTGGTTTGTGTTTGTACAACCTCAATCTTGGCGTCGGTCTTTGCTGCGACGGTTTCAACAACTGTGAGCTTGCGGTGCAACTTGATATGGCTCGCAACCATACCAACAACAAACGCGATGTTGATACCAAGTTGTATCACAGTCTCAAGGTGCTGCACGATATCCACGGCAAGCCTATCTACAAACCGGCCCGATCGCCTTTAATACATCATCAGCGAACGCCCACACGGCCGGCATGGTGACGACGGTTGTGGCTGTAGCGCCGAGCATCCCCGCGGCCAGCGGCGGCAGGGCACACCCTGCCAGCGCTGTCGCTCCGCACAGGACTAAGAGAAGCCCTGGCCCGCGGGTTTTCAAGTCGCCGGCAGCGGCTGTGACGTGGTTTCGGGTGACGCGAGGTCAAGTCCAATCATCGTCGCCGGCACCGGCGCGGTGGAGATATCGACGGCGCCATCGTCGACCTTGAGCCCGGCCGAGTCGGATACCTCAAAGGTGATGCCGAGCGCATCGCGCACGAGCGGGGTGAACACGACGGCCGGTGAGCCGTCCATCATCGCGCCGATCGCGACGCCGAGCTTGGTCGAGTCGCCCGACGTGACGGAGAATACATCGGCCGCGGGCGCGGGCTCCGGGGTGCCATCGTCGGCCAAGGTCAGGATGCGGTACTTGTAGACGGCGTTTGACGCAAGCGGGATGTTCGCCATGATAATTACCTCTCTGCCTAATGTAGAAATGTAGAGCTCCGGCCGCGCGAGCACGATCCGAGTTGCCCGGTCTATATGGTGAGGCTCCGGCCGGTCTTCCACCTCGGGCCACACGCCGGTCAAGTGCCGGACAGCGGTACCGATCTTGAGGTAGAGCCGGCCAACATCGCTCAGCAGATGCGTCGGCGTCACAGCCGCGCCGCCACGAACTTGAGCACTCCCGAGAGGACGCCGATCGTGTCTGCGATCTTCTCGGCCGTGCCGATCGCGGCGATCGCTGGTGCCGGCGCCGGGCTGACACCCGACGACGCGCCCGGCACCAGCCCGCCCGGCTGCGGCGCGACCACCATCGCCACAGGAGCCGTCCGAGGTTCGATTTGAGCATCGGCCTCCGTCTGTCCATCCTCCCGCATTACGTCAACCAGCGCGACGCGGTAACGCCCGGAGAAGCTATCCCCGAGCGAGGTCCAAGTCCGGCGCAAAGCCGGCGCAACCTTGACTGTGATCCCCGCGGTCAAGTCGTCGAGCAGCGAGCCGCCCGAAGTCATGCGCTTGTAGACGGTTTCCGCCAAATCCCAGGCTCCGGCGTCCTGACTGTCGGGGCTGAAATCCGGCAGTCTCATGCGCGTCTGTTCGTCGCGCCAAGTTGACGGCTCGAACTGGTAGCGGCCGGCCGCGTGCGTCATGCTGCCGCTTTTCGTGCGGACGCCGGGCCAGTCGGGAAACTGGCTGTAATCGCTGAAATGAGCGCCGCCATAGAGCTCGTTGTAGATCGGCTCCCCGTCGACGTCCGCCGATTCGCCAACCGCCAGCGCGTCGAGAAACGCGGCGATAATCTGATCTTCGGTCGGGTCGGCTGCGGCCGGCGGATCGCTCACGCGACGCCATCCCAGAACGCGGCATCGTGCTCGATTTCGGGCGATACGGCCGGATGACGCGCGAGCGCCAGCGCGATTATGTCATGCACAGCCAGCCGCGGAATTTTGGGCTTGCGGGGCTCACGGACAGGGATGCGGAGCGATTCAGCCATCGTCTCCTCCCTTCGGAGCCAGGAACGCGTTGCCGCGCTGTATAGCCGCCTGTGACGGCTTCGGAGCGATCTTGCCGGTCGCATAGGCACGCCGCGTCGCCTCGCGCGCCTTGGTTCCTGGACGCCGGCCGAGAACCGATCGGGTAAGAGTGACTGGCGTAAAGGGTTCCGGCGGCGCCGGCGACCGGAGTGCTTTCCAGCCGAAGCGCCCAATCATCCGATCGTCCCCGTCGCCCCCGTCGCTCCCGTTGCGCCCGGCGGTTTCGGTGCCGCCGCCGGCAGGCTGAGCGCAGCCGCTGCCGCATGCTCAACCAGATGTCCGAGCGAGGCCAGAACGGTCGCGATCTTGTCGCGCCCGCCCTCGCCATGCGCGATATCGCGGAACACGGTCTCGGCGTCGCCGAGCAGTTCCGGCCCAAATTTCAACAGCGGACCGATGATGGCTGCAAACATGATGCAAAGCCTCCTAGTGGAATGCCCCCACGGGAATGCAGGCCGCGGGTGTGGTGAACGTGCCAGGGGCGACCGGCGCCGTGCATTCAACGACGTAGGCGACGGTCAAGGTCGCAGTGCCGTTTCCCGCCGCCGGGTTGCCTAGATTGTTTGTAACATAGAGCGGCTGATTGAGCACGGCCGAATTGGCGAAGGTCTGATAGAGTGCCGACGACGACAGCGAAACCGTCGAGAACCCGCTGGCGAACGAAAGCGGCGTTTGCGCCGCGCCGGCCGGGGCGGGAAAGAATAGATCGGATGTTGTCGCATAGGTTGGCCCATAGATCAGCGTCGCCCTGCCGTTGGCGCCGAAACCGACCGTGTTGAATACATATTCCATCCATGCCTGAAGGACATAGATGGCTTTGCCGGCGCCGGGCGCCTTGAGAACAAGTACCGGAACCGAGCTTATCGTTTGCAGCTGTGCGCTCGATAGCGAAATCGTGACGTACTGCACAAAGTGCTTTACATCGGTCGGCTTGTTGGTTCCGGTGATACCCTGCGCCCATACGGGAGCGGCAAGCATCAGCAGCGCACACAGCAGCAATCGGCGGATCATTTGTTGAAATCCCTTCACCACGGCACAAGCCTTATCATCGTATTTCCCGAAGGCGGCAACGCTGTCCCCGGAATGGAGTCGGCGAGGATAACCCAATTCTGAGCAGCCTTGTTGGTACAGCTTCCTACATCGTAACCTAGGATCGTTTCCAATGTGGAAACCACACTTGCATTCCGGAAAATCCCGGGAAGATACGCTTTTGGGTCGGTGCCGTCCGCCCCGTAGGTGGAAAATCCCGGAGCACCCCAAGGTACGCATGGCCCCGGATTACCTGCCAATGGGAATGAGATGCCGTACCAATCGAATTGCAAAGCATTCGGGACTGTAGTGGAAAATCCAGAAACAATTTTGACGCCCGAGTTTACTCCGGTGGTGTTTGATGCAATGGCCGGCAGGGTTATGTTTGGATCGAAGGGAGATGTAAACGAACCGGCCCCGTTCACACCAAAAATCATCGCAACGCCACTGCTGAATGCGGCCGCATAAGTTATTGTGGCCGTTATAGGCGTCGCAACGGGCGAAAATGTCCACCATTCTTCAGTGTCGGCGCCACATGACAAGCCTCCACCGCAATTCAGCAGTAGATCCTGATGACACGGAACGAGGCCGCAACGATTGTGCCAAGTCAACCCCGGTGTGGTTACGCTGTTAATTGAAGTTGGTGTAAGACTGGCCCGCACTCCAAATACAATCAGAACCAATATATCATTGGGCGATGTTTGTGTGTAGGATACTGTTGAAGGTGTACTATGAGCGACGGCGCCACCAAATCCGGAAGCATCGATCGTCGGCACCGCGGCATCGGCGGATACGGCAACAAGCGTTGCCAGCAATCCAAATAGGAAAGAGCGAAATTTATTGTACATTGGGGACCACAGCACAACCGAGATACGTTGTCGTCTTGCTGACACACGTAATCAAATCCTGTGCGTTTGCCGCCGTCGTGATCGTTGGCGCGGTGCCTCCGGTCCAATGGTAATTCGTGCCGAATGTCAGCGCCGCCCCGCCGGTGCCATCCTGCAATACCCAAAAATTCATCGTCTGTCCGGCAAACATGGCGGAAGGGTTTTGTAGTTGGCGCGTGCCTGTCGCATGGTTCAGGGTGACTGTGTAGTTATCGGAATTTGTAGCAACAACGACGATCGGCGAGGCATCGGTCAATGCGAACGGAGCCGTCGCCTGTCCGGCAAGCCATTGGTTCGGGTTGCTGAGATTGATCCCTTCAAGCACGGACCCGACGTTGGGCGAAACAGTCAGCGTATTTCTGCCGTCGTCGGTAACGCTCGTCACCAACGGTGGGAGATCGGATGCTTGCAGCAACCGGAAACTCGGCGCCGCGGGGCCGCCTGAAGCCGGCCCCAATAGCGCGGTATGAGCCGCTTGCGTGAGGATCGTTGCGGTCACATTTCCGGCGCTTGTTACGGCCGTTGACGGCGTCGCGCTGTCAACTACACCGTCGCCGACAAAGGCGACGCTCGTTACTGTGCCGCCCGGCCCCGCGGGGATCGGCGCAAACGTACAGTCGGCACGCAGCCAATTGGTTGTGCCGCCGCCGGTCGGGGGCACCAGACCGGCAAGGGCGCTCGAACAAGGCAGGCTCGGCAAATCAGAGAATGATAACGGCCGGAAGCTCGGGAAAGCCGGCGGACCCGAAAGTGGTCCAGCAAGCACGGTGTTGGCGGTTTGCGTTTTTGGCGACGCGACAAGGTGCGCGGTTCCGAGCAAGAACGGACCTGACAGTACCGGCGTATCGACGATGTTGTCGCCCTGAAAATCGACGCTGGTAATCGTTCCGGTGCCGACGTTCAAAATGCGAAACGGATCGCCGACCTGCCCGGTAATTGCAGTCGGTGGGTTGACGGTGATTTGCGAATACTCGGGATAGACGCGCCAAGCCGGCGGGGTGTCGGGCGGAAACGGTAGATTGCGCCTGCCGCCGAGCAAGTCCGTCAACGGTGTGTTGATCGGGTTGGCGCCAGGATTGCCGCCGCTGCCGGGTCCGCCGCCGCCCTGAATCGGCTGGCTACGGCCGAGCTCGGTAATGGTCAGCGTGAGCGCGAGCGCCGCTGCGGCTCCGATCGCGGGCCAGAGCCAGAAAACCCGGCTCATCCCGGCGTGTCGCCGGTCATGCCGAGTTGCCGTGCCAGCCGCTCGAGCATCGGCATGTGCCGCTCAAGCGCGGCAACTCGCGACTCGAGGTCGGTGCGCTCGGGCTCGATTGACGGGGCAATAGAGCGAGCGTGATCCTCAACCGTCGGCGTACCTGCATGCACGGCTGTCGGTAGGAGCTCTTTCTCGGGAGCCGGTGCAGCAAGCCGCTCAAGCGCCTCTTTCGCTGCGAGCGCCGCCGTCCTGGCAGCATCGGCCGCCGTACTGCTGTCAGACATGCTCTTTCCCTTCCCCCGTCTCCACGGGCTGCTGTGGCGCCCTCTCGCGCTCCCGCAAAACATATACCGGCATCGGCCGCTCGGCTATCGTCTCGGCAAGCACGAGGATCGCCCCGGCGATCATGCCGAGCGCCAGCAAAAACAAAAAACACCAGTCGTCATCGCGCAGCATCATGCAAACTTTCGTACGATCTTCGGTGCTGAGATCTCGCCGCTCGCCATCGCCCAGGCCGCCGCGCCGAGAAGGATCACCCCAAGCACGACGATGATCCCGCGGGTGAAGAAATTGGCCGCCAGGGTCGTGAACGTAGTCCACCAATCGGATGACGTTCCGGTCGTGCCGGTTGTTCCGCCAGTAAGAGCATCCGGCAAAAGCCCCGTGACACCCGGAAAGCCAATGCTCGGGATCGGATCTATCAGGTTTCCCGATGGCTGGTTGGTTGCGCCGGGGTCGAGAGTGCCGAGCAACGGGTTGTTGGCGTCGGTTCCGGTTGGCGGCGCGAGGTCGGCAACACCGCTGCCGGTGCCGACATTGCCGGCGCCACTGCCGGAACTTGAGCCTACCGGGCCAAAAAACTGGTTCGGATCGTCAAAGCCGGACTGCCCGATATAGGGCGCGGCCGAAGCGGTTGCGCTTCCGGTACCGGATAACGGCGTGCCGAGCGGGTCTTGCGTCAGGGTTTGCTGCATTCCGCCCATGTCAACGACAGGCTGCGCTGTTGTAAAACCGGCAGTTGGGCTGCCGGAAAGTCCGCTGAGCAGTCCGCTCGCGGCTGGCGTTGTCGCGTAAGGGTCAAACGACGTGGGTAGCGCCCGCGGAGCTCCGAACGTCGTGCCTTGCAATGGCGATCCGGGGCCAAATTCACTAAGCCCCGGAGATGGAAGCTGATACCCGACAAGCGTCGGGGTTTGAACAAGCTGGCCGTTCTGGTCGAATCGGATTGCTGTCGCCATCTTATGCCGCGACCGGGATCAATTGCACGGCGCCGGGTACATTGAAGCCAGCGCCGGTGTTGCCGGGCACGTTGGTCGCCGAAACCGGCGCGTAGGACACGGCAAAGCGGTTGAAGATGTTGCTACCGTACCCACCTTGCAGCGCCAGGGTCGGGTTGAAGCCGGCGGCAAGCCCGGCGATATAGCTGCGCGCTCCCGCGGCGATCGCCGCGTCGGTGCCGGCCGTGTTGGCGCTGAGCCCGGCAATCTGTACTTGCCCTTGCACGTTGTTGCCGTTGATCGCCTCGGCCGCCGCCGCGTTGGTGTTGGCGATACCGAGCGCACCGCCGACCTGCGTTCCGGCGATCGTCTCGGCTCCCGAAACATTGGTCTGTGCAATGCCCTGCGCCGCGCCCGCCTGTATCCCGGCGATGCCGGTCGCGCCGGTGACATTCTGGTTGTTGATATCGGCGGCCGTACCCTGCCCGCCCAACTGAATCGTCTGGTTGGCCGCGATTGCCGCGTTTTGCACACCGGCCGAGACTTGCGCGAGGTTGACGGCCGCCGCGTTGTTGTCCTGGGCGATTGCCAGCGCGTTGCCGCTCTGCTGCGCTGCTGCCTCAGCTTGATAGTACGAGGTCAGCGTCGAGTCGGCCGATTGCGGTGCCGCCGACGATCCGAACCAGCCGAGTTCGTAGAGGATGAAAATCCCGACAAGAAAAACCGTGATCCCCGAAATGTAGGGATGCTCTTTCGCCAAGGTCCACAGCTTTTCCATGCGTCAAGTTCCGAGCGACGACGGCGGGTTTTGCGTCGCCACCGCTTGGCTGAGCGTCGGCCCGAGCAATTGCTTCAGGATTTGCGGGCTGTACAGCGGCCCGAGCTCCGGCCCCGCTTGGCCGGGGTTGATGATTTGCGAGTTCCAGAAAATCCCTTGGCCGGGAATTACGGTGCCGATCAGCGGCGAGAAGATCGGCAGCTTGTTGAGGAACACCACGCCGGCGCCGATCGGGTTGCTGGTCGTGCGTCCGCTGTCGAAGGCATAGGCCGCGCTGCCCCGATCGTAGCGCCTCGTGAAAGTGTATTCCGGCAGCCCATAGGGAACGCGATGCTCAACGTTCTCGAGCGGCCGATGGTCCGCCGCCGCCATCGGCGCCGGCTCGCCGCGCTGCGCGGCGGCATGGCTACCAAACCATTGGCGCGGCATCGTGCGCCGTACCGGCGCTGCCGTGCCCCCCTGCGTCCGTCCGGCGTCAACCGGCCCTTGTCCAGCCGCACCCGGCCCCGTCGCCTGATAGGGCGCCAGGGCGAGGGGCTGCCCCCGTTGCGCGGGTGCACCCGTACCGCGGAACCATGCGACAACGTCGCTTGCGGTCAGCGGCATGTCAAAAAATCCTTTCGCGAGGATCCTGAGAAGGAAATTTGGATGTTGCCCATCATCCGAAACTCGGCATCTGGTAATGCGGCGCAAAACCGCCGCCAAACCCGCCCGCCGGAGCCGGGTACGAAAGATCAATCGGCGTGTTGGCACCAGTGACGGGCGCCTCGGCGACGGCCAGCGAGTTGCCGAAACCGGACGCGGCCGCTTGGATCACTTGTGGGGTTTGCGCGTTGCGGCTGACAAGCACGGAGACGATCGCCACGGCGATGATCCCCATCGCGATCGTCACGATGGCTTCGGTAAACTGGTTCATGCGCCGGTGATCCCTCCGAACATGCTGTTTGACGACGACACCGGCGCGACAGCGGCTTGGATTATCGAGGCAAAGCCCGATGAGCTCGATTGAATAACCGAGCTCGTCTGTGCCTGTTGCGAGACCAGCACGGCAACAATCGCCAGACCGATAACGGCCGCCGCGATCGTTGCGACTGTTTCGACAGCTTCGCCCATCAGTAAAGTCCTCCGGTTCCGCTCGTTATAGCAGAGCTTGCCCCGCCGGTCACGGCGCTTCCCGCGCTGCCGAGCAACCCGCCGAGCGCGCCCGACGATCCGCCGCCCTGTATTGTGATCGGCAGCGGCCCCTTGAGGGTCGGCAGCGGCGCAGCCGTCGCGGCGACGGGGTTTTGCAAGGCCTGTTGGAACTGAGCAAAGAAACCCTTTCCCCGCTTCAGCAGGATCACGATAATAACCAGCGCAAGCAGGGCATGGCTTGGCTTTCTGAGCTCAGGCACATAGCCGATCGCGCCGATGACGAGGATCGCGGCGGCCCATGGCAGGAAGGCTGGAATGTCGCTCGCGAGCAATGCCCCCAAGGTCGCCTGTTCGTTACGAAGCGCGCTGACGATTAGCGCGGCCCCGACGATGGCGAGCAACAGCGGCATGGCGTCAAACCCCAAACACTCCGAGGTATTGCGCCAAGGTGCCCTGAATCGTGACGAACACGATAAACATGATGACGAGTGCGCCGACGATGATTGTGGATTGCTTCACGTCGATCACACGTATCCCATGCCCAATTGCGGGAACTTGCGGCCGAGCACATAGCCGATGACAAGCACGACGGCGATCAGCACCCAATGCTGCGGCATCATGTTCATTTTGCGTCACTCCACATGAAGATGCACGAGAACGCGATGCCACAACACCGCGAGAACCATAACGAGGCCGATCAGAAGCCCAAGGTGCAACAAATCCATCGGTACCGTAAGTGGGGCTTCGACTTCGGACCGAACGAGGTCTGAGATTGTCATCCCGTCTTACCCTCTAATAGTAAAACGACCGGATGAATCGGCGGCGCATCTGTTTGAGAATGATGCTTAGTACAAACCCATATGCCGGACACACCTATCGCATTGACGCGATGAAACGACACGCCATCGGCGAGGGTCTTGTAACAGATGCAGCATTTCAATTTTATCATCATCAACCGCTCGGGATTGCGCCGCCCTGGTTGACCAACCCGATGATGCCGAACGCCTCCCATCCCAGCAGCAGCACCGCGACGACGCCGGCGACAGACGGATTGACGATCAGCTGCATGTTGCCGTATTGGTTCGTGTCGATCGGCCGATCGCGAAAATCGAGATTGTACGTGCCGAGCGGAAGATCGTCGCCGAGCGCGATGCGCGTCATCAGCGATTGCGTTTTCGGGTCAAGCTTCGTGATGTTCGTGAAGTTCGCCGACGTGATTGCAATCGAGTTGATGTCGGTTCCCGGGTTGAGCGCGCCGTTGTTGTCGTAGATAAACGACACCGATTGGAACTTGCGCGCATTGACGAACGGGATCGCGTTGTCCTGGTTCGCGATAAGCTGCGGCGAGGTAGTGTTGTTCAGCATGTAAGCCGTGCCGAGGTCCAGCGCCGGCAGGTAGGGCACCCCGGAACGCATATCGACCGGCAGCTGGTCGAGATAGTTCTGGTAAATCTGGCATGTCACCAGCGACATTGTCGGCAGCGCCGCGCCGGCCGATTGGTAGACGGCCAGCGTCGGATCGTCGGTGATCGCAACCAATGCGCCGTTGTTGATCGTGATTTGTAGCTGCATCGTCGCCTGCGTAACGTCGGCAAAGATGCATCCGGTCAAATCATGGTCGTTGTAGGCGAACGGAACCTCGTAATACACGTCGAGGTCCATGAAGGCCGGCGACGCGGCAATGACGGCCGGCGCCCGGTTCGTTGTGAAATTGCTACCGTAGCCAAACGGCGTATCCGTGACGGCGGCCGAACCCCACACCCGGCGTCGCTTGACGCTTGACAGCAAGACCAGATGCCAGCCGGCGGTATTGATCCGCTGATTGTTAGCAAGGTCCGTGAAAGTAAAATTGCTGACGAGGTTGGCGAGCCCAAGCGGAGTCAGGTTGCTGGCAAAGCCGACAGCGCCGGTGATCCGCACCGTCATGTGAACAAGCAGCCGCTTGACCAGCCCGACATTGCGAAGCTGTATCGTCAGCACCGTGCCCGGCCCGGCGTTGGCGGGAACCGGGGGGTTGAGCGCCTGCCACATATTGACCGCGGGTGGTTGCCCAAACCCGCCGCGGATGATCGCGTTGCGGATCGCGAGGTTCTGCGCCTGCACGTTCGCGGCCTGCTGAGCCGGCGTCATCTGCGTTGACTGCGCCATTCTCTCATGCCCCCGAATTGACGTGACTGGTAAGGGTAATCGGCCGGATGACGGCAATCGCTACAAGGCCGAACGCGAGCATCAGCCAGACGATCACCCAATTGAACGGGTTGCCGGCGAGCTCGGTATTGATGACGCGCACGGCGCTACCCTCCCCCGCCGAGCGACGGCGCGGCCGGCAGCTTGGGCACGATGAATTGTACGAACAGGGCGAACACGAGATAGCCAAGCCCGGCCATAAGGAGAACCGTGATCCAGTTCTCGATATTCCAGCTTATGAACGTCCGATCCATCAGGCCCCTCAAGACCAGAACGGGCGCGGCGCTCGCACAGCGATCTTGTGGAGGATCGAATCGCTGTGCGGCACCGGCGCCATCCTAAATGTGGCATCCTGCGCCGTGTCATACCACCATGAATGGTATGGCGGCAAGCGCAACTTTCCGTCGATGTTGTTGGTGAAGCGCTCAACGGTTTCCCAATCGCGGCGATCGTTGAGATTGAACAGCGAAAAGAAATTCGCCTCCGAAAACACAAAACGGTTCATCTCGACGGGGCGCTGCGACAGAATATACATAGGTATATGCTTCGAGCGTCCTTGAGTAAGCAATGCCTGAAATGCCGAGTGATCCGGCAGCATATATCCCTCGTCAACGACTATTCCCGTCCGCCCCCTCTCCCAAATGCGCCATAAGAATTGCTCCATTTCCTCGCCTTCGTCCGGCCGAGGATGCACAATATAAAGCCCGGCGCGGCGAGGGATGCGCGAGCTTGGCTTTATCTCATGGAATAGATGCTTGACGCGCGGATCGCGAAACAGCGTCTCATACTTGTAATCGATGACGATCCACGGCCGCTTATCGAAATCTGCACATTCAGACAACAGCCATGCGCCGAACATTGATTTGCCGCTGCCATTGCGGCCAACGATCGTTACCCGTTGAGTATGGTTCGGCCAGTGAAAATCGGCCATGAGTCGCTAGGCAGTTCCTGCAAACGGATCGGCCGCCCAGGCGGTTTCGCCTGTCGCGGCCGGCATCGCCGCACCGTTTCCGGCCGGCGGCTGGCGCTGTTCGGCGGCGCGGCGCTTGTTGACCATGATCGCGACGCGCGGCCCGTACACGCCTGCTACCGTGACGCCGAGCATGCCCCAGTCCATAACTTTTTGTGAGGTCCGCATGTCGTAGTGGCGGCTGACATTCGAGGCGGCCGCAGCGATCGCGCGGGCCTCATCCTGCGACAGCGCGAGCTCGGGGGTTGCCGCGACCGCCGCCAGGGTCAGATGGATCGCCAGCAACAGCCCTTCAATGCCGTTCAGATCCAGCGGCGTCGAGGCGGTGCGCTGCTTTGCTCTTGCGTAGGCGGAGCCGCCGGGCCGGCCGGGAGGCCGCCCGCGTCGCTTTGTGGCGACGGGCTCGGCTCCGGGTCCGGGCTCGGCGTCGGCGCCGGCAAGCGTTCCAGGATCGACAACAGGGATGTCGCCAGTCCCATCTGGCCCGTTTCGAGTGCCGCCAGTCGACTCTGCTGTTCCTCGTGCCATGCCGCCATCTCCATGCGCGTCAATGCAACATCCTGTGCCGCTTCCTGCGTCGCCAGCGCGGCCTCGCCCTCGGCAACGGCTGTGCTTATCGCGGCCGTTTCGACGGCGGCGGCCGCCGCGCGTTCCGCCTCTGCTGCCGCCTCTGCCGCCGCGACGGCTTCAGCGGCCGCCGCCCCTGCACTCGCCTCTGCGACAGCGGTTGTCTCCTCCGCAGCGGTTACGGCATCCCCGGCCGCTTCGATCGCGGGGCCGGCGCCGGACGGGAGGTCGCTCATCCTGTTCCTCCATCAACCACACCCGAATTTCCAGGATGCGGAGTCTCAGCGCCGTTTCCTCCAGCGAGTCCGGTACGTTTTCCGGGGGCGCGAACGATATCATAGATTGCTCCCGTTTCCCGCCGCAATCCGAGCATCGCGACTTCAAGCGCCCTAACCTTCACGTCGATATGGTTGATCTTGTTTTCGATCAGCCCAAGCCTGTTGTTGAAGCTCAACACAGCTTCCTTGATACCCTCGGCGGCCTGCATGATTTCCGCCGGGTCGATACCGAGCATCGATTTCAGCAGCATCGCCGCGCCCGATTGGGGGGCGGCGGCAACCTTTTGCCCCGATGACGTTCCGAGAGGCCCGGTTGAAGTGTGTCGCGTAACAAATCCGCGCATTATGCTTCGTCCTCCAAGGCTTGATCCATTCTAGTCCAGGGGAGAGGACAAGACTGCGGAATATCTCGTATCCCCTTATTGGGACACAAGCGATGGATACATTCGCCATCACGAAGAGATGCCTCGCATTCCTTCAGTTCTTCCATCATGGTGTCCTATAAAGGAATTGTACGTCGGCGGTTCCCGATGCCGGCAAGGTTCCGGTGTGGGTGATAATCATATTGACCGGCCCCTCGAAGCGGACGTTGATGCTGTCGAGGTCGAGGATCACCGCGAACGGAATGAACGTAGTGGCGTTGAGAAAGCCGATCGTCGCAATACCGAGGATCGCCCCGTCGCCGTCTACGAGCTCAATTTGCACGGTTCCCGCCGCCGCCCCGCCCTGGGCACCGGCAATTGATACCTGAAGCGCCGTCATCGTCCCGATGACATTGATGCCGAGAATGATTGTCATTGAGTCGGCGGTAATCGGCACGGCTTGAACCGTCGCGGTACTCATAAACACCGATTTTTCGATTGCAACCGGCGGCGGCAGGCTGTTCAGGATTTGCAGAAATGTCGCGTCGCCGGCCAATGCCTGCGGCGATAGAACCGTGAAGTTCCTCGTTGTCGAAATGACCGGATACAAGCCCTGGCTGCCAGCCGGCACGGTCAGGCGGAATTGCGTATCCTGAAAGATGAAATCCACGTCGGCGCCCGATGTCAGGTTATCGACGTAGAGCGCGGCGATCTGGGAGAACTCCTGTGTCGCGATATGGGAGCAATCGACGTTGAGAACGCCGGTAGGCGCGCCGCTGGGATTGATGTCATCAACACCCCAGGCGATGTTTGCGCTGATGGAGCGGTCGCCTTCGCTCGGCAGCGCCCGCCACGATACCGGACGCGGGGTGAGCCCGCCGCGGAATGATGGGCCGACGCCGAATTGCAGGGAGGCTGGCATCAGTTTGTCGCCCTCTTAATGATTTCCTCGCGAGCGTATCGAGCGGCCTCGATGGGCGTGGAGTAGGGACCATGAGCGATTTGTCCCGGCTCCTGCCAATACCATCCTGATGGCTCAGGCAAAGCGCTGACCTGAGTCGCCGCTCGCGGCCCGTCCTCTTTCTCAGGCACGTAAAACACTTTTAAGGTCAACATAGCTACTCTCCCGAGTTGCCGAGCGGTTCATAGTCCGGTTGCGCCTCGAGCTCAAGCAATTGCTCGGCAAGGTCGGTGAGCGCCGCCGGGTCGTAGGGCTCCGATACATAGAAGCCGGGCTTGGGTGCGGTCAGGAGGGCGCTGTCGCAGAGCACGGCGTCGTCGCTACGCTTGCCAGCCCAATCGAAACTTATCGTTTTTGGCGCAGGCACCCATGATCCGGCGAGCTCTGGCTTGCCGCGAGCGAGCGCGAGGCGATGCCCGATGAAATTGGTCAGTGGCACTGATACGTGGGGGGGGGTGAAACTATGTGGATCGTCGCACCAACTTTGCCAGACCGCCTCAAATTCGCCGCGCCGTTCGATGATCTTCGACCGCGGAATGCCGCGGGTTTTGGGCAGGGTTTCAGAGCCCGGGGACCAATAAATCCCCGGCTGCACGATAAAGAGCCCGCTCGGCCGCTCGGTCATTTCCCATTCGCCCAATGTTCCCCCTAAACGCAACGCCTCCGGTGCGTTTTCGTGGAGAGGCCGAAGCGCGAACAGACTGTCGGTCGCGATCATCACGACGGCTTCGGGGTCCGCCGCATAAGCGCGGATCAGCGCGGCCCTGACATAAGCGGTTATCAGCCCGGCTGCGATATGGTCGCGCCACGGCGCGGCGCCCTGGCGCTGCGCCAGCTTGCCATATAGGCCATTGATCCCGAGCTTGATCGGATAGCCGCGCGTCGAACCACCGAGCGACTTCCGGTAATCGTAGACGGCCGGCAGCCAATCGAACGGCCGGCATGCGCACATCTGATATGCTTTCCAGGCGCCGTGCCATTCGGTAATCCGGGCGCCGGCTGCAACGGCAGCCTCAATCTCGGGCGCCCAATAGGTGCCGCGCCCCTGCTGCGGCCAGAACAGGCGGCCTTTCTGGCGCACCGGAAAGCCGTAGAGCGGGCCGGGGTTGGAGTGATCGAAGCTCACATTGGCGACAAATGTTTCACGTGAAACATTGCCGTGCGCCGCACGAAGCCAGCGCCCAATCCCGTCACTGTTCGGAGCGCCCGCGAACGGCCGCCATTCGGTATGGTGCGGGCACGGCAGCTTGAGCATCGCCGCCGGATAGGCGCTGTTGATATCGTATTCCCATACCGGCCCCGCGATGCGCCCGACGCGGACAATCTCGAAGCGGCCGCCATAGTAGGCGCGAATCGCGGCGGCAGCAAGCTCGGGCGGGCGTGACGATAATTCCTTCCGCTTCGGCGTGGCGTGAACCTCGTGCAGCTTGGCGGCAAGCCAGCCCGCGCCGCGCCACGATCGCGGCGCGATCCCAGCGTCTAGCGCCACCTCGCGCAGCTTGTGCATAAGTTCGGCCAAGAGGGCACATTCGGCAGTGCAGTAGCGCCGAATCTCTGTATCGACCTGTGTAAAACCGGAGCGACGTTCCTTGTTGGCCGCGATCATTTCGACCGTCGCCGCGTCACCGACGTTCCAGTTTTTGATTGCTTCGACGAAGCTTTTTTGAAAGAAGCCGCCAACTTCATTGATAGTTCTAGATGAGCCAGGTAGCACGCCCATTCCTCTGCCGTTGGCACGAGCGACGCGAAAATATTGCCGGGGTACAAAAGCGACTGCATAGTTTCCCCAATAGGTGTAATGCGTTCGCCGCTTTTGCTTCTCTCCGTTCCCTCCCCCGCGCACAGGCTCATCGTCCTTATCCTTTTCACGCAACAGATGCTTCAACCGCTCGACAGGCAGATCACGAAGAATTTGTGTTGCGTCATACGTGAAGAAATAGCCGACTAAAATAGCGTCGCGTGGCAATGCGAGCAGGAATTCCAAACATTCAACAGTGCTGAGAGGGCGGTTGTTATTAAAAAGCTCAGCATCGCCAGCAGCAAGAAGTAGGAAATTCTGTCTCCCCAATTCATCGGTTCCGCCCCCCTCACCGTCAACACCGATAAACGGCTTCAACTTTCGGGGCGAGTATCCATGTCGTCCTCTTCTTCCTCGTACAGCGGCGGCAAGCTGTCGCGGCTGTTCGGCGGATACGGTTCGTATTTTTTGCCCTCTCTTACGACGTTGCCGCTGTTGTGCGACGACAGAAACGTATCGACGTTCCGCTGATGGCATATGATCGGCTCCGAGCTATAGTTGAGGGCACGCTCTATCTGCTGCGCGGCAAGGTCGGCGTCTTCCTTGCTATTGAAGGGGATCATTAGATAGCAAATCATATCTAAATCTCCAACTCGACAATTTGAAACTTGATATCGTTACGGCGCGCGCGAACAGTCTTAATGTACATCTCGGCATCCGAGCGATCAGGATATATAATTGTTACAATCCTATTGCCGGGACGGGTTTCAACGATTGTTCCTATTTCGAGAGGATTTGTCGGAAGTCGCGCCAGGATGATACATGCGGCCATTTTTCTCTCCTATGGCGAATGATAGAACAACAGCAGCGCAATATCCGTGTCGTGCTCGTCGTCAGCCTCATCGTAAAAATCTTCGTCGCGATAGCTGCCGCGCGGCCCGGCAAAATGCGCCGGGGCCGGCTTGCCGTGCTGCGCCCGGTAACGCCGATGCATCCTGCGTTGCATATCCATGATCCGCGCCCTCTCGGCTGGACTCATCGCCTCGAAAAGCGCTTGCGCGCGACGCTGGCGAGGTAGATCGGGGATGTTGATGCTGCCCGGCGTCCCCGGCGACAGCCACATGCCCGGGTCTTTCGCCTGCTGCTTGCGAAGGAAAGCGAGCTCAGGCTCCGTAAGCCGTCCTGCGGCGCGTGCTCGAGCCGCTCTGACACGGTGTTCCTGCCCCGGCGGTTCCCGATGCCCCCGCGCGACTTGGCGTGCGTAGGAGCCCCTGGGCGCGTTTTTGACGCGTGCCGCATATTCGGCCTTGTAGTCGCGCTGTCGCGCCATGAGAGCGGCGCAGCGTCACGGTAGGGAGGTTTGTCAGCCTGACTAGGGGTGACGGGCTCCCGGGTGCGAAGCCATCCGTGACGCTGCGCCCAATCCCGCTACATTGGACGGGCGGGATTGCCCTAGCGGGACTGTTCGAGTAGCGGCTGCCCCCGACGCGGCCCCTCGAGCGACGGCAGGTCTGCATGCTGGCGGGCCAGACGGGCTCGCACGCGCATCAGCTCAAGCTCATCCGTGCGGCGCAGAACCGGGTCCATGTTTCGAGCAAGATACCGATAGCCGACGCCTTTCCCGGTCGGCTCCGCAGCGAATTCAAGATTGAACCGTGTCGTCGGCGATATAGCGCTCTTCTCTTTAAGGGCTGCGTCACAAACGCTTTGGAATTGTGACAGCACCGCTTCGTGAAAGCCTTTCGGGAGATAGGTTTGTCCGCCGTAAAAGGTGAACACCTCGCCATCATCCGAAAAAACGTCCGCTTCAAACTCACCGACAAGGCCGGTGAATATTTCGCGCTCGCTCATCGGCTTGTTGGCGTCCTCGGCTTTCCATTCCTGCACGGTTCCCCGCACAAGTCCGCCCCAACGGCATAGCGGGATGATTTTTTTGGCGACAATGCACCGTTGTGGCAACGCCTCGATCGTCGCCATCGTCAGCGTCTTGCGGTAGATGCGCTGGTCGGCCACCATGTTCTCGGCGCCCGATTCGGACACATACTCGCTCGAAGGGTCTTGCGCTGCGCCGTTTTGTGGATTATCTGATTTCACGATGATCGCTCCTGCCTCGGCGGGGGTAAGGGAAACCGGCGCCGCTCCCCGCCATAGGAGGCGCCGGTTTTCATTTGAGCGCCAGCGTACGGCGCTCTGTCAAGCAGCGTCAAAACGGCCGGCGTCGTCGCCCGAACAGGCGATGCACTTTCGGATCGCGCCCGCCCATCAGGATTTCATGCGGAGCAACGTACGTCACGCGCCACAGCTTGAAGCCGATCCAAATGCCGGAAACCACACCGGCCAGGAAGAAGCAGAGCGTGCCGACGATCAGCGGCGTCGGGTCCGGGAGGATGCAGGGGATCATCGATCGACACTCAAGCCAAGATCGTCTAAGCGATCCTCGTATGTCTCGGTATGCCGGCGCTTGACCAGGCCACGTTTGCGCGAGCGCTCGCGCTCCGTTTTCAGCCGCGCTTCACGGCGCTCCTGCTGTTCGCGAGCGACGCGCTGATAGCGTGTTTCCGGCGCAACAGCCGCGCCACCAGGACCAATCGGATAGAACATCATAGGGCTTCCTTTAGGCGGGAAGGCTGAAATATGATGGAGTCGTTTCGACTCTCCGCGCAAGAGGCTCATTCCATGAACGCCAGCCGCACCCCGTCGATTTTTGCCCCGCCGGCCGAGGTCGGGGCGAGCGATCATCCGCGATGGCCGGACTATGCGAAATACTGTAAGAACCGCAAGTATCCGCTCGCCTTTTGGGAATGGCTTGATGTAGAGCAAGTAAAGAATGCCGACCGAATGAGCCGAACGGGTGCCACGTTGCAGGAGATTATTGACAAGCCGGGGTGCGTCAGACCGATAAGAAAAACCGCATGGGAGCGCAAGGGGAAGGGTAATACATTCCAA
>Ga0307477_10001654_pt1 | contig 18372 bp, 21 predicted proteins | sample atmos_gasesECM2C_FD_203316 | JGI IMG/M metagenome (GOLD analysis project Ga0307477, IMG submission 203316) | Hardwood forest soil microbial communities from Morgan-Monroe State Forest, Indiana, United States - atmos_gasesECM2C_515 | ecosystem: Environmental > Terrestrial > Soil > Temperate...
AGGTGGACGGGGTACCGCTACCATTCCCGAACTTCGTACCGACTATGACGGGATGTGCGGCGTCGGTAGCGCAGGCGTTGTTGCCGTTCCCTCAATATTGCAACAACATCTCAGGTCTCAACGAAAACCAGGGCAGTTCGACCTACCATGCGTTTCAGTTGAAAGCGGAACACCGTTTCAGAAATGGCCTATGGGCCCTGCTGAGTTATACCAACTCGAAGCTGATCACGAATGCCGATAATACCGAGAACATTTTTAATCCCACGTACTTTTCGCCATTCGAGCGATCGCGCAACCGATCGCTCGCCATCGAGGACGTTCCGCAGGCATTGAACGTTGCCTCCAGCTACGAACTCCCGTTCGGACGGGGAAAACCCTGGCTGAACCAAGGTCTTGCAAATGCTCTCCTCGGTGGCTGGGCGTTGAACGGAGTATTCCGCGCTCAATCCGGAATTCCGTTCCAAATTTCCTCTTCGTTCTGCAACGTGCCATCGCAACTTGTCAACTTCTGCTCACCGGCATTGCTGTCTGGTGCGTCCCCGTTTTTGCAGTCTCCAACCCATTTCGACCCAAGCAAGCCTGTTCTGAATGTGAACTCGTTTGAACCAGCTAGCAGCTTTAACTTTTACACCGGCAAAGGACCACGTGTTCAGAACTTCCGGCAGCCGGGTTATAGCGACTTCGACATCGGTCTGGAAAAATCGATTCAAATCACCGAGCGCCTTAGATTCCAGTTGCGCGGAGATGCGTTTAACATTTTCAATCAGCATCACTTCAACAACGTAGGAACTTTCTTACTCTCGGGCGGAACGGGCGGAAGCGCATTCAACACCGATGTCGCAAGTCCAGGCGTTGGAGGTTTTGGATATTGGAACGGGGGCGTCACTACCCCGAGGAATATTCAGGTCTCGGGCCGTATCTCGTTTTAGGTTCGTTCACTGGTGCTACGCGCGCAAAGCGTATTGACTGGGGCTAGGGGCGATCCGAGGCGCGCCCTTGAACATCGGTGCTTTCCTTCTCGAAGAAGTCTATAAGGATGCGAGTCGCTGATCTGTATCCACAGTGGCGGACGCATCGGCGGGCTGAGTGAAGATGCTGCCGCACAATTCTGGATCCATGAATCTTAAGAATTCAGTGCGTTTTCTCCCGATCTTGTTCTATGCAACTCTGTGTTTCGCCCAACCAGCTCCGACTTCCAACCCTCTGATTGAGCGACGTGTCGATCAGATTCTCAGCCAGATGACCCCGGATGAGAAGATTGACTACATCGGTGGAACGCACGATTTCTATGTGAGACCGATCCCTCGCCTGCAAATCCCCTCGTTGCGAATGTCGGACGGGCCGATGGGCGTTCACGATTATGGTCCCACGACCGCCTATCCCGCACCAATCGCTCTCGCTGCTTCGTGGGACATTGATCTTGCTGAGCGCGTGGGAAAGAGCATGGGAAATGATGCTCGGGCTCGGGGAGTTCACTTCATTCTAGCGCCTGGAATGAACATCTATCGGGCTCCGATGTGCGGAAGAAACTTCGAATACCTCGGGGAAGATCCGTTTCTAGCATCGCGAATGGCGGTGTCGCTGATCGAAGGAATTCAGGGTCGCGGCGTTATCGCAACGGCGAAGCACTTCGCTGCAAATAACCAGGAATTCGATCGCAATAACGTGAGTTCGGATGTGGATGAGAGGACGTTGCGGGAAATCTACCTTCCTGCCTTCGAAGCAGCAGTGAAGGAAGCGCGTGTCGGTGCGCTTATGGATGGCTATAATCTCGTCAACGGCGTCCATATGACGCAAAACGCCTACCTCAACAATCAGATCGTAAAAAGTGAGTGGAAATTTGACGGCATCATCATGTCTGACTGGGGGGCCACGCACGACGGGGTTGCGGCCGCCCGTGGTGGATTGGATCTCGAGATGCCCGCCGGCGATTTGATGAACCGGAAGAACCTCCTTCCTGCGATTGAGACCGGCAGGGTCTCCCAAGCGACGATCGACGATAAGGTTCGGCGCATCCTTCGCAAGGCGATTGAGTTCGGTTTCCTCGACCGCAACCAGACAGACGCTACGATCCCTCTTCTTGACCAGAATAATCGCACGGTTGCGCTTGAGGCTGCTCGTTCTGGAATAGTCTTGCTCAAGAACTCCGGAAACCTTCTTCCGCTCGATAAAGAAAAGATCAAGACGATCGCGGTAATTGGTCCCAATGTGTACCCGGCGGTGATCGGCGGCGGGGGAAGTTCGCTAACAAAGCCGTTCAATGCAGTGAGCATGTTGGAAGGAATTAGCAACTACCTGGGATCGAAGGTTCGAGTTCTTTATGCGGTCGAGAATCCTCCGCTCGAGAAGATATTCTCCAAACAGGCGTTTGTTACTGCGCCGGGAGGCCCTAGCGGTTTAAGGGGCGAATACTTCAAGAGTCAGGACCTATCAGGTAAGGCTGCGCTTTCGCGGGTTGATCCAACGATTAAGTTTCGATCGGAGGAAGGCAACTTCGCACCAGATCACGTGGCCCAATTCTCGGCGCGATGGCAAGGATACTTCGTCCCCTCGACAACGGGTTACTACACGTTTTATACGAGCTCTGATGATGGCGTGCGACTCTACATCGGCGACAATCGCGTAATCGATGATTGGAATCCTCACTCGGAGACGGTTGACTCCTATTCTGCACATTTCGACGGCGGCAAGCCATACAAGATCAGGATTGAATACTTTGACGCTGGCGGAGGTGGCAGCCTGGGAGTCGGTGTCCTCAGGACAGAGGAAACCGTAACCGAGAACCTGCTTGCGCTGGCGAAATCCGCGGATGCGGTGGTCGTGGGTGTCGGCTTTGATCCGAATTCGGAGGGCGAAGGTTTGGATCGGCCGTTTGGTCTCCCGGGCGCACAGGAACTCCTTATTCAGAAAGTCGCGGCGGTAAACAAGAAGACGATCGTCGTACTCAATGCTGGCGGGAGTGTTGATATGACTTCATGGTTAGATCGAGTCCAGGCGCTCCTGCACACCTGGTATCCGGGACAGGAAGGCGGAATTGCGCTCGCGCAGATCCTCTTCGGCGAGTACGGCCCGTCAGGGAAGCTGCCGGTGTCGTTCGAACCGCGTTTGGAGGACGGTGCGACTTACAACAGCTATCACACCAAGCCGGGAGCCAAGAGCGTTTCCTACACGGAAGGCATATTCCTGGGGTACCGTCATTACGACCGGTCCTCAATTAAACCGCTATTCCCCTTCGGGTACGGTCTCTCGTACACAACCTTTCAGTACGGCAACCTTCAAATCAGCCGTGATCCAAGCGATGTGAGAGTATCGTTCACCATCAAGAACACTGGGCATCGACAGGGCGCGGAGATCGCACAGATTTATGTCGGTGATACGCACTCTCACGTGCCACGACCGGTAAAGGAACTCAAGGGATTTGTGAAAGTTGATCTAAAAGCAGGGGAAGAGAAGTTGGCTTCTGTTTCGCTCGACCGAAGATCCTTCGCCTACTACGACACAGTTGGAAGACGGTGGAGGGTAGAACCTGGAGAGTTCACGATTTCCGTCGCTAGTTCCTCGGAGAAGGTGGAGTTGGCAGGGAAAGTGAGTCTCACCAGCAGCGATATCGGAGGCTTGGCCGATAGGCTCGAATCCGCTACGGAGAATGCATGGTGCCCATGGTGGCTTCTGGCAGGAAGGTGATTCAACGAGCATTCACTCCTGACCGTCGGAGTTGATAAATGAAGACGTGCCATTTACTTCCACTCGCAATGTCCGTTGTGAATCAGGTTGCATCCGGGGGCTCTTATTCCTTCAAAGAGATAAAGGCCTATTCGAGTCGAATCGCGCGCGTCGTCAACGAATCGAAGTGTTTCAACAGGGGTGGGTGCTGAAAAGGTCACGTCGACTAGCAGGATCAGATTCAACAGAGGCGTTTTAGAAGAAGGCATCTGCAAATGTTGTGTTTGATTTTGATCGTCGGAGGCGTGCTGATCATGATGGGACATCACGACCGCTCGGAAGCATTGTTCTCACTACTTTCGATTGGAAGATCAGACTCCTGAAACCCACCGGCTGCGTTTGATTGAAATGCCCATCAGCTTTGCTTTCGTGCCCCCGCACATCTCGGGTTCGCGTTAGGCAGTCACGGAGTGCCCCGTCGGAATCCGCCCTAACTCCGCGTCCATCTGAACGCGGAACGCATGAGAAAGACATTCAGCAATATCGAAACCAGGGATGCGGCGATCACAGTGCTGAAAACGTCCTCGGCTACCAAGCCTGACGACCTGGCCGCTTGCACGACCACAAATGAGAGTTCGCCGATCTGCGTCAGCCCAGCGGCTACCACCATCGCAGTCGGCAAGGAATATCGGAATAACCAAACGACTATTGCCCAAACCAGGAACTTCCCCACGAAAATGAGGAGAAGCATCGATCCCAGAAGCGGCAGATTGTTCAAAAGAACGGCGGGATTGATCAAAGTTCCAAGGGAAACGAAGAAGAGTGCGACGAAGGCATCGCGCAGGGGAATTATCTGGGTATGCGCATCATGAAGATCCGGCAAGCCGCTGATGGATACTCCGGCAAGAAATGCGCCCAGCGCAACCGAAAATCCAGCTGCTTGTGCCAGCGCAGCCGTACCAAGACAGATCGCGATCGCGACCAGCAAGAGCAGTTCGGAATTGCATGTCATCTTGACTCGCCGCAACAGCGGCGGAATCACTTTGATTGCGGCAAAGACCAGTGGGATCAGCAAAAGCAGAGCCTTGCCCAGTATCCAGGCTGCCGCCATCCAGTTACCCTTCTTGGAGTTGGCGAACACAGGAATGACGACCGTCATACAAATGACTGCCAGATCCTCGACGAGCGTGATACCGATCATCACGCGCCCGTAGGCTGTGGCAAGTCGCCCCGAGTCACTCAACAGACGGGCCATGACCATGGTGCTGGCAACCGAAACTGCGGCGCCGATTACCAGGCTTTCCGCTGTGCGCCACCCCATCAGCTTTCCCCATCCAACTGCGGCCCCCAGCATGAGCAGGATTCCGATCGGCCCACCCACCATCGCTACTCGCTTCACACGCATCAACTCAGGAATCGAGAACTCGACCCCGATGGAAAACATGAGCAGCACCACGCCGACCTCGGCAAATATTTCGAACGTATGCACATCGGAGACACGCAGCCCAGGCGTGAAGGGGCTGACGCAGATCCCTCCGATCACAAACCCTAAGATCAGGGGAAGGCGCAGCTGCCAGGCCAGCAGGCCTCCGAGTACGGCCGCCAGAAATACGTAAGTCAGATCGCGGAAGACAATCGGATTGGGTTCCATCTGGTAACTCCTCGTGGCTCATTGGCCCCTGTTTGTGCGTTCTTCGATTAGGCGAGGTTATTTGGGTGGCCTTGAACCGCTTCTGCAATCTGTCAGACCATGGAGACGCCATCACGTCTACAACGCAGATGTCGGCAATTTCACCTTGATTCTCTTCCGACCGCGCGGCATCAACGACAAAACGAGGAAAGTAGCGAGGATGACACCGATAATGGCGAGTGACCAACTAATCGGGAAGGTGCCCCCGAACGCTTCGTTCAGCCACGCCATCTTTAAACCCACCAAGACGAGAATGCTTCCCAAAGCGTACTTGAGCAGGCTGAACTTCGACACTACGCCGACCAGAAGCGAATACAGGACCCGCATTCCCAGAATCGCGAAAACATTCGAAGCGAAGACGACTAAGGGCTCTCTGGTGACCGCGAAGATCGCCGGTACGGAATCTGCCGCAAATAAGATATCGGAGACCTCGATAAATACCAGAGCGACCAGTAAGGGCGTCGCGTGCCACCGTCCCGCAAGGCTATGGAAGAAGTTTTGTCCGTCGAGTTGCGGCGTGACAGGAAGAATCCCGCGCAGCACGCGAATCAATAAGTTCGCTTCCGGATTAATCGGCTTCATCGGAGCGAAGAAGATCTTGACCCCCGTTCCGGCCAACAAAACGCCGAAAACGACGACTAAGACTTTGTACTGCAAAAGGACTGCCCCCAACGCGATAAAGATCACGCGGAACACCAGCGCACCCAGCAGGCCGAAGAATAGAACGCGGTGCTGGTAGGTCGCTGGGATTGCGAAGAATTGGAAGATGGCGACAAACACGAAGAGGTTGTCTAAAGCGAGTGCTTTCTCGATGAGAAAACCCGTAAGGAATTCCATGGTTATGCGCCAGGCCAGACATCTGTCTTCGACGCCCGGCAGTCCGCTCAGGCGTGGGTCGAGGGGGAACTTCCACAAGCAGTAAACATAAAGAAGGCCAGCAAAGACGAGTGCCAGGGCAGTCCAAACAGCAGTCCACGCAATCGCCTCGCGCGCCGAGATCTTGTGCGCCCGCCGGTGAAAGATACCTAGATCCAGCGCCAACGTTCCAAGGATGAATAAGGCGAACGCCCCGTAAAACCACCAGTACTCTGCGAAAGGAAAAAGTGATACTCCCGTCATCAAAGCCTCCACGTGATTGCGCTGTCCCTGCTTTTTGGCGGGAATGGATGAATAAATCGCTAACCGCCATTGACTAGACGATTACAGGTCACAGCCGCCCCAGCTTCACGTGACGGCACGTCCGGTCAGCCCCAGCTGCCAGAAGATCGACGTTGAGGGGACTGCCCGCCATCATCTTTGTAGCTTTCGTCAAAGCGGTTTGCACCATCATGTGCTCGGCCAGTTTTCCAAGAGTGACGAGACCAAGCAATCGGCCGTTATCAATGATGGGCACGGTAGCGACTTCAGTTTCATGCAAGCGGGTGAACACCAACTCCAGGGGCTCTGCCGGGGAAGCGACAGGAAAATCGTGGCGCATCGCCTGGTCAACGTTTGCGCGAACGTCACCACTGGCCAGGCGCGCGATCATGTCCGTCCGCAACAGCATTCCCACAACACACCCCTGGTCCACGACGGGAAAGTCCTGTTGCCACCCACCGAGCACGAGCGTTACTGCTTTCGAAAGCTCATCTTGTGGCGACAGAGTGCGGAACTCGGGGATCATCGCGTCTTTCGCGAGAACTGAACCCAGGGCGGATTTCGCCTCCACCAGCGCCGCCTCCTGGGCTGCTCCAATCCAAACGAACACCGCGACAAATACGAGGAACGGATTCGTAAATAGACCGATAAACCCGAGGACGACAGCCGAACCCTGACCCACCCTGGCTGCTATTCGGGTGGCCTCCCTGTATTCCATTCGTTTGGCCAGAAGCGCGCGCAGCACACGCCCTCCGTCCATGGGAAATGCCGGGATGAGATTGAAGCCCGCAAGGAACAGGTTGGCGAACAAAATTCTCTCCAGGAACATGCCGTGCGTCAGGCTGATTTGCCGGACCGGTTCGAAGTGGCCGGTGAGCACCAGATACACTCCCAGCCCAGAGGCCAGGGCGACATTGACCGCCGGTCCCGCAAGTGCGACCCACAGCTCTTGGTTGGGTTTCTCTAGTATACGTTCCATCCGTGCCATGCCGCCGATCGGCGAGAGCGTGATGTCCTTCGTAGCGATGCCAAACCGGCGAGCAGCGAAAACGTGTCCGTACTCGTGCAGAACCACGCACAAGAAAAGAGCGACCGTAAAACTTACCCCCAGCAACGTTGGAAGGAAGGCGTGGTATTGCATCCAGTGGGTAATCGCAATCCACCCCAGGAGCATTAGAAACGTGCCGTGCATATAGACAACAACTCCGGCAAAAGTACCGACCTTCCAAGACCACTTCATGGGTCCGCCCTCCGTGTATAAACAACCTGGCTAAAGAAAGGCCCCGCCCGTGTGGGCAGGGCCTGTGTTGAGCCTTAGCGGCTCACTTCCGACGCAATCATGATGTTGTTCTTCACGCTGAACACACCAGGGACAGAGCTAGCCTGCGTATAAGCCACCTGACTGTCCAGGTTGTTCGCGACAACACCGTGGAGCTCAACATTGCCGTTCTCCACCACGATGCGAATTGGCGCTTGCGGATCCAGTGCATACTTCTGGAGCGTCGAGTGGCCATACACAGAACGGGCTAGTGCCACTCGCAGCCGGTCATCGAAGATCGAGGTGGGTGCCACATCGACGTCATCGATGACATCCTTGACACCGGGGGTGGTTTCCACGATCGCAATGGCTGAGTCGCGGTCCGGATAGTTCCGTACCTTGCCTCCCACCGTCGCAACCCCGTTTTCGACACTCAACGTCAGGTTGTTGAACACAATGCCGTATCCGATCCGGTCATAGCGCAACTTGTTCGACAGTTGATCGCGCAGAATCTCGTCGTGAACGCTGCTGGCGACCTCGATGTGATTCCGGACGCCATCAACTTTCTTGACTTTGCGCACTTTCTTTTCCGCATCAACCTTGTCGATGTAAAGCTCCACGTCGCCCGACAAGGTCACAATGCCGTCCTCGACCGTGGCAGCAACCTCTTTGAACTTGTCGCGTTTACGCAGTTCCTCTGTCGCTTTGGTCTGAATCTGCTGGTCGTAGCGGCCTTCATTCTTTTGCTGTGCGCCGACCGGCAGGGCCAGCGCAAGCAGTAACATCAGCATCGAGATCGTCTTCAATTTCATTCTCCTTTGATTCGAGTTGCTTTGTTCCCGGAAGGCCCGGAGATGAGTGGGGTGGTAAGAACTCATCCCGGGCGCATACCAACCGACGCATCAGCGTGCGATCTGCTCCTGCGTCAATTCATTCAGACGCATGCGAGCCTCGTGATAGTCGGTGATCGTGTCAACATCCGTGTAAAGCCGGTCGGAACTTAACCACAAACCCTGCAAGTTGTCCTTGTATTCCGCTCGGCTGATACTCCAGCGGTCCGCGTTCAGCCAATTGATAGCGTTCTCCACCCGCCGCGCCATGTCTTCCAGATGCGGCCGAGCCGCCTCAATGGCCTTCTCCTGGAATTGCGTAGCCTGGGACTTCGAAGCTTCCAGCTTCGCCAACATCTTGCCCATCTGGTTCACTTGCTCTTTCATCGTGCCGAGATAGTGAGCATGACTCTGCCAGCTCAAGGAATTCCGGGTGCCGGATTCCAGTGTCTCAGCTTCGCGACGGGCCTCGACGGCTTGGCTTTCGAACTGGGACAGCATGTCGTCAATCTTGGACACCTGCGGAGCCGTACCTGGCGGGAGGATCACACGGTCGACGACGTGAATTAGTCCGTTGCTGGCTGTGACTTCTGGCCTCGTCACCTTGGCTTGGTTAACCCCAATAACGCCCTTGAGGTAACTGATTCGCAGTTCCTGCCCATTCATGGTCTCGGCCGAATTCAGCCGTCTCGCCTGAGACGCGGTGATGGTCCCCGACACCACGTGATAGGTCAGAATCGAACGCAGTTGCTCTTTGTTCTCCGGCTTCATCAGCACCTCCAGCGTGCCCGGAGGCAATTGTCGGAAGGCTTCATCCGTTGGGGCGAAGACGGTGAACGGTCCCGGCCCTTTCAAGGTATCGGCCAGGTCCGCCGCTTTGAGCGCCTGGGTCAAGGTGTTAAACGATCCGCTGTAGATCACCGTGTCAACGACATCCCGCTGGTTGTGACTGGCCAGAGCGCTGACGCTCGCCAGCAGGACCGCCATTACTGCCATAAAGAGCCTTTTCATGGAATATCTCCCGCTTTGAATTTGGGCTTCTCGCCCGGTAACAATGGCGAGTATCGACGGAAATGCCGCGGCTGGAAATTCCCCGCGAGTAGCAGTTGCTTACAACTTTCGGCGTAGGGATGCTTCGGTTGTTACGCCAGCCCATTTGGAATGACGGTCAGTTGCGGCCGGGGCAGGCAGGCCGCTCTACCAACACGAGCGATCTCGGGATTAACTAGTCGATCGTCAAGAGACGTGCAGACCTTGTGGCAGGAGTTGCTCACGCGTAGACTTCGCAGGGCACCTCGGAAGTGGTCAGGCCAGACTCCTGGGCGGAGACGTCTGCTCTTAAGGTTCGAGCATCGCCCGAACGGTACGCGTCAGTTCGTCATGAGCAAGCTTGTTGATCAGCGCGCTCACCCCTAACGCCTGGAGCCGAGCTTGCTCCCCTTGCGACGGACGTCGGTGATACGTAACGACAACGAGCGGCGGCACCATGTCGGAGCAACGCAGATCGTCCACCACCTGGATTGAATCTCGGTCGGAAAGGTAATCGTCTAGAACGAGCAGGCCAATAGTACGCTGAGAAAGCAACCTACACGCTTGCTCATAGTTGATCGCGGTCGCCGTTGTGAAGCCTTGGTCCTCTACGACTCGTTCCAGGCTGATGAGGACGTCTTCGTCATTGTCGACAATGAGAATCTGCGCCGGCGTGCTCGGCAATGTCCAGGTGGAAGGCACAAATATGTTGGTTCTAGGGGGCACGTTCTTCTCCCAAATCATGCCCACCTTCTACGGTTCTGTCGTCGAGGACTTGGTGTTCGAGCCATCCGCGGGAGATTCACCGGACGAACGTTGTACCAGATCGCCGACTCGGGGGCTCTCCTCCAGCAAAAGGGCCGCACTTCCTCAGGAGGTCCAGAAAATAAAGCTCATTGTCCAGTTCGTGCCGTTCCATGGTTGGCGGTACTCCCATGTACCAGAGCTCAAACGCCCGGCGTTGAACCACCTTGTACGCCAGATCGATCAAGCCAGGTACCTTTGCAGGGTCCGATTCCAGAATGGCTGCTCGATAGAGTGTCTGCCAGTCGTCTGCTGTTGGAGTTCGTGACATAGATCAAAATCCTCTCCGCGTAATCTCACACGTCGCGCTCCGCGTGGACAATTCCACACGGGTAGCAGGCGGCTACTACTTTGGTCGCAGACTCGTTTGCCACGGGAGCGGGTGGAACCGAAAAGAAATCCCTACAGGAGGGATTGAACGACGCGAGCCGCGGCCAGAACAGTGAAGGCTGGTTTACGGTTGCCAGTGGTGTGGAAGTGGTCGGGCTAAATCAAGTTCACTTTCGAACAAGCCCGTGCTCGATAGCAAACAAGGCCAGTTCGAGGCGGTTCGACATGCCGACCTTGTTGAAGATGTTGGTTAGATGCCGTTTTACCGTCTCCTCGGTGATGGAAAGTGACTTGGCAATGTCGCGATTCATGTAGCCTTGCGTAATAAACGAAACGATCTCGGTTTCGCGGGCAGTCAGGCCAAAACGGCTTTGCGGCTGGGCAGGCTGCAGATTCGCTGCGCCCAGCTGTTCCACGATTTGTACTACGTTGGAAACGCTCCGACTTTCGATCCAGTACTGGCCTTTCATCACGGCATCGAGCGCCTCTAGCAACTCCGCCACTCTCTTCTTCAGAACCACTCCCCGTGCGCCGAGTTGTAACGCCTCCAATATCTGCTTGGCGCTGATGGCAGAGCACAGCAAGACGGTTCGAACTTCCGCGCCCGCGGTTGTAATCGCTCGCAGCGCCTGCAGTCCGGGAAGGTTGGGCATCAGCAGGTCCAGAAGCAAGATGTCGGGGTTCGTTTCCGTGACGAGTTCGCCAGCCATCTTCCCGTCTTCCGCTTCGCCCACGACTTGGAAGCCGCCGGAGACTCCCAGAATGGAGCGCACGGCTTGGCGGACGATGGGGTCGTCGTCGGCGATCAACACTCTCGCTACGTCGGGCTTCTCGGTCGCACGCTTCATAAATCGCACTTGTCCTGTGTTCTCGTCGGGACTTGCGTCTCTTCAATGAGGATGCGCAGTCGGCGCACTAGTCCTGCCATCACCGTAATGTCGGGCGCGGACTCTTGACACAAAAGCGCTTCAATCTCACCCGCGCAGGAAGAGGCCTCGCTCAGTCCGAACATTCCCAGCGAGCCAGAAAGCCTGTGGGCCGCCGACAGAGCGATACCCAGACGTTCCTCATTCGTTCTTCCCGATCGCAAAGCCTCCAGAAAGCCTTCCAGCGTTGCCAATCCGGAAAGTGCTTCAGGTCTGCTGTTCAGCCAGACTTTCTCTAGCGCAGCTCGGACCTTTTCTTCATTTCTCTGCCGCGTCACTCCGGTCCTCGTCCTTTCCCGAAGGCACCCAGCCCAGTATCTGGCAAACTTGGTCTGGTAGTTGCATCGGATCAAAAGGCTTGACGAGAACGCCCGCAGCTCCCTGGCCCACGAGTTCTTGCCTGTCTGCCTGCACCTTGGCCGTTAGCATGATCACGGGAATGCTGGCTGTCTCCGGCGTCCGCTTGAGTTGAGCAAGAGTTTTGCGGCCATCCAGATCGGGCATCATCAGATCCAGAATGATGGCGTCAGGTCTCGCCTCGTGCGCCAACGTCAGCCCGCGCTGACCGGAATCCGCCACAATAACATGGAATCCGCCGACCAGTTCCAGGCTAGTCTTCGCGACTTGTCGAATATCACGGTCGTCGTCAATCACCAGCAAAGATCGCGGCATATGCGTCTCAACATTTCACTCCGTGCTCAAGGGGTGGGGTTCCAGGAGCGGCAGCTGTATGCAAAACTTGCTTCCTCTGCCCAGTTCGCTTTCCGCCCAGACTCGACCACTATGCTGCTGTACGATGCTGCGCACGATCGCCAGCCCAAGCCCGGTTCCGCCTTTCTCGCGTGCGTCGGAAGCATCTACTTGTTGAAATCGCTCAAAAATGGTCTCCAGCTTGTCCTTGGGAATTCCGCGGCCATTATCCTCAACGCGAAACACTACGCTGCGGTCAGTACGCTCCGCCGCAAATTCTATCCGACCACCCCGGGGCGAGAATTTGATCGCGTTTCCCAGCAGGTTAACGAGAGCCTGCACGATGCGTTGCTGATCGGCATTGATCGATCCGGTGCAGGGAGACAGCTCGATCGTCACCCCCTCTCCTTCAGCAACCAAACCCACAGATTCGGAGGATTCTTTCATGATTGCAGCCACATTGCACAACTGCTTGTCCATCGTGATCCGGCCGGATTCAATGCGCTGCAGATCCAAGATGTCATCTACCAGTCGGCTCAGCCGGTCAGAATTGCTGAGCGCAATCTGCGCCATTTCTCCTGCCTTCGGCGGCAAGGGCCCGGTTACGCCCCCGACCAGCAAGCCCAGCGCCCCTTTGATCGAAGTCAGAGGCGTTCGCAACTCATGACTCACTACCGATACAAATTCGTCCTTCATCTTTTCAATCGCACGTTGCTCGCTCAGGTCCGTTGCGATCATGAGATATCCGGCCAGATCATTCCCTCCGGTCCGCAGTGCCGTCACCGAAAGGGACACAGGGAAGCGCGTGCCATCCTTCCGAACATAGGTGCACTCAAAATCGTCTGCTACCCCGTAACCGGCCTTCGTCACCAAAGCCTGGTAGTCACCCCGCACGGGCATCCCCATAGCCCGCGTCAACTGGACCCCGCGCGACTGCAACTCGCCGGCATCGTGTAGTCTTAGGATGCTGCTTCCTGCTAACTCTGCCCCCCTGTACTGGAGCCACTTTTCTGTCGCCGCATTGACCGTCAAGATCAATCCCGTCTTGTCGGTCGAGATCATGCTGTAGGCTGCACTATTGAGGATGGTGCGCTGAATCCGTTCCGCATTTTGCAGAGCAATGTGATCGCTTTCGCTCTGCCGGTTTAATCGAACAATCACCAGCGAGGCGGTCAGCAACAGGACGATGCCCAGCAAGCAAGTCACTCCCACTCCAAGAATCGTGGTCCGTGCCCGCTCTCTGGACTCCCGCTCCCGGTCCAACAGGTCGTTGCGTTCCTCGGTCTGCACGATCGAAATCCGCTGCCGGATTTCGTCTGTCAGTTTCTTACCTCGATCCGACTGCAGCACTCGCACCGCCGCCTCAAGACCGCTTGCCGAGCGCGCCCGGACGAGTTCTTTCATTGTCTCGAGCCTGGCGTTGACCACAGGTTCGAGTTCCTGAAACTGCCGGGAACGATTCGGATCGGCTGCAAGATCACGGCGCAGCACCTGCATGGTGACATCGAGTTGAGCCAGCGCGGCCTCATATGGCTTCAGCGATTCGGTCCTACCACTCAAGGCATAGTCGCGGCAACCGGTCTCGGCGTCGTCGAGCAACACATGCAGAGCAGCGAGGTCCTCAATCATTTTGTGCGCCCGTGCCAGACGCTCATTGGCGGCGATCAGTTCTTTAGTATTGCGGTAAGACAGCCAACTCACCGCAGACAGCGCAGCCAGACTCACCACCGATGCGGCGATGATCCAAAGGCGGATTCTGCCTATCATGACCATGATCATAACCTTTGCGATCGTCCGAGATCGGGCTGCGTTGTACGCTCATACAGGTCCGCCAGCGCTCTCGGCCCCAATGCGGATATGGCTCCTGAGGTCGTGAAAACGTGCGCGGATGACACGGAACTGGTGTTGCTTCACCAAGACGCCTTTGCCGCCGACTACCAAGAGGACGAATACATGCTCCTCGGCAAGGCGACCAAGTACGCAGGCCTCCGTGACAAGGAAGTGCGTGTGATCGGAAAGAATCGAAGCCGCCTCGGCGAGGAAGAGAAAATCCAGTGAGGCGTGATTTGAGGTAGGCTTAATCCGTCCGTCTTGAGGAGGTCTCCATGGCAGATTCGTCTTCCGCTGACATCGTTCGTCACGCTTCTACATGGTCAATCGTCTGGGGCGTTTTGCTGATCGTATTTGGTATGCTTGCGGTTGGTTCGCCATTCGTTGCTGCCGTGGCGGTCAGCGTGGTTATCGCTTGGCTCGTCATTCTGGCAGGAGTAGTCCACCTGATCCTCGCTTTTCACGTGCATCGCGCGGGTAGCCTGATCTGGAAGCTGTTGGTTGGGCTGGCATATTTGTTCTTTGGCTCATACCTGCTGATGCATCCGGTGCTTGGTGTGGCATCGCTTACTCTAGTGCTGGCTTCGCTGTTCCTGATTGAAGGCATTTTGGACATAGTTTTGTTTTTCCAGATGCGATCGATGCGAGGATCGGGCTGGGTGCTGGGCGATGGGATCATCACACTACTATTAGGGCTGTTGATCTATCTGCAATGGCCGTCAAGTTCGGTATGGGCGATAGGCACATTGGTCGGGGTGAGCATGATAATCAGCGGCGTCACTCGCGTGATGTTGTCGTTAGCAGTCCGTAAAGTGGCGGGTGCGGCGGCGTGACGCTCGCCTAACGAACGAGCTGTCGGAGATCGTTGCGACCCAATTACGAAATGAAACACCGGATTGTTCATACGCTTCAGAAATTTCTTGCTTAACCCACCAATTAAGCTTGCGCTTGCGATGGGTTTGCCGCTGCCGGGATGTGCGTTGCTCGAAACCACAGGGCGCAAAAGCAGAAAATCACGTCGCACCCCAGTGGGAGATGGACGTATCGGTAATCAGTTCTGGTTAGTAGCAGAGCACGGCATGAAGGCCGGATAAGTCCTCGTTCACCTGGAGGCTATCGGTGGCATCAACGCGAATGCGTGACTCCGGAAGACATTAGCGCGCGCGTTACAGGTAGGCTGGTGGGGATCGATGAGGGGAAGCTTCTTGTCATCGAAAACAGAGCGGCCACGAAGTGGTGGTGGCCGGTACATCCTAGACTTCCGAAGCGGAAGGGCATCTGTGGAAAGCTTGGCCGGGTTCTCCTCCCAGGAGGGAGGGAAGTCAAGAGAAATGGGAAAGCGGTGGTGTCTTAAATAGCGTGTTGCGGGATGGGGATAGTAATTTCGGTGTTGGGTCCGGCAAGAGTCGACCTTGCCTGCGACCGAGAGAAAAGAGGGACAATATCGTCGCCGTGCTACATTACGCCAACGGCTCCAAGTGAGGGCAATCGTACGCGGCGGCGAGCAGTTCAGCAAGACAGATTGGTCGGAATCGACCCGCTTCCATCGCGCGCGCAACTCTGAGGCGGGAATGAACGCGAGCCCCTTTTGGTCGCCGCCCACTTATCCAAAATGGCACCTGCGTGCTGAGTGGCATCACGTTCGGGCCATTCCGCTGATGCTACGAGTCTCCTAACGTTGACTGGCTGGCGGCTGGGGTACCTTCACAGAGCGGTGACGTTCACTGATCTACGCCTCGCCGCCAGTCCAACGCGACACTATTCGATCCGATTCTTCATTCCAGGAAGAACGATACCACCACTCGGAGTCACGGTTGAAGTCTGCACTCGGTTCTACCAGAAGAACGAACGGGCTCACTCCACTCGTGCCGGGAATGGCTTGTCCCGGAGTGCTCGAAGCGGACGTTATCTCGGTTTGCGCATTGGATTTTGCTGCTCCACAGATCAAGAGTCCGGCCAACAGGAAAACGCGGCGTCGTTCGTAACTAAGTTTCAAGGGAGTCCCCTTCCTTTTCGGAACACCAAGACTTGTACTCCCGCAAGCGGGGTGGATGAGACTATACGCCCGGTGGTTGACCTCATGCACCGTGGTTATTCATATCGTCGGCCTCAACGAACGACCTCCCGGCCTTGCCGCTCGCAGGAAGCCCGACCGATAGGGTGCTTCTGTCCAGGCGGTCCGGACGTTGACTTCGAGGATTTGATCTTCGCATCCTCCGAGCTCGGACACACTATCGCAAGCGTGTTGCCCAACCAGACGTTCAATGTGTTCCGGCGAAGATTGTTTATGAGCCCGCTCGACAGTAAGGGAAAATTGCCTTACAATAGGATCCGGCGGCCAAGAGGAGATTATGACCACCCTCACAATTACTACCAAAGGTCAAATCACGCTGAAACGGGATCTGCTAGAGCATCTTGGGGTCGGTCCGGGAGAGAAAATTGAAGCCGACAAATTGCCAGATGGCCGGATCGTTGTGAGAGCGGCTGCACCGAATGGGACAATTTCCGATTTCATTGGCTGTCTCTCGCAAAAAAGGGGGCCGAAGCTCACGCTCGACGAAATGAATACGATCGCGGCCCAGGGATGGGCAAAAGCTAAATGAAAATCACCGCCGACACAAACGTGCTCATCCGAGCTGCTGTTCAAGACGACGCCCATCAAGCCCGAGAAGCCGCGAAGGTCATGCAGGCAGCTGATCTTGTCGCCGTGCCTATTCCGGTTCTCTGCGAATTTGTGTGGGTGCTTCGACGAGGTTACAAAAAGACCGTGCCAGGTGTCTGCGATGCGATTCGCCGCCTCATGAACGGTGTTAACGTCGTGATGAATCGACCAGCGGTCGAGGCGGGGCTGTCCGTACTCGATGCAGGTGGAGATTTCGCGGACGGTGTCATTGCGTATGAAGGTGACTGGCTGGGTGCAGAGGAGTTTGTCTCCTTCGACTCGAAGGCTGTCTCTGTTTTGCAGTCCCAAGGCGGTCGTGCCCGCTTGCTTTCGTAAGAGGTGAAGCCAAGGTGAGTGGGTGTGTGAGTGGCCCGAGAGGCGGGGCATGATGAATCCCTCAGATATTGAAGCAGTGGCCAAAAGGGTTGCGGTTGAAGACACCTGAGGACAGTGCGCAAGATGGCCGGGAACCGATTGCGGATCGGTCCATTGGAAACGATCGACGGCACACCCATCCTTGATATCAAGCCGGTGCTTCGTGAAGTCCAAAAAAGTTAGCGCGTTTACAGACACAAGGACCCCACGCGACAAATGTCAACGATCGAGTGGCCCAACATTTCAAATGGTTCGATAGCACTGACCAGAGCTAGACCTCAGTGGAGCAAGGGGAAGCCGAACCGTTGATTGATGTTGTCTCGGTCCACCGCGGGCCGCTGTAGCCCCTCGGTCATCAGCGCCACTTTGAGGGAAACGAAAGCCTCGAGTTCATCGACTGAGATCCTGGCGTCCCGATTGAGATCGGACAGTCTCGAAGAGAGTGCCTCGAGGACCTCATGGGTGAAGAAACCATTCTGAATTTTCGGCGATTCAAACGACATTTCGCCGGCCTCAGCGGGTACGGTCAAGGGCACCCAGTTGTCTGCACTGGCGACTCTTACTTTGTGCGTGTGAGGGTAAAGAACTCTGGCCGAACCAGAGCTGAGAAGGTGCAGGATACGCGGCGAAGCTTGCCCACCGTGGACTCGACAGAGAGCATGCAGAGATTTCCACCTTTTCCTCGCTTAATATGAAGTGGTCGAACGATCCGCACGATAAGCCGGTAATCTTCTTGGATGGTCTCTCACCGAAGATGGAAGCCTTTTGTGACATCGTTAGTTTCGTCGACTCAGCGTGCCCCTTTAATCGATCGACCACCGGGCTCGCCACCGAATAGGACGGTAGGTGAACTTCAATTGGGGGCAGCCACACCGGGACGACGCCTCAAACCCGGGGCATACAAGTTAACCCTCAGAATTGCTGCGGCGAATCTCGAGCCAATCGACAAGAAGTTGGAGTTCGAGCACAAGGGTCCTTGGATACAAAACGATGAAGAGATGCGGCGCGACTGCCTGGCTGTCTCGCTGAAGTGAGTCCCTGTCAAATTCGCCCCCGCTCCCCCACCCGCCCATAGCGTTCAAAGCAGGGGCTGCGGAGAACCAAATTCCAAACCGCCTGCACGATTCCACCGACAGCAGACAATGATC
>Ga0307477_10001655_pt1 | contig 18372 bp, 19 predicted proteins | sample atmos_gasesECM2C_FD_203316 | JGI IMG/M metagenome (GOLD analysis project Ga0307477, IMG submission 203316) | Hardwood forest soil microbial communities from Morgan-Monroe State Forest, Indiana, United States - atmos_gasesECM2C_515 | ecosystem: Environmental > Terrestrial > Soil > Temperate...
GCGGACCATCGCTATCCCCATGCAGATGCCCGTGGCGGCGGAGGTGAACTGGAGGAACTGGATCGCCCCCATCTGACTCAGGTAGGAGAGCGTCGTCTCGCCGTTGTAGTGCTGCAGGTTGGTGTTCGTCGCGAACGAGACGACGGTGTTCAGCGCCAGGTCCCAGTTCATTCCACGAAAGCCCTGCGGGTTGAGCGGGAGGAATCCTTGGAAGGTTAGGACAAGGAACGCCAAGGCCATCTGGATGATGTTCAGGATCAGCCCCGCGAAGAAGTAATCCTTCCAACCCATCCCTCGCGCGGGGTCGACGCCTGTGAGGCTGTAGATTGCGTTCTCTATGGGAAGAAGGAGACGGTCGAGCCGGCTAGGGGAGCGCGAGAAGACCCGCTTGAGGTAAGGAGCCGCGAGCCATGCGAGCCCCAGCGTGGAGCCCAAGATTAAGAAAACGGATGCGGCCTGCGTCGAATCTATCAATCAATCCAAGGCTCCTTATGGTCTATGACCTTCCTACGTGCCAGGGTCCTAATCCGTCCTACTGGCGGACCGCGGCCTTGACTTTGGGAGCTTCCTCTAGACAGCGAGGCCCCTTGTAGGCCTTGAGGACGATGGAACTTACGGTGCTCTTGACGCCCTTGATCTTCATGATCTTGTTCTTGAGGACGTCCCGGAACTCTTCGATGTCCGACGCGGACATGAGGGTGACGATGTCATATTCGCCTGTGACCTCGTAGAGCTCTTCAAGGTTGTCGAGCTTGACCAAGGACGCCACGACGTCGTCCATCAGGGCCGACTCTACGAAGATGTCCACGAACGCCAACATTCTTGCCAAACCAAGCCATCCTCCTAGAAATCGACCCTTCGACGATTGTCTTATAAGGGTTCCGAGTCTTAATCGACTATTGACGTAGACCGGTTTATCGAAAATCGTCGCTTGCGGAAGTAGCCTGTTTTGGGCGGGACTTGGCGGGGCCGTTCGGCTCCTGGCCTGAATCGGCGGGCTGCTTCTTACGACCAATTATAAGGAGCGGTTCCCGACGCGGACCGCTAATGCAGAGACCCCAGTGGTGGAGGGGCGAACTGGTCCTCCTCTACGCCTCGATGACCGTGGCGAGGACAGGTTTTGGGGTCATGCTGATTCTCTTTCCCACGTACCTCATCGGGGTCTCGAACATCACCCTCGCGGTGGTCCTAGCGCTGTATCCCATCGTCGAGGCCTTCAGCTCGGTCCCGATGGGGATCCTGTGCGACACCGCGGGCAGGAGGAAGGTCTTCCTTGCGGGGCTCGGCTCGATGGGCGTCCTGATTGTATTCGTAGCGCTCACCCAGGACCTGCCACTGGTCGCCGGGCTCCACGCCCTGATGGGGCTCTCGGCTGCGGCGATCACCGTCGCATCCCTGACGATGATAACCGACCTGACAGACAACAAGAATCGCGGGAAGGGCATGGGGACCTTCGATTTTGCGAACATCGGGGGCTATGCGGGAGGTCTCCTTGTCGGAGGGAAGCTTATGCAGACGTTCCAGGCTCACCTGAACCAGGGCTTCTTGGTCACCGGGTCGTTGGCGCTGGTCGCCATGGGAGTGTCGTTTGTCCTCCTCAAAGAGCCCGTCCACATCCCCCACACGGGGCGCGCGAGCTTTAACCCGCTCAGCGTCCTCGATAGCAGGACTAAGGCCATCCTCCCGATCTGGCTCAGCCTCACAACTTTGATCGGCGTCGTCTTCTTCTTGCCGAGGGCCCTCAGGCAGGTCGGGGTCCAGACCACGGTCACTGGGGAACTCCTCTTCGTCGGGATAGTCACCATCGGGATAGGGTCCATCGGGTTCGGGGCGCTCTCAGACCGTCTGGGTAGGGAGAAGACGATGTTGATAGGGGTGGTCGGCTTGTTCCTCCTCCTTGTGGGGCTAGGGCTCACCTTCCAGGACGTGGGGCAGCCGCCCAGGTTCCTGCGCTTCCTCCCGATTCTGGCGCCCGCGGGCATAGCGACGTCGGCTCTCGTCCCCTCCGTCCTCGCTGCAGTCGGGGACAGGGCCAAGGGCACCGACCGGGGAGCCTCGATGGGGCTCTACAGCCTCATGCTCAGCCTTGGGATTGCGCTCGGCGAGCTGTTCGCGGGGTTCGCGTCGGCGCTGGGGGGGCTCTCCACGATACTATATTCGGGGAGCGTTATCTTCCTTGTGGCCTCGCTCGCGAGTTTCGCCCTCCTCGCCCGGGTCAAGAAGCAGCCCTCAGTGCTCGCGTGACGTCCTCGACGAGGTCCTTCGTGTCCTCGACCCCGACCGAGAGACGGACGAGGTCGTCTGTGATCCCGATCTTCTCCCTCTCCTTGGGAGGGAGCGAGGAATGGGTCATCTTGGCGGGGTGCTCGGCGAGCGACTCGACCCCGCCCAGGCTCTCGCCCAGGGCGAAGACCTCCAGCGACTTTAGGAAGCGCGACGCGGCCTTGTAGCCTCCTCTAATCCTGAAGGAGAGCATCCCGCCGCCCAACTTCATCTGGCTTTTGGCGAGCTTGTAGGTGGGGGATGCGGGAAGGAAGGGATAGTTGACCGACAAGGTCTTTCCGCTGCGGACTAGGAGGAAAGCCACCGCCGACGCGTTCTTTGAGTGCTGCTCCATCCGAAGGTGCAATGTCCTGAGGCCCCTCAGAGCGAGGTAGCAGTCGAATGGACCGGGGATCGAACCGGTGGCGTTCTGGAGGAACTTTAGCCTCTCGTAGAGCGCCTTTGACGAGGTGACCACAGCTCCCCCGATCAGGTCGCTGTGCCCGCCGATGTACTTCGTGGTGCTGTGGACGACGACGGTCGCGCCCATCTTCAGAGGGTTCTGGAGGTAGGGCGTCGCGAAGGTGTTGTCGACGGCCAGCGTCACTCCGCGCTTCTTGCAGACCTTCGCGATCCCTCTGATGTCTAGGATGAGCATCAAGGGGTTGGTGGGCGACTCCATCCAGACCAGCCTGGTGTTCGGCCTGATCGACTCTTGTAGGTTCGCTGGGTCTGTGGCGTCTACCCTCTCGAAAGGTATGCCGTAGTTCCTGAAGACCTTGTCGAAGAGCCTGTACGTCCCACCGTAGACGTCGTTGCAGATGATCACGTGGTCCCCCTTCTTCAGGATGGAGGCCACGGCGGTCTCGGCCGCGAGCCCGGAGGCGAAGGCGAGGCCGAACTTTCCCCCTTCGAGCTCTGCGACCGCCCTCTCGAGGCGGTCCCTCGTAGGGTTCCCGCTTCTCGAGTACTCGTACCCCTTGGTCTTGCCGACCTCCTCTTGGGCGAAGGTTGACGATGTGTAGATTGGCGGGGTGACCGCGCCCGTGAGCGCGTCCGGCTCATGCCCAGCGTGGACGGCGCGGGTCGCGAAGCGCATAGGGTCGACGGGAATATTCGAGACTTTAAGCTTGCGTTCGGAAGCCGTGGGACTTCATCCAAGAGTCGTCATAGAACTTGCTCAGGTAGCTCCTGCCCGAGTCGGGCATGACGACCACGATTAGCCCTAGGCGCGGCGACTTATAGGCCAGGGCGAGGGCCCCTGCCACCGCCGTCCCGGAGGACCCCCCGGCCAGGATTCCCTCTTCCCTCGCGAGCCGCCTCGCCATCTCGAAGCTCTCGGAGTCGCCCACCTTGATGATCTCGTCGACGACCTTCTCGTCGTACGTGCCCGGGACAAAGTCTTCCCCGATCCCTTCGACGAGGTACGGGTGGGGGCTCGGCTTTTTCCCCCGCTTGAGGGCGCCGTAGATCGAGCCCTCCGGCTCGACCCCGACCACGAGGATGCTCTTTTTCTTCTCCTTCAGGAACCTGCCCGCCCCCGAGATGGTCCCGCCCGTTCCGACCCCTGCCACGAGCGCGCCTACTTTCCCGCGGGTCTGCCTCCAGATCTCCGGCCCCGTGGTTGCATAGTGAGCTGCGGGGTTCCCCTTGTTCTCATACTGGTTGGGCATGAACGAGTTGGGCATCTCTTTGGCGAGCCTCTTCGCGACGCTGATGTAGTGCTCGGGGGTGTTGGGAGGAGCCTCGGTGGGGGCTATCACGAGCTCTGCGCCATAAGACTTCAGGAGCGCCCTCTTCTCTTGGCTGACTTTGTCGGGCATAGTGAAGACGGTACGGTAACCCCTCACGGCCGCTAGCATGGCCAGCCCCACTCCTGTGTTCCCGGAGGTGGGCTCGATTATCGTGCCTCCCTTCTTCAGTATCTTTCTCCGCTCCGCCTGGGCTACGAGGTAGGATGCGACCCTGTCTTTCACAGAGCCCCCCGGGTTCATGAACTCGAGCTTCGCGTAGACCTTCGGCCTGACTCCTTTGGCGACACTCCGGAGCCGGACTAGGGGAGTGTTTCCCACGGCACCGAGGATGTCATCGTTTAGGCTCACGGTTCTTGGATTCCCGTCCGTGTCGCGTTATTATTCCTTCAGGCGATTTCGATTCCGGACCCGCGCCACAACCGTTAAGCCGAGCATTTCTCCCGGCCCGCACGGCGCGGGGGTCGCCCAGCCTGGTCAACGGCGCGAGGCTTAGGACCTCGTCCCTCAGGGGTTCGTGGGTTCGAATCCCACCCCCCGCACTCTAGATACATGCTGATTTGAAATCGTCACGATGGTCCCTTCCCCAAGGCCTCTCTCACAGCCTCGTCGTCAACCTGATCAAAGTGCTCGTAGAATTCCCCGACCGCGTAGAACGCCCCTGGCGAGTCCAGACAGACGACCTCGTCTGCGACCAGAGAGAGTTTCGCGACGGTATCTCGGGGCCCGACCGGCACTGCGACGATGACCCCGGCTGCCCCGCTCTTCTTGACCGAGAGGATTGCCGCCATCATCGTGTAGCCGGTCGCGAGCCCGTCGTCGACTATCACCACGGTCTTTCCCGCCAGGACCGGGTACGGTCTTTCTGCCCGGTAGTTCTTGATCCTGGCTCTGATCTCCTTCGATTGCTCCGAGGCTTCCCTCTTGAGGTACTCTTCAGTGACGCCCAAGGCGGACGCGGACTCTTTCTCGACTATCACCTCTCCGTCTTGGGTCACACTCCCGATGGCATACTCGGGGTTCCCCGGCGCCCCGATCTTCCTTGCTATCACTAGGTCCAACTCGGCCTCGAGTGAGGCGGCGACCTCTTTCGCGACCACCACGCCTCCCCGCGGGACCGCGAGGACAACGACGTCCCGTCTGCCCTTCAGGAACCCCAGCTCCTTCGCCAGGAGCTTCCCTGCGGCCGTCCTGTCCTTGAACATCGGAATCTCACAGGTCTCGGTACTTGAATATGGTTCCGACTACGACCCCGACGACGCCGAAGATGTAGACGACGTACCCTGCCGCGAGCAGGAGGAAGTTGACACCCGTGGAGAGCCCGAAAAGGACGGCGACCGCGCCGACGGCAGTCACCATCCACATCAGTGTGAGCTCGGTGTTGCTCGTGGAGCCCCGCCTCGTTGCTGGGCGGCAGACCTCCTCGACCCAGTTCTGCTCGCCGAAGAACTCGACCCTGTCCCCCTTGTTCCGGAGCATGACGACAGTCCTGTCCCTCTCCGCGACCTCCGCCTTCGGGAAGAGTACCATCAGCCCGTTGGCCTTCGCCGAGCGTCTGGTCTCTCGATACTGGGAGATGTAGGTCTCTATGAGGTCGGGGACGACCTTGGCGCTGCCGAATACGCACTGCGTCATGTACGTCGCCCCGCCTTTCCTGGCAATGATGTCGACGAGGCCTGAGCCGTGTTCCGAGTTGAGGGACAGGACCTTCCATCCGGCTATCCTCATCAACTCGGCCACCCTGGTCACCGCCTTGGCCCCGAGAGGGCCGTGGTTCGGGCCCCTTCCTGCCGCGTCCTCCTCGAGCATCGCATCCTCAAAGTCCTGAGAGGAGTCCTTGACGAACTCTTTGACGTCATTTGTCAGGGCCGGAGAGGCCCCATGCGCGAGCGTGTCTCCGCTCTGCTTGCGCCTGCGGAGCTTAAGACCCAGAACCAACAGAGAGGAGGAGGGCCCTGCGTCTGAAAAACGTTGGTGCGACCGTCAGGCCAGGAGGTGGCCGGCCAGGAACTCGACTGCGGCGGAGTATCCCGCAATCCGGTTCTTGAGCTTAGTGAGCCCGTGGCCTTCGTCGTCGAACTTCAGCATGTGGACCTCCCTACCCAGCTTCGTGAGCGTCTCGGCGATCTGCTCGGCCTCTCCCAGTGGAACCCGCGGGTCGTTGGTTCCGTGGATGATGAAGAGCGGGGCCTTGATCAGGCTGGCGTTGTTGTTGGGCGAGATCCGCTCCAGAAACACCTTGTCCTTGACCGGGTCGCCGTACTCCGCGATCCTCAGGCTCCTCCGCCACGGTCCTGTGTTGTTGAGGAATGTCACAAAGTTCGAGATGCCGACGATGTCGACGCCGGCCCGCCACAGGTCGGGCTTCGTGTAGAGGCAGGCGAGTACCATGAACCCGCCGTAGCTGCCTCCCCACGCGGCGATCCTCAGGGGGTCGATCGGATACGTGACGGCGACCCGATTCAGGGCGATGTGGACGTCGGCGACCGTGTCCATCCTTCCCTGTACGTCGTCCAGGTGCGTGAACCTCCGGCCGTAGCCGGTGCTCCCCCGGAAGTTCGAGGCGAGCACGGCGAACCCGAGCTTCAGGAAGTACTGGGTCAGAGGGCCGAACCCTGGCCTGTACTGCCCCTCGGGCCCGCCGTGCATTATCACGATGAGCGGGTACGGGGGGCGGGACTGCCTGGGGAGGTAGAAGAAGGAGGAGATCTCCACACCGTCGAAGGAGCGCGACTTTAGGAGCTCTGGCTCCACAAAGCTCGACTCGGGAATCCCGGCGGTCGAGCTCCTTGTGACCCTCCTGAGTGAAGAGGTTCGGAGGGCAAGTTCCCAGACGTCGGAGTTAGCGGAAGATGACGAGACGGAGAAGGCCAGCTTCTCTCCGGAGTTGGACCAGTCGAGTCCGCCGATGACACCGTTGGGTGCGTCTAAGTCGCGGGCGGATTTGGTGCTTGCCTCCCACACCTTCAGGCGCGAGTAGCCCCCCTCGTTGACGGTGAACGCGAGCCTAGTCTTGTCACGAGACGGTGCGAACCCCTCGAGGTCCCAGTCCTCGGAGTGCAGCCAGGAGATTTCGTGAGAACCCAAGCCAATTCGGGCGAGGGCGGCGAACTCCCTTCCCTCGTCTGTGATGGCATAGACCGCCTTCCCGTCGGCGTCGAACGTGGCAGAGGAGAACGCCGCATCGCCCTTGTGCGGGGTCAGGAGGTCCGCGCTCCCGTCATTCAGGTCTAGCAGGTAGAGGTCCTGGTTGAAGGGAGCGTGCATCACCTCGAAGAGGAGGGAGGAGGAGTCTGGGCTCCACCCGAGAGGGTAGCAGTTGCCGTCGCGCTGATAGACCATCCTGACCGAGAGGTCGTCGAGGCTCTGGACGTAGACGTCGAAGTAAGCCTGGTTCCTCGAGTTGGAAGAGAACGCGATCATTTTCTCGTCGGGAGACCAGTCGCCCCAATTGTGGATCGCGGTAGAGAGGTGCGTGAGATCTGTCAGGGACTCGCCGCCGTTCTCGAGGATCTTCAGCTGGAACCTTTCGTCACCCCCGGAGTCGACGCCGAAGGCGATCCGGTCGCTCTTCGGGGCGTAGCTCACGAAGCTCACCCTGTCCTCGCCAACCGTCAACTGGTGGTGGCCCATGGAACCGTCGGCGTCCGTTATCCAGGCCTGGGGGACCCCCGTCACGTCCGAGATGTAGGCGATCCTCGAGTCGTCAGGAGAATAGTCGGGCGCGTGAGCGGACTTTATCGAAAGGTAGCGCCGGAGGTCGTATGCTATGTTCGCAGAGGACTGCCCGGCCCTTTTCAACGGTCAAGGGTCTGTGAGGGGGGTCTTAAGACTCAGCGAGGGAGGAGCTAGTGGCCCGCCGTGGTGGGCATTGAAAGAGGCGCGGTGGCGACGACCATCATGCTCTGCATCTGCATCCCGGGGAGGTATATGATCGAGACGCTTTCGAACATGGAGGCCGGGCTTTGGTGGAGGATGGCGAAGAACCCTCCGGTCCCATGGCCGTCAGTCTCGAACTCTGAGAGCGTGGCGTTTGAACCTGCTATCGGGACATTCGTCATTGCGCCGCTGTTCTGGGCGGCCTCGACGATGTAGTTGCCCATCGAGGGCATCTCAAGCCCCGTGGCGTAGACCGAGACCGCGTAGCTCCCTTTACCGAGCGGGCCCACCACGAGCCAACCAGAGCCGATCATCTGGCCGTGGGCTGGGACGAAGGCCACCACGGACTCAGCCATCGCTGCAGTGGTGCTCATCGACGTGGTCTCGGACATGGTTGGGGCGGTCTCAATCGCGGCCGGCTTCATCGCGTAAAGCAAGAAACCGGTTGCTGCGACTGCTGCGAGAACCACAACCGTGACGGCGAAGGAGACGTTGCTGACTGCGGCCTTTCCTCTCATGGCATGCATTTCGGGCGAAATCTTGCGGAAGAATATTTAGTGGTATTTCCAAATCGTTTCCAATTTGGTTACAGCTTTCCTTCAGGTTTCCACTTGAAGCCTAGTTCGCGGCAGAGGTTCTCGAAGATATCGATGTGCGCCTCCAGCCAAGGGGTGAGGAAGTAGGTCAGCCCGTAGTGCTCTCCGGTCGAGTTCACCAGCGAGTTCCTCTTGAGCACTTCGATGTGGTGCTGCACAGTCCTGTACTCCACACCTAGCCTCTTTGCGAGCTGGTTGAGGTTCCCCGGCCTCTCCCTCAGCTCGATGATAAGTCGGGCCCTCATCTCCCCGCCCCTGGTTGCGCCAAGCAGGTACCAGAGGAGGCGGCGCAAGTCGGGGTTGTCCTGCACGAGCGCGGAAATCCCCGCCGACTCTATTTATCCATGAAAGAGAGGATTTCGAAATACGCTTAATACGCTCGGCGGTCTTGATTTCCCGAAAGTCCGGGATAATCGATGGACCTGATGATGGATGTCGCGATACTTTTCTCGGGGCTCAACGCCGCGCTGCTGATTGCGCTCCTCTACTTCTATGCGAGGATCGCGCTCCGGAGCCGCGCGTCTCACTCTATCGGCCTGACGTTCTTCGCGCTCCTCCTCCTGGCAAACAGCCTCCTCACGGTCGTCTCCTACATCACGATGGCGCCGTTTTTTGGAAAAGAGGCCCTCCCCTTTCTCTCGACCGTCTCTGTGCTGGAGTTCGTCGGGCTCGCAATCCTCCTCCGGATCACGCTCTGAAAATCACCGGAAGCCTGCCAGAAATGTAATTCTGCCTGCTAGGCTGACGTCACGCCGACATCGACGATGCAGTAGCCGGTCGCCCCTCCTGGGAATGGAGCGGCCATGGTTGCGGTCTGGGTCGCCCCCGTCTTGTCCGTGGCACGAACCTGGAGGGAGTAGTTCCCCGCCGCGGGGGGGTTCCAGTCGGCCGTCCAGAGGACCCACGTATTGTCAGAAAGCGGGTCCTTCACGCTCGCCAGAGTCCAAGTGTGCCCCCCGTCGGTGCTCACCTCGACCTTCTCCACCCCCCTGTCGCCCGCGAAGGCGATGCCTGCGACCGGGGTGAGCCCTTCAGGGATGTTCGTCGCCGGTGCTATCCCGAAGCGGTCGATCACCTGGGCGGCTCCGGGCGTGACAATCCACGAGCCTGTCTCGTACTTTGCCTCGTTTATCCATCCGTCGCGCTGCCAGTACCCTTGATAGGTCTCGGTCGCGAGCTCGATGCTCGTCACCCACTTGCAGTTCATCATCCCGTAGTACCCTGGGACTATCATCCGGGCAGGGAAGCCGTGCTCCTCTGGAAGCGGGACCCCGTTGATCTGGTAGGCTAGGATGGTGCCGTCGAGCATCGCCTTTTCGATGGGAATCCCGACGTCATAGCCGTCCGCGGCCTTGAAGACGACGTAGGTCGCCTCCGGCTTCACCTGGGCCTTAGCCAGGATGTCCTTGAGCTTCACCCCGGTCCACTTGGCGGTGCTGACGAGGTCGCCCCCGACGTAATTGCTCACGCACTCGAGGGTGTTGTACTGGGAGACCGGGTTCATCCCGACGAGCTGAGCGTAGTTCAAGGTCAGCGGATTCGCCACCAGACCTGTCACTGGGAGGCTCCAGCTGCTCGAATTGACGCTCGGTGGGAAGACGTTGACGTCCACCCGGTAGAACTGGCTGGTCGGAGTCACCTCCTGGGCGTAAATCGTGCTGACCGCATCGGCCCTCCCTACGCCGGGCCTTGTGGAGGGAAACAGCAGGCCAACTCCGTAGTAGAGGAGGACGCCCGCTACGGCCGTAGCGAGGCCAGCCTGAATGGCGAGGCGCCTCTTCCTGTTGAAACTCCTCCTCCTCGAGGAGCTTGGAGGCTTCATAGGCTCGCATATCACCCCGGTCACGGCGGGGGCGAACTTGTCGCCTGCGGCGACCACAGCGCCGAAGACGAACGCAGGAGGAAGGAGGGAGAGCACCACAGTGCTGGTGGGCTGCGGGGTGCTGAGTATCCGCGTGAGCAAGAGGAAGAGCATGGTAAGTCCGAGCATGACACCGTACGACGCGAGAGCGTAAATGGAGAGCCTGTCGCTCCCCGACTTACGGGAGGAAACTCCGAGCAAGGCGGTCGCGAGCAGCCCATAGAGGACGATGTTGAGGGTTATGGCCCCGAAGAAGGCAGAGTATTTGGCAAGGTACTGTAAGTTGGTCACGAGGACGGACTCGATGGTGCCAGGGGTCTGCGTCGTCAGGGCGTTCACGCTGATCTCGGGGAGGAAGGTCCCTCCGAAAAGAGCCCTAATCATGTATGAGATGGCGACCGCCGCAGCCCCTCCCGCCGCTCCCATCAGGAACCTTCTGAGCCTAGGTCTCAAACACTAACTCCGGCGCAAATTGGGCAAGGTTGGCTCTCGACATATAATCATTTTTCGAACTCTCTCCCAGATTCTAGCGAAAAGCCTTATGAAAGCAGGCGACGGCTTCTGTTTGTAGCCCATGCAGAAGATTGAGGAGGCGGGCGCACTTCCGAAGGAGGTGCAGACCACTGGGAAGAAGCTCTGCACCTTCGATGTGGGGATATGCGTTACGGGAGAGGCTGCGGGGCTCCCATCGCTCGTCAGGACTGTCCTGGCCGAGGAGCCGGAGGGATTCGCCCTCCAAAAGGTCGTCATCGTGGCCAGCGCGTGCTCCCCATCCACCATCTCGGAGGCGAGGAGGCTTGCGGCGAGTGAGCCGACAGTCCAGTTGATAGAGCACGAGACGAGGGAGGGCAAAGCGAACGCGATCAACGAGATAGTGCGGCTTGGGGACAGCGACTTGCTGGTCTTCGTCAACGCCGACGCAGCGCCCGACCCGGCGTCTATTTCCAGGATACTCCGTAGCATCGGAGGGGACCGAGAGCTCGGGGTCGTGTCGGGGCGGCCGGTCTTCGAGTCCGAGGGCGGCCTCACGTCGCTCGTCCTCGACGTCATGTGGACCGCGCACAACATCAACTCGTTCCGTCTGAACATGAGGGGCCAAGGGAACCACGGGACCGACGAGCTCATGGTCGTCAGGCGCGACCTCCTCGACGAGCTGCCCGAGGGGCTCGTGAACGACGGGGCGTACATCTCGGGGAGGGTAAGGGAGCAGGGGTTCCGCGCCGGGTTCGAGCCTGATGCGACGGTGAGGATAGACGTCCCGAAGAGGATGGCCGACCTGATAGTCCAGAGGAGGAGGATCCTCTACGGCCACATGCAGGTCAAGAAGCTCGTCGGCAAGGCCCCGAGCACGGTCGAGACGCTCATGTTCTTCAGACCGGCAGAGGGCTTCAGGATACTGATCCAGACGCTCGCCGGGAGGCCAAAGCTCCTGCTCTCGTTGCCAGTCGCAGCGGTGAGCGAGATCGTGGCCTTCGGGGGCGCCCTTTATGACTCAGCCACCTCGGATAGGAGCCACGCGGTCTGGAGGAGGTATGCTGTATGATGACGTTTAGCGAGGAGCAGACCAGGGAGGTGGAAGCTTTCTGGGAGATCGCGCGAGAGAACGGGGCCGCGCTCCCACTAAGTGAGCTCGTCAGGATCCTGTCGCCTCCGGTCAGCGAGCGCGAGCTGGAGGGCGCCTTCGTGTCGAACCCCAGGCTTCACTCGAGGTTCCAGGTCGTCTCCGGCTACGTGCTAGAGAGATCCCCCGGTAGCGAGAGCGAAACACTTGCAATCGTCGAGGATCAGGAGAGGAACAAGGCACGCGCGAACAGGAACCTCTCGATCGCTGAGGGTTTTGCGGGCCGGCTAGCTCGAGGGACACTCCTGGTCTCATTGAGCGGGTCGAACTCGTACAAGTCAGCGAGGGAGGGTGACGACATCGATTTCTTCTGCGTCACAAAGAGGGACAGCATGTGGGTGTTCATGCTGCGGTCGCTCGTGGTCACGCGAATCTTCAAGCTGCGCGAGAGCGGACTGAGCGTCTGCCTCAGCTGCATCATGGACGAAGACTGGGCGAAAAAGGAGTTCGGGGAGAGGCAGAACCCCATATTCGCGAGGGACGCTCTCATGGCGAGCCCGTTCTACGGCAGGGAGGTCTATCACAAGCTCCTGAGCCGCGCCTCATGGATCGACGCATACTACCCGTCGTTCTACAAGCTCAGGCTGAGGGAGACCGCGACCCCGGCGGGACCCGATGGGAGGGACAGGGCTGGGACGGCTGTCGTCAACTCCTTCCTCTTGGTGGTCCTGGGGTCCTACATCAGGGTAAAGTCTTGGGCACTTAACAGGAAGTACAGGCGGGAGGGAAGGACGCGTTCCCTTTTCACGGTGAAGATGGGACCAGGCCACTACATCTGCGAGTCGAATAGGTACAAGCAGCTCAGAGGGCTGTACGGCGCTCTTGAGACCTGAGACCGAGTGAGCGCGCTAGTCCCTTCTGGCGTAGACCGCGAGGAAATGGTCTCCCAGCCGGTTCCAAGGAAAGGAACCCTCGATCCCCGTCTCGACCTTCTTCACAAATTCCAGGGCGCTCCCCCTGGGAAGGTACTTGGTGAGGTTCGAGGGCGGAAGGAACATCTCGACCCCGTAGACCTTTGTGAGCTCGAAGTACCGAGACGCTATCCGGTCGAGGGATCCGACAGAGTAGGCCCAGGATGCTATGCAGAACCTGGACTTGCCCACGGGGACCGGGTTCCTGAACCTCGCGACCACCATCGAGGGCTTCCCGCGGAGGGAGTATCCCGCCATCTCGTAGAGGCAGTACTTGTTCCAGACGCCAAGGACGAGCAACCCTCCCGGCTTGAGGAGCCCGTGGAGCTCGCGGAACATCCCGTCTAGCCTGGGTTCGGTGTTCACGGCCCCGTAGGTTGAATAGGCACCGTCGACTGAGTCGTGCCCGAGGCGGTGGAGCGCGGCCGCGAGCATTCCAGGATGCCCGTGGACAGGGACGACCATGTCTCTGACTCCCTCTGAGATGGCCTTCTTCTCGAGCACCGCGAGCATCTTGGACGAGATGTCGAAGGCGATCACCTTCACGCCGAGCCTCGCAATCTCGAGGGTCTCCGTCCCAGTCCCGCACCCGATCTCCACGACGACGTCCCCCCTTCCGAAGAGCCGGGAGAGGTGGTAGACCGAGCGGTTCCTCAGCCAGAGGTTCATGGGGTTGTCGATTATGTGATGGTCGTAGTTCTCCGCGACGCCGTCGAACGCGGCCTCGAGGTCAGCATAGACCAGATCGTCAAAGTCTTGCGGCTCCGATTCCCCGAGGACGTCTATCTCGACGTATCTGTGCTGGCCCCAGTACCTCTTCCGGACCTCCTCTGGGCCGTATTTCCTCGTGAATATTCCCAGAATCGGGTCCTTGAGCCCGGTTATCGAGCGCGCTCGCGCGGTCCCCGTCATCTTCCTCCCAGCCCCGAAGACAGTCACCGAGGGGTCGCCGAGGATGTTGGCGAGCCAGTCCTGCCTCCCCGTGTTCTGCGGGAAGATGACTATCTTTCCGTCGATGGTGATGAACCGTACGAGCACGTCGTGTGGCTTTCCGGACCTCCTGCCCGTCGTCTGGAGCCGGATGTACTCCCCGCTCGAGGGCAACGTGTCCCGAGAGAGGCCGCGAACCTTAAGGCTTCTGCAAGACAACGCGCCAAGCGATAAGTATCAAGGAGGAGATAGGGGAAGAGGGACCCGATGAAGACCGCGGTGCGCAACGCCATCGTCGTCGGGCTACTCATCAGGGAGGTCTTCTCGTTCTGGACGGGCCATCCCTACGACTTTGAGCTGTGGGTAAGGACCGGCTACTGGGTCGTGAGGGGATTGGACCCATACGGCGTAGTCCCTTTCGCACCCGGGGTGAGCTTCGTGGCCGACCTTTCGGCCGGGGGGGCGCCCACGGTCGCGTACCTACCGTTCTGGCCGCTCCTGCTCGGGGGGATATACATCGTATACGCGGCGCTGGGCGCGCCCAGTCCCCTCCTCTACTATTTCATGTTGAAACAGCCCATCATCATCGGGGACGTAGCCTTCGCATATCTTCTCTACAGGTTCCTCGAGAAGCGCGGCTCTGGAAAGGCCACGCTGGCGATGAAGCTCTGGCTCTTCTCCCCCTTCAACATAGTCCTCTCCGCGATCTGGGGGATGTTCGACTCGATAGCGATGGTTTTCCTAATCCTGGCCCTAGAATCGAAAGCGGGAGGGGCTAGGGCGGCGTGGAGCGGGGTGGCGACCTTCGTAAAGTCCATCCCGGTGATATTTGCAGTCCCCCTCGCCATCGGCCCAACTCGCGCAAGGAGCGTCGCAGGGCTCGCGATGTCAATAGGGATTCCCTCCGGGCTGACCCTGTTAACGATAGCCGCCACCGGCTGGTCCCCGCAGGTCGTCATCACAACATTGCAGAGCACCATTGCGAAGGGAGGCCTTACTCTCTCCCCGGAAGAGATACTGTTCTACCTTAACTCGCTAGGGGTGACCCGCGAGTTCCTGGCGGTCGAGATATTCTATGGCTATGCGTGGATCCCGTCCTGTCTGATAGCCGTGGTCGGCGCGCGTCGCTGGTTCGGGTTCGATAGCGAGCGCGGGTTCGTCCAGTCTCTCATCCTAGTGGTCGTCGTCTTCTTGCTTATGAGGGGGCAGGTCAACGTTCAATATTCGATCTATCTCCTGGGGCTTATGCTGATAGACGTCGGGATGTGGAGTCCAAATCGGCTGAGGCTTTTCGTGGCGTACGTGACGGTCGTGTTCCTTGCTACAATCGTGAACGACGTACTTGGAATCCGGTTCCTCGCCCCGGTCTTTCTCGGCGCGATCCCGCTGGAGGCCAGCATAATCAGGGCGATCAACCCGTACAGGGACGCGGGCCTGCTTTTGTTGGCCATATGCTTTGTCGGGCTCAACCTTGTATACGCCGTTTCGCTCTTCAAAGAGAGAAGGTCGGTCCGGCCCGCGCGCTTTCAGGTGCCTGACTTTAGCCGAGATCGAAGAGAGCGAGAGCCTTCCTGAGGTCCGGGACTATCCTGTAGCGGCTGGCCTCGCCGGGAGGAATCCAGCGGGACTCTGAGTGCTCGGTCAACGTGATCGTGCCCGACCTTGATTCGATCAGGAACGGGACTGCTACAGCCCTCCCGTAACGGTCAAGGTACTCGATGAGCGGCCCGGGGCGCAAGATCTTGACGTCGAGCCCGCTCTCCTCCTTCGCCTCCCTGAGCATGCATGCCTCGGCCGACTCGCCTTGCTCAAAATGACCGCCTACACAGTCCCAGAAACCGGGGTAGGTGTCGTCGTCAGGTTTCCGCTGGAGGATGAGGAGTTTTCCCCTCCGCACAAGGACTCCGGTTGTGAAGACCCTGGTCTTGACCGGGGCCGTGCCCCCGTATTCGTCCTTACGCGAGTTGGGCAGAGATGTCTTTCTCGTCGAGCTCCCTCCCGCAGTACTTGCACCTGTACCTGAGCGGGGCCCTCCCTGATAGGAAAAAGATCGATGGGGCGGAGTCCTTCTCCCTCACAGAGACGCAAGTGGTCGCGGTACAGCTCAGCACTCCGCGGAGCGTCCTGGGAGGGACGGCACTCCTCTTCGCGGCCACCTTGTAAGAACGGACGATGTTCACGCTCGCGCGCGGGGCGATGAGGGCCAGGCGCTGGATCTGTTCGGTCGAGAGCTCGATCCCCTCGACCTTGAGGATGTCTTTTCTCCCCATCTTCGAGCTCCGGACATTCATCACAAGTGCGATCGTGGCGCCCTTTGTCTCCGGGTCTCCCAGGAGCCTGAGGACAGAGAGCGCTTTCCCGGCGGAGACGTGATCTATTACTGTCCCGTCAGATATCTTGGTGACGAGCATCTTGGTAGCCTCGTTGCTAGCCAGCATGCCCACCTCCCATGACCTTGGAGAGGATCGCCATCCGGAGCGGTACTCCCCAGTGTGCCTGCCTCATGTAAGCTGCGGCCTTGAGCGAGTCGACCTGGTAGGGCAGCTCGGTCATCCGCGGGAGCGGGTGCATGATGATGCTCCCCGGCTTCGCCTTCGTCGCCATCTCGCGGGTTAGCTTGTAGCTCCCTTTGACCTTCTCGTAGTCGTTCGGGTCCGGGAACCTCTCTTTCTGGATCCTGGTCAGATAGATCACGTCGGAGTCCGCCATCACCTCCTGGATGTCGGAGTGCTGGTCGAACTTCAATCCAAGCCCCTTCAAGGCCTTTACGACCTCCCCCCTCGGGCGGAGGCTCTCTGGAGAGATGACATGCACCTTCTTAGGCCTGTACCTGGTCAGACCATAGAGGAAGGAGGTCGCGCTCCTACCGTACCTGATGTCCCCCATGACGGCGTACGTCAGGCCGTCGACCCTCCCCTTGATCTTCCTGACCGTGAAGAGGTCGAGCATCGCCTGAGTGGGGTGGTGCTGCGACCCGTCTCCCCCGTTTATCACGGGTAGCGACGTGATCTCCGAGGCTAGGAGGGCAGCCCCCTCTGAGGGGTGGCGGAGGACGATGAGGTCCGCGTATCCGTCCAGCATCATAGTCGTGTCGTGGAGGCTCTCGCCTTTGAGCATCGAGGAGACGTCGGGGGAGAGGTCGATGACCTTCGCCCCCAGCCTCAGGGCGGCCGTCGTGAAGCTGAGCCTCGTGCGTGTGCTGGGCTCGAAGAATGCGGTCGCGACGATCTTCTGTGAGAGGTCTCTGCGCGCGGCGGGGCCCGCCACGAAGGTATCGGCGAGGGCGAAGAGCGACTCGAGTTCCGAGCGGGAAAAGTCGAGGATGCTGATGACGTCCCGGCCCTTCCAGGCGTCCTTTCTCACCGCATCGGCACCCGTCCGCTGTTTTTTTCGCCGCATATTAATAATGCGGAGATTCCCGCGGTCTCGGATTCCTAATTGAGCGGGGCACCAGAGGGCTCCGAGAGGCTGCTCAGGCCGCCCTACATCCTGTACTTCGTGGGGCTCGTCGTCGCGGCGTTCCTAGCTGAGCCCGGCAGCTTCACCTACGCCTGGAACCAGGGGAGGTCGGCGATGCTCGCCATCGTCCCGCTGGTCTTCCTCGAGGCCGGGAGGAGCTCGCTCAGGCCCCTTGGCAGGAGGAGGTCGATCGCGGCGTACGGCGTCCTTCTGTCGGGGGCGGCGTTCTACGTCTCCGCGTCCCAGCCAGCGGTCAGGGCCTGGGTCGTCGCTCTAGGGACCAGCCTCGGGGTGAACTCGACGATAGTCCAGTTCAGCTGGGTGTGGGGGATAGACTACACCGCGACCTCGGTATTCCTCGCGGCGCTGCTCCTACTGGACAAGGGGCCGAAGACGATCACCCCCCTCATCTACACGCTGGGGATGGCCTCGTTCCTCGCCATCGACATCCTGCTCCCGGAGAACACTCTCGGGCCGTTCGGGTACATCGTTCCTCCGGTCCTGCAGATTGTCGCAGCCTTCCTCGATTGGGTCGAGCCAGGGACGGCCGGTTCAGGGGGGAACATACTCTCCCTTCACAACAGCGTTGGCGCGATGAACCTTCAGGTCTTCTGGCCCTCTGCCGGGCTCCACGGGATCGTGATAGGACTTCTCGTGGTCGTCGCGATCTGCGTCAAGCTGGGGACTGGATGGACGCGGGGAACCTTCTACCTGGTCGTAGGCGCCCTAGGCTCGTTCGTCGTCAACGTGGTCAGGCTCGCCCTGCTGGCGCTGTACGCACTGAGCAACATCACCAATCCCCAGGCGTTCGAGGCCTTCCACTCGGTTGCCGGCGACCTCATCTTCATCCCGTGGATAATCGTCTACGTCGTCCTGATCCTCAGGCGAGAGGCGGGGATCGCGAGGCGGGCCCGCGGGGCTGGGACCCTAGGCGGCGGTGCGAGCGCGGGCGGACTGGGAGAGAGTTAGGAAGAGGACGAAGAGGTAGCCCGCCACGTAGATCGCGAGGATCGGGACTATCCCCAGGTTCCGGAGGAAGACCGCGTACCCGAGGGCTGCGATCCCTACGGCCGAAGCCAGCCCCTCGAAGAGCGTCACCCTG
>Ga0307477_10001656_pt1 | contig 18372 bp, 14 predicted proteins | sample atmos_gasesECM2C_FD_203316 | JGI IMG/M metagenome (GOLD analysis project Ga0307477, IMG submission 203316) | Hardwood forest soil microbial communities from Morgan-Monroe State Forest, Indiana, United States - atmos_gasesECM2C_515 | ecosystem: Environmental > Terrestrial > Soil > Temperate...
GAGAGTGAGATCCATTCGCTGACCTCTCACGTCCCGGTCTTCAATGTCCGCACAATCGCCGACGCCATGCAGAGTTCGCAGCAACCGCGGCGGGTGGCCATGTTGCTCTTGATTTCATTTTCCATCGCGGCTCTGGCGCTGACGGCCATGGGCCTCTACGGCGTCATCGCTTATCTCGTGGAGCAACGCACCAACGAGATTGGGATTCGCATGGCTCTGGGAGCTCTGCCGCAGGACATCGTCCGGCTCATCCTTGGATATGGAGTGGCGCTGGCCGTGGCGGGAGTTGCGGTAGGTCTGCTGGCAACATTCGCTTTGACACAGTTGATGCGAACCCTGTTGTATGGAGTGGCAGCCAGGGACCCGGTAACTTTGGCGGCCGTGATCGCGATGATCATGGGTGTGGCGCTGGCAGCTTGCTATGTCCCCGCACGCCGTGCCATGCGGATCGATCCGATGATCGCGCTGCGGTATGAATAGTTTTTGCGGGCGCGGCGCGGGACGCTCCCGCGTCCTGCTATTCGTGGAAATCCAAACGCAGGAGTCATGTTGGCAACGCTTCTTCAAGACTTGAAATACGCGCTTCGCATGCTGGCAAAGTCGCGCGGGTTTACCGCAGTTGCTGTGCTCACGCTGGCGCTGGGAATCGGCGCCAATACCGCTATTTTCTCGATCATCAATACGGTGCTGCTGCGTCCGCTGCCCTACAGGAACCCTGAGCAGTTAATCAACATCTCCGCTTCCGACCCGGCGAAGGGGTTGCTGGGGATTGCGGTGTCCTACACAAAACTTCAGCATCTCCAGCAGCAGACGCGGACGCTTGAGAGCGTCGGCGCATTCTACTCGTTGAGCCTGAACATGACGGGCGGCGGCGAGCCGCAGCAAATCAACGGCAATCGCGTGAACGTGGAATTTTTTCGCGCCCTCGGAATTTCGCCCGCGCTCGGCCGCGGCTTCGCGCCCGCCGAAGACCAGATCGGCGGCGCGGATGTGGCGATGCTTTCCGATGGTTTCTGGCGCAGCCACTTCAACGGCGATCCCTCGGTGATCGGCCGCAGTATTTCTCTCGACGGGAAGAGCACCACCATCATCGGCATCCTGCCGCGCACTTTTCGATTCCCCTTCCAGCAGCCGGAGTCAGATGTGTGGCTGCCGCGAGTGTTCGACATTCAGGCGCTCCGGCCCGAACAACTTCGCGCCGGCGCGGGATTTCTTTTCATCATCGCGCGCCTCAAACCCGCCGAGACATTCGCGCGCGCGCAGGCCGAGGTGGACACCATCAATCGAAGTTACGCGCAAGCTTTTCCGGGGAACGCGGATTCCGGCAAACTTGCGCTGACCATGACTTCGCTCGAGGACAATCTTGTCGGGAGCGTGCGCCCTTCGATGATTGTGCTGCTCGTGGCTGTCGGATTCGTGCTCCTGATTGCCTGCGCGAACGTGGCCAGCCTGATGATGGCGCGTGCCACGGCGCGCGAAAAAGAAGTCGCCATCCGTCAAGCGCTGGGAGCATCGCGCGGGCGCCTCACGCGGCAACTGTTGACGGAAAGCCTGGTGCTTTCGTTCATCGGCGGGACGCTCGGAGTGATTGTGGCGACATGGTGCCTGCCGCTCCTGCGAGTGGCAGCCGCTGGAGTTGTGCCCCGGCTGGAGGAAGTGCGCGTAGATGGAATCGTACTGACATTTTCGATCGGGCTGTGCCTGGTCACCGGTCTGGCATTCGGACTTGTTCCGGCGTTGCAGGTATCGCGCCGCGATCTGCACGAGACGCTCAAGGAGGGCGGCCGGGGCTCCTCCGAGAGCAGCCGCGGCGGACGCGCTCGCCGGTTGATGGTGATTGCGGAAGTAGCCGTCGCGTTGCTGCTGGTTACCGGCGCCGGTCTCCTGATCAAGAGCTTCGTGCATCTGCTGCGCGTGAACACCGGATTCGATTCGCGCGGTGTGACGACCTTTCCGATCAATTTGCCCTCCACGCGATATGCCACGGGCCCGCAGCGCGCCGAATTTTTTCGCCAGGCACTTGAGCGCATCCGTCCGTTGCCCAACGTCGAATCCGCGGGAGCCGTGAGCTTCCTTCCACTGGCCGGGCCGATCCGCTATGTATTTTTCTGCGCCGAAGGGCAAGTGTGCCAAGGAATTGGAAAAGATCCCATTATTGCGTTGCGGCAAGCGAGCCCTGGTTTTTTCGAGACCATGCGTATTCCGCTGTTGCACGGGCGGACATTCACGGAGGGGGATATCGCCGGCAGTCCACGAGTGGTGATTATCAATCAGACCGTGGCCGAGCGTTATTTCCCGCACCAGGATCCCATCGGCAAGACGCTGCAAAACTCGCGCGAGATGGTTCCGATGCAGATCGTGGGGGTGGTGGCGGATGTAAAGTTCAGCTCGCTGAGCACGCCCAAATTCGAAGAGATGTATTTGCCGTATCAGCAGAGCCCGTGGATGGCCATGACGATAGTGGTGCGGTCGAGCTCCGCGGCGCAACCGCTGGTGGCCGCGGTGCGCGAGAAGATTACGGAACTGGATCCGGATTTGCCTTTGACGGGGATTCTGCCGATGGAGAAGGTGGTTTCTGTTTCCGTGGGACAGCCGCGGTTGATCACCGGACTGGTGGGAGGATTCGCGGGATTCGCGCTGCTGCTGGCGGCGTTGGGAATTTACGGGGTGATGGCCTATTCGGTGTCGCAGCGGTCGCACGAGATGGGCATCCGCATGGCGCTGGGCGCCGCGCCGCGGGATATATTCCGGCTGGTGGTGGGGCAGGGAATGAGGCTGGTGCTCGTGGGCATCGCGCTTGGTTTTCTGGCCTCGCTCGGACTGACGCGGCTGCTGGCGACGCTCTTGTTCGGAACCAGCGCCAACGATCCCGTCACGTTCGGCGCGGTTGCAATCATCCTGGTTGGCGTGGCGATGGCCGCGTGTTATCTCCCGGCGCGGCGCGCCACGCGCGTGGACCCGCTGATTGCGCTGCGATATGAGTGACGCGGAAAAACAGGGGAAAAGTTGGCTACTAGAATTTCCTACCTGCCTTATTTTTCTTGCAGTTGCGACGATTTCTAATCCCCCGGGTTGGCTATTAGCCGCCACGGCGGCGGTCATGGGAGTGAAGCGATTTGTGGCCTCGTGATTGGTGAGTCGTGCCCCGTCGGCGGAATCAAGCCGACGCCTCACAAGTTTTGTTCCGCCCGTCATCGGGCAATCCTCCACTTGTAGCGTGGCACGGTGAAACGCTGAGCGCAATGGTACGAGGTTGTGGATATCTGTGGAAAAAGTTAAACGCGCGCCGCACGCACCGCTTGCCTGACCTGAGTGAGGTGGCGAATGGGCTTGCCCTGAAATCCCGATCGCATCGGAATCAGATGGGCGCCGGTTCACCCGCGCAACTGCCCTCGTTCCTCAACCAGGCCCCTCAAAATCGAGGTGATCGCATCGGTCATCGATTGCGGATTAGACGAAGCACTCTATGAGATCCACTTTCTTGAAAGGTGCCTCGAAAGCTGCCGCGAGCGAAAGACACTCATCTACAGCAAGGACCGGGTTGCGCACGCGCCGAGGGAATTCATCGTAAGTCCGTCCCTCAAGCTTCCTGCCTGAAGTGGACTTGCGAAATCCACCCCACTGTTTGAAGAAAAATGGCACTTTGGCACGACGACACTGATCCCTCACTGACACCACCCATTCTTCTTTCATGGGCCTCGCACCAGGACCACTCTCCCCACCTACAATCACCCAAGCGAGCCCGTCCAAATTCAATTTTCCCAAGTCTTCGAGGAGTGGCTCGACCGAGAGAAAGCGGACTGCGGCTTTCGCACCCCGCAAATCTTCGACTCGCGGAAGACCATATTCCCGATCCTCGACACTCACTCCCCACCAAATATGCGGTTGGTTCGCTGCAAAGCCCAGCGTCGAATTTAAAAGTTTTCGGAGGCGTTCGGACCGCTTGGTGAGGACTTGGTAGGTGTGCCATTTTGCTGACATCATAACTTTGGCGACCACCTCTACGTATTCCTCCGGCACCGCGTCGTGGAAGAGATCGCTCATCGAGTTGACGAAAATCATCTTTGGAGTTCGCCACCGCAGGGGTTCCCCAAGTTTCTCAGGCACGAGCCGGAGATCAAACCCCTGCTCGTAAGGATGGCCTTTGACGCCCCGGAATCGTTCGGCGAAGGTTTCGGCGTAGCAGTGTTTGCAGCCGGGACTGATCTTAGTGCAACCCCTGACTGGGTTCCAAGTTGCGTCTGTCCATTCGATCGCTGAATCTAAAGACATCACTGGCTCCTGTGTTGACTATACTTCCGGAAGATATCCAAAACGATCTTTTCTGCAGTATCAACCTGTGATGCGAAGAACAAATAGTAAACAACGGCACCGGTCGAATTTTTCATGGGCAAGAAATCAGGGACCCGCGCAAAGCCCGCGACGCGCTTCAACCTCTCCCGGAATGCCTCAGCTACAACTTGATTTGGCTCTTTCTCAGGATTCCCGAACAAATTGCCCGTTGTCTGATACGCAATATCTCTCCATGATGAATCACCCCAAAACGCCGTCATCCGCGCAATTTGGGAAGCGCTAACCCTTTCAGGATCGTGCCAGAGGACATTCCGATTCATGTCAGCGACTGGAAAGTTCAAGAATAGATCAATTGTTCTCATCTGACCCGAACGGAAAATTACACTCCAGTCGAGATGAAGTCCATATGGATCGAGGATGCATAGGCCGCGCCGGTAATCTTCAAATTTTACTCGGGGGAAAACTCTCTCAAGCAGAATCTCATTGCAGTTTCCCTCGTGTATTGAGACATCGTTCCGTGGCCCGATCAGCCTCCGCAAATTTTCAACCTTCTCGGGCTCAATGTCGATCATGTGGTATTCCCGAAAAGGAGGTCGGACATTGAGAGCATTCAATGGACTACCTGGTACAAAGTCCTTAGTTGCCCTCGTGAGATGAACTCCTGCCCCCGCAAATGCGTCAATGTAGACGTGGTAGAACGATGGGTCCTCTTGTGCAGCAAGAATCCTTGAATACGCTGCAGCATATTCTTTAATGATTTCGAGTTTGATCTCGGACCAGTAGCCTATCCGATCAAATTGAAACTGCTCGCTCATTGAATGGTTAGTATTCGTTTTTTGTTCGCCTGGTGTCAACTTTTAGAAAGCTGGATGGGGCAGTTGTCGGCATCCTCAGGCCAACGTCCACGATTCACCTTCCGATTGTGATTATTACAAGCAATAGTAATTAATAATACCAATACCTTCTGAACCCTTCGAATTGTCAAGACTCGCATCAAGACGCCCACCCCTCGAAAGCGCCGGCTGCTCTCAACACCTCAAAAACTCTACTAAGTGCCAGTACAATTTGACCTTGCGCTGTGCAATGCCAATTCTGGAGGCTCATCCTTCCCGTTTACAGGGAAGGATGAGCCGGTCAAAGAGGCGGCACATTCGCCTGCCGCAACAGGCCACGTTCGCTGCGCTCAATGTAAACGGGAGCAAAGAGCAAGACACCAATTGCTAGGAGCCCATGTATTGGGCGTGGACGTACACGCCGGTGTGGACGTTGTAAACCAGGTACCAACCCGGGTGATCGGGGTCCTCATAGACTACAAAATCATCGCCGCAGGTCCAGCACCAGTCGGCGGCTTCATGCCAGTCCCAATCGGCGATTTCGAAAAAGAAGCCGCCGGGGAGCCAGAAGCGGTGACGGTCTGGATCAAACCTCTGTACGCGGTAGCGATAGGAAGGGCCGAAATGCTCGAAGTGGCCGTGCTCGAAGGGGCGATCAAGGTGGAAGCGCGGGTCGCCCGGAGCGTCGTGGCCATACCAGTGGTCGTTGCGGACGTGCGGGACCTCGTTGACGTGCCCGCCTTGATCGCGCTCAGCTTCGCGATCCACGTGCTGGCCTTTGCGAGCCTCGGGAGCCGGAGGAATGCGTCCGCCGTTGCCGCGAGGAGGATTGGCGCGCTGCTGTTGTCTTCCGCCATGCTGCGCGTGGCCGCCATGTTGTTGCGCGTAGGCGGCGCCGGAAAGTGCGACAGCCAGTGCAAAAACGAGTCCCAAATATTTATTCATGGAGATACGCCCCCCAACTAAGATTTGAGAACGCCTGCAATGTAAATGACGCATCACTCGATGGTTCCGTTTCTTCACACTTCTTCTTCACACTTTCACCCAAGCAGGCAGCATGTAGCGGGACTTGCCACATCCCGGTGCGCACGCGGCAGGCGGAAATCTCTAACCAAATGGAGCGCGAAAGGCTTCTGGTAAGATGAGGGCATGGCCATCGAACGTGAAAAACTAGAAGCGGATGTGCTGATCATCGGCGCCGGGCCGGGAGGCCTGGCTTGCGCGTTGCACCTGGCGAATTTGATGGAAGCGCACACCGCTGCCCAGAAATCTCCGGCGCTTTCGGCGGAAAATATCTACGTGCTCGAGAAGGCGCGCGAGATTGGCGCGCATCAACTTTCCGGCGCGATCATGGACCCGCGCGGGCTACGCGAGTTGGTCCCCGACTTTGAAAAGACAGCGCCGCTTGATTCACCGATTAGCGGCGACGCGGCGTACTACTTCACCGAAAGCAGCGCGTGGAAATTGCCGGTGACTCCGCCACCGCTGCGGCAGCACGGGAACTACATTGTCTCGGTGAGCAAGCTGGTGAAATGGCTCGGGGGACTGGTGGAGCAGAAGGGCGTGAACCTGTTCACTCAATTTGCGGGGAAAGAGCTTCTGTACGAGAAGAGCGGGATTGCGGGAGTGTTGACGGAAGACAAGGGAGTGGACAAGAACGGCAAGCCGAAAGACAACTTCACGCCCGGGTACGAGCTGCGAGCAAAAGTGACGGTGCTGGCGGAAGGGCCGCGCGGGTCGCTGACGAAAGAGTTGGTGAACAAGTTGAAACTCGACGGGCTGAATCCGCAGGCGTATGGAATCGGGATTAAAGAATTGTGGGACGTGCAACCGGGACGAATCGAAACCGGTTACGCGGCACACACGCTGGGATGGCCGCTGGATTCGAGCATGTATGGCGGCGGCTGGATGTATGGCATGCAGAACAATCGCGTGTCGGTGGGCATGGTGGTGGCGCTCGAATATCACAATCCACTATTTGATCCTCACGAGGCATTTCAGAAATACAAGACGCATCCCTACGTCAAGAAAGTTCTGGAGGGCGGGAAACTGGTGCGGTACGGGGCAAAAACGGTTCCTTACGGCGGGTGGTATTCGATGCCGCGAAGTTATGTGGACGGCGGGCTGATCATCGGGGATTCAGCGAGCCTGCTGAATTCGCAACGATTGAAAGGGATTCACACGGCGATCAAGAGCGGCATGTTGGCTGCGGAAACGATTTATGAGGCACTTTGCGCGGGCGACACTTCCGCCAAAACACTGGGAAAATATCCGCAGAAGATCGAATCGAGCTGGATCAAGAAAGAATTGTGGGCGGTGCGAAATTTCCACCAGGCGTTCCAGAAGGGGCTGTGGTCCGGGCTGGTTCATTCGGGCCTGCAATTTGTGAGCGGCGGACGCGGGCTGGTGGATCCGATGCGCTCGAAGCCGGGCTATCAGGAGTACAAGAAACTGAATCGCGATGGGAAGCTGGTGGATCAGTCAACGCGATTCAAAGGCGATGGCAAGCTCACGTTTGATCGGCTGACGGATGTCTATCACTCAGGGACGCGCCATGAAGAAGATCAGCCATGCCATCTGGTGGTGCTCGAGCCGAACATTTGCGGCGATCGCTGCGTGCGGGAGTTTGGAAATCCGTGCCAGTATTTTTGCCCGGCGGCGGTCTATGAAATGATCACGGAAAAAGGCGCGGCGAAATTGAAAATCAACGCTTCCAATTGCGTGCACTGCAAGACCTGCGACATCGCTGACCCCTACCAAATCATTAACTGGATTCCACCGGAGGGAGGAGGCGGGCCGAATTACGAGGGGATGTAGTGAGTTGATGGGTGGGGGGACGAATGCTTCGTCGGGCGTGATTCGATTTCTGCAACTAGCCGCCGACGAAGGCTCGCTTCAGCCGGGCCCAAAAACCGCCTTTTTTCTTTTCCATTCTATTCAATGTCGCTGGCTGAGCGTCTGCCGGTGGTGTGTTGTGCTGCGCCACCTGTTCCAACTGCGGGGCGTCTACATGCCCGGTGAAATTCCATTGAGGTTCCGCGCGCGCCACACGAACCAGCATGATCAGATCAGGCGTTGGATCGGGAGGCGGCTCGGGGGAATTTGCGGAAAAAGTGAGCGCGGGCATAATGATTTTGTATTCAGGGATTGAAATCGCGGGGGCATCGGGAGACTCGTGATTCTCCTGCGGCGCAACGGGATGCGCCTGATTGGCGCCTGCAAGAACACCGAGCGTTACCAAAGGTTCGGGGGCCTGCTCGGGCGCCGGCTTCGAGGGAGGCTGCGGTTGCACGGCTTGAACAGTAGCCGGCGGGGAGGCTGGTTCCGGCTTCGGGGGAATCAATACATCTGGAATCGCCGGAGCTGGGACCGCGCGTGCCTGCAATTCCTGGCAATGGCAGCTTCCGGGCGCGCCGGCAACGGGGCTGAGCTTTCCAGCGGCGAGAAAAAATTCTCCCAACTGCGGAACGTCGAGGATTTCGCCGGTGAATTGCTGCTCCAGCCGTAGCGCGCCGCTGGCGGCCACCACGCACAGCGAATCGTCGAGATCGAGGCCGAGGGTGACGTCGCGGCGCGTATCGCGTATCTCGAGGGGCGTGGCTACGATCGTGGGCGTGAAAATGCGTAACGTGGTGGTGAGTGGGAGAATGATGTGCACGCGCCCGAAATTCAAGGCCACCGTGATGGCACCGCCAGATTGCAGCAGCGTGATTTTAGCCGGGCCACAAATTTCAATCTCTCCCCCAGCTACAAGCACCATTCGCGCCGTCCCGGAATGAACGGTAATCACACTGCCGTTTGAGACATACATACTCGGCGCACTGCTGGCGTTGCCCGCGCCGGCCGGCGCCGCGCCTTCGACGGATATGTCCTTCCCTTCGACGCGGCCGATTGTTCCGGGAGGCGCATCCTGCGCGTAGGCGGGCGCAAGAAAAACCAGCAGGAGGCTGAAGGCCAGCAGCTTCCGTGACGTGAATCCGCGATGCAAGGAATGGCAGGTGCGATGCGCGAATTGGGATGGGGGAAACATTTCGATACGCTCGGGGTCGCTTATACTATATCGCAGTGGACAACCGCACGACAGCCGAAGTCCCCGAGGCGCAGCCGATCCCGCAGTCAAAAATGCGCACCCGCATGCCGCGGATTTCGCGCTGGCGGAGAATGCAAATTCCCGTCCTTGCCTGGGCCGTACACTGGTTGGTTCGCCTGATTGGAGCAACGCTGCGCTTTGAATTTGTGGGGAAGCGGAATGCTGTAAACCGGCACGAGACGGGACAGGCCTCCATCGGCGCTTTCTGGCACCGCTGCATCTTCCCCACGCTCTGGTATTACAGAAATCATGGCATTGTGGTGATGATCACCATGAATTTCGACGGACTTTGGACCAGTCGCGTGGTGGAGAAGTTAGGATACCGAGTCGCGCAGGGAAGCTCCAGCCGCGGAGGCATGAATGCGCTTAACGAGATGGCGCGAGAAGTGGAGGCCGGTTGGGATGTCGCGTTCACACCTGATGGTCCGCGCGGCCCGCGTTTTGTCGCGAAGGCCGGGCCAGTGATATTGGCCCGCAGGACGGGAAAGCCCATTACTGTGTTTCACATCGGGTTGAGCTCGGCGTTCACATTTGAAAAATCCTGGGATCGCTTTCAGCTCCCATACCTGTTTTCTCGCGCGGTCCTGGTAATGGCGCCGCCCCTCTATGTGTCTGCGAACGCTGACAGCGCAGAAATGGAGCGTAAAGTTGGCGAGATGCAAGGGGCGCTCGAGCGAGTGCGCGACATTGCGGAATCGTGGTTTCAATTAAGCGAGACGGAACGCCAACGTCTGCGTAAGGAATGGAATTAATACCTTGTGCCGGGGATGAGGGTGGTCTTGTGGGTGGCTATCCTTCGCCTAATTTTACGGGCACATCCATCTTTTTGCCGTCGCGGAAAATCGTCAGCGTGACGGCATCGCCGGGGCGCGCACGATTCAAGAGCAGATTCAAGTCCATCTGAGTGGTGATCGGTTTGCCGTCCACGGCAACCAGAACATCGCCGCCAATCCGCAATTCCTGCAGACCCGCAAGGACGGACTTGGTTCCACCGCGAATGCCCGCCTGCGCGGCGGCCCCGCCGGGAACGACACGCTCGACAAGGATGCCCTTCTCAACCGACAGGTTCAGGGCCTCCGCGAGGCCGGGCCAGAGCGCGCGGCCCTCCACGCCGAGGGTGGCTCGGCGAACGCGTCCCTGGCTGATCAAATCATCGGCCACACGCCGCGCTGTATTGATTGGAATGGCAAAGCCAATGCCGGCGGTGGTGCCCGTGGGCGCGTAAATGGCGCTGTTGATGCCGATCACCTCGCCGTGAGAGTTCAGCAGCGGCCCACCTGAATTTCCCCGATTGATTGCCGCATCCGTCTGGATGGCTTCGTCAATGAAGGTACTCTCGCTGGTTTGCACCGTGCGTCCGAGCGAGCTGACGATGCCGATGGTTAGCGTAGATTGAAATCCGAAGGGATTGCCGATCGCAAGCACGCGCTGGCCGACCTGCAAATTGCGCGAATCGCCGAGCGCCAGCGGCGTGAGTTTGCGGTCTTTCGGGTCGATTTTTATCAGGGCAATGTCGTTGCGAGAATCCGCGCCAATTAATTTAGCTTTGAATCGCGATTGATCGCCCAGCGTCACTTCAATTGTTTGCGCACCCTGCACCACATGAAAATTCGTAAGGATATGTCCGTCGGTATCAATCAGGAACCCGGAGCCGGCGCCTTCCACTGGGACGGGATTGAAAAAGAAATCGTATTCGACCGTGCGCGTAACAATGTTCGCGACAGCCGGCGAAGCCTGCTTGTAGATATTGATGTTTACCGTTTCGGTTTGATCGAGGCCCTTCTCGCTGACAGCCGCAGGGGCTCGCAGCGCGTCCACGGTGACAGGGATTGGTTTGCCATAACGTGAGCCAGCCCAATAGGCGCCGAGCCCGATAATCAATCCTATGGCGAGCAGGCGAATAGGGCGCCCATCGTTTCCATTCTTCCTCATCGGCTACATCCTTTTTCACGAAAGGCAAAATGAACCGGGTGTGCCACCCTCTTCATGGATAACGCAACCACATCAGGATTTGTTCCGAGGGGCTGCGGCAGCCTTCCGGAGTTTTGCAAGAACCATTTCGAGTTGACGTTCGGTTTCCTCGAATGGGCCGGAGCAGTCAATCACTTCGTCGGCTAGCGCGCGCTTTTCTTCCGCCGGCATCTGCGCCGCGATACGGAGGCTAGCCTGCTCCCGCGAGAGGCCGCGTTCCATTAGCCGCGAAAGCTGCTGGTCCGGTCGCGCCCAGCAGACGATTAACTTGTCGAGCTCCTTATGGTAGCCGGCCTCGAAGAGCAGCGCCGCTTCAGCGATGGCCAGGTCCGGGCCGCCCGGGCGATCGAGAGTGGAAAACCATTGCAGCACGACTTGTAGGATACGGGGATGCAGGATTTGATTCAGCCGCTCACGTTTTACGGCATCGCTGAAGATGATCGCGCCTAATTTTGAGCGGTCAACTTTGTCGCCGGGCCCCAGGATACCCGTGCCAAATTCTTGGAGCACTTCGTCGTAGGCGGCTTGTCCGGGCTCCAACAATTCATGGCCGAGCGGATCCAATTCGAGGACCTGGCAATCCCGGTCGCGCAGCAGGGATGCCACGGTGGACTTGCCGGAGGCGATGCCGCCAGTGAGGCCGACTTTAAGCATGGTCCATCATCAAGGTCGCACACTTGCTGCGACAGGAGTGCGCGCTCCCCGGCGCAGGCGAGCCGCTTTTACTGTGTTACTCATGAGCATGGCGATAGTCAATGGGCCAACTCCGCCCGGAACCGGGGTCAATGCGCCAGCGAAATCCGCGACATTGGGATGTACATCGCCAACAAGCGCGGTACCTTTCGCGCGAAAGGCGGCGAGGCGGTCGGGAAAATTAGCGAAGTATTTTTCGGCCTGGGCAGTATCAGTAATGCGGTTGATGCCAACGTCAATTACAGTGGCGCCGGGACGAATGTAGTCGGGAGTCACCATCGCCGCGCGCCCCATCGCGGCCACTACAATATCTGCGCGGCGGACGACATCTGGCAAATCGCGCGTCTTCGAATGACATATGGTGACGGTTGCATTGGCATGCATCAGCAGCAGCGCCATTGGCTTGCCCACGATATCGCTGCGACCTAGAACCACAGCGTCCGCGCCTTCGATTCTGATCCCGGTGCGGCGGAGAATTTCCATCACGCCGGCTGGTGTGCATGCCACCAGTTTCGGACGGCCCGCCACCAGGCGGCCCACATTCATGGGGTGAAATCCATCGACATCTTTTGCCGGGTCCACAGTTTCGAGGATTTTCTTTGTGTCCACCTGCGGAGGAAGCGGAAGCTGCACCAGGATCCCGTCCACATCGTCATTGCGATTCAAGTCTTCGATCGTGCGCAGCAATTCCGCGGTCGTGACTGTGTCGGGCGGCGTGAGATTAAACCCGGCAAGGCTCAGTTTTTCGCATGCGGCGATCTTGCTGGTCACATAAACTTTGGATGCGGGGTTGTCGCCGACGAGCACCGCTGCAAGCCCCGGACGAATTCCGACGGCACGCAGAGCCGCAATTTCACCGGCCAATTCCGAGTAAATTTCGTCGCGGATGGCATTACCGTTCAGAATTCGCGCGGCCAATCGCAACCTCCATCGCGGCGCTTTTATCTGCCGAACGCGCCATCATAGCATAGGGAAAACGCGTGCGAATCCTGGCTATAATGCCGGGCGGCAAGCCGGAATTAAGCAGGACGCACGCTTGGGAAGGGAACCTCGGCATGTTTTTTGGAGACAGCACGGAGCGCAAGGCCCTTGAGCGCGCCATGCGCGATGCGGGGCGTTTGCCGCCCGGGCAATCGTTGACATTGAAATGGCCTGTGCTGCACGAAGGCGCTGTGCCGCGATTCGATCCGAAGACCTGGGATTTCCGAATCACCGGACTGGTCCAGAAGCCTGTGCGTCTCACATGGGATGAATTCAACCGCCTGCCGATGAAAGAAGTTATAGCAGACATGCACTGCGTCACGCGGTGGAGCCGGTTCGATGTACGTTGGGAAGGCGTCCCGTTCACCGAAGTGATGACGGTCGCGGAAGTAAAGCCCCAGGTTAAATATGTGATGGTGGAAGCTGAGCAGGGATACAGGGCGAATGTTCCACTGGCGGATTTGCTGCAGCCCAACACACTTTTCGCGTTGAAGCACAATGGCGAAGCTTTGCCTGCCGAGCACGGCTACCCCGTCCGGCTTGTAGTGCCGCATCTCTACGCCTGGAAAAGCGTGAAGTGGGTTCGCGGGATCGAATTCATGGCGGGTGACTCTCCGGGCTTCTGGGAGCAGAACGGCTACCACATCTACGGCGACCCTTTCAAAGAGCAGCGGTACAGCGGTGACCGATAGCGGCCGCGCGACTGGGAGTCAAGCCGCTGGATTCTTGATGACGTAACGTACGAAGCCGCTGTGGGGCGTGTACTTATCGTAGAGGCCGCGCGCGCGATAATTGTTTTCTTTGGTGTGCCAGTAAAGGCGCGACCATCCTTGCGCTGTCATCTCCGCCACAAGCCAATCAATCAAGAGCTTGCCCACGCCGGACGCGCGCATGTGCGGATCGACGAACAAATCCTGGAGGTAGCATGCAGGAGCGAGTGCCGAAGTATTTTCGTGAATGATGTAATTGGCGATGCCGATGACAAGGCCAGAACCATTGACAGCCACGATGGCGTGAACAGGGGACGCCGCATCCATCAGATGGGTCCAAGTGCGGCGAGTGATTGCCTCGGATGGTTTCCGCTCGTAGAAATGGGTGTACCCGTCGAAAAGTTCGCGCCAGCGCGGCTCGTCGCGCGGTTCGACCTTGCGAATCGTGACAGCCATTTTACGTCTTGGCTGCAGCCGCGGCCGCGGCCGAGGACGACGCTGCCTGCAACTCCTTCGCAACTTCGGCAACGGTAGCGATGCGCGCGAAACGGCGGCGGAGTGCATATTCGGTGCGTTCACGAACTGCATCCGCAGCGAGCTCTTCGCCGGGGCGGTCGTGATTGGGGATGGGGAAAGTCATGGTGGCTTCGGAGATAAAGTCCACGGCATAGCCAAGATCTGCGGCGACACGCGCGGAGGTCTCGCAGCACTGCTCCATCTGAATCCCGGTGATCAGCACACGGCGCACGCCCTTTTGCATCAGCAGAGCGGGCAGGCCGGTGCTGGTAAACACATTGCGCGTCACTTTGTGGATTACAGGTTCGCAATCGCGAGGCGAGATAAAATCCATGAGCTTGTAATGGAGGCTAGTGGTTTCAAAGCCGGGGTCTTCGTCGGAATGCAAGAAGTAGATCACTGGGAGTCCGTGCTCCCGGTAGAGATTCACCAGGCGCGCCACATTTTTTTCGAAATCTTTATTGTTTCTCTTTTGCCATCGATCTGTTGACTTGAACGAATCCTGGGCATCAATGACCAGCAGCGCGGATTCGGAAATCGGGACGTCTTTGCTGTGAAGCATGGGCCCTCCCCTGATTGGAATTGAATTTCCAAAATACCGTGGCATGCTTGGAAGACACAAGCTCGCGGCCAGCGCAAGAATAGACAATTTGGACCAGCGGCTAGCGCGGCGTGAGTTATTGCGGGGGAAGAGACGGAGCGTGTTGTACCACTAAATGAAAAACGCTGCGGCGAGAATTCTCCGCAGCGTTTCCAGTTTCCAGCCCCTAGTTTCCAACGTCTAGTAAATGTCGTACTGCTCCCAATGGAGCGTGGGATCAGCCTGGATGATGATGCTCTTCTTGGTCCACTGTTCGAGCTCTTCGATCAGGGAGGACTCGCGGGTCTTGAGCGCCTTCGAAATTTCCGGATGCACCCGCAGCGTGAGACTTCCGGAACTGACCTCCGCAGCCATCTTGCGCGCCTCGCACTGGATTTCGTAGCACAGCGTGGGAATGGATTTCACCATGCCGGAGCCTGTGCAATAGGGGCAGGGCTGGCAGAGGGTGCGTTCGAGCGCCTGCTTGGTGCGCTTCCGCGTGATGGCGACGAGTCCGAATTCATTGAAGCGGAGGACTTTCGAAGGCGCGCGGTCGGCACGAAGCGCATCTTCGAGCGCGGCCATCACTTTTTCGCGATTGCGGCGCTCCTCCATGTCAATGAAGTCGATGATGATGATGCCGCCGAGATCACGCAGGCGCATCTGGCGGACAATTTCCTTCACCGCTTCGAGGTTGGTTCGAACGATGGTGTCTTCGAGGCGGTTCGAACCTTTGCCCACGAATTTTCCGGTGTTGACGTCGATGGCCACCAGCGCTTCGGTGTGATTGATGACGATATAGCCGCCGGATTTCAGCCACACTTTCGGACGCAGCCCCTTGTCAATTTCCTGCTGGATTCCGAACTCTTCGAAGACGGGCGTGTCCTTGGTGTAGAGCTTCACGCGATTCACCAGTTGCGGCTGGAAGCGGCTCATGAAATCCACAACTTTGGTGAACTCTTCCTCGGTATCAACCCAGACGGCGGTGTAGTCCGGGCTCATGTAGTCGCGCAGAATGCGCTCGACAAGATTGAGATCGCGATGGAGCAATGAGGGAGCCTTGCGTTGTTCGGAGCGTGACTTAATTTCGGCCCACGTGCGCATCAGGAATTCCACATCGGTGCGAATCTCGTCGGAGGTGGCGCTGCCGGCGGCTGTGCGCACGATAAATCCGCCGCCACCGGCGCCCTTGGCTTCGTTCACCAGGTGACGCAGTCGCGCGCGGTCTTCCGCCGACGCGATTTTCCGGGACACGCCGGTGTGGTCTAGCGTGGGCATGTAAACCAGGTAACGGCCGGGCAGTGCGACGTGGCTGGTGATGCGCGCGCCTTTCTTGCCGAGCGGTTCCTTGGCGATCTGCACGATAATTTCCTGCCCCTGCTTCAACATGTCGGCAATTAATTGTGTCCGACGGGGCTGCGGGCGATGATGTCCATGACTCCCGCCGCTGTGCCCATGCTGGGGACGGCGCCCGCGATCATCGCGGCGTGGACCGCGGTCGCGGCCGCCGCGGCGCGCTGGGTGCTGCATGCGCGCGCGGAAATCCCCCCGGACTTGCGCTTTCCAGGGCTGTTGCTCCTGCGGCGGCTGATTTTCACCAGCTTGATTCTCCGCAGAGAGAGTTGAACCACCTTCAGCGTGCAATCCTTCCGCTTCGTTACCTTCCGCGTGAGGCATCTCGGAGGGATGCGCGATCATTCCCTCTGCTTCGGCCTGTGCCTCCTCGGCTTCTTCCTCGGCTTCGTCTTCCCGTGCGTCCTGTTCTTCTTCCGACTCGGCAGAATCTTCTTCTGAACTGGATAGACCAGCCTGCTGCGAATCTTCCTGCGTGGCGAAGACTCGCTGCTGCGCGTTGCGCGCGGCCTCTTCGGCTTGCGCCTCGGCAACCTGCTCAGCGAGGGCAATCGCTTCTTCTTCGCTCAAGTTTGGAGTGGTGTTGTCTTCCTGAAGTGACTCGGTCTGCTGCGCCGGATCGAAATGCTGAGCTGCAGGAGTGTCGAGCGCCGGTTCCGCATGAAATATCGTATGTGATTCGTGCGTCGCGTGGTCCTGGAGTTCGGTTTCCTGGTGATCCTCGATCGCGGGTACTGCAGCCTCCGAGCGTTCCTCGCCCGCATGCTCTCGGGTCTTCCACTTTGAGAGCGACTCGCCGGGAAGCGGTTCCAGGCCACTTGATGAGATTGGTTGGAATTCAGAGCGTGCCGGCGTGAATGTGCGCGGTGCCGGTTCCCACCGGGGGCTAACAGGCGCGGCGGGCGCAAACAACTCCGGCGTTGCCAGTGTCATGTTTGTCGGGGTTACATTTTCCTCGAGGGGCGCAACTGAGGCGGGAGGAGCAGGAGGTCGCTCTTTGTACTTCGCAAGAGACTCGCCGGGAAGAATGGTCTGAATGGAGCCCTCCCCGCTGGGGGCTCCCCCCGAATGATCTTCGTAAGGGCGCGATGGAGCGTACTTCGATTGGGGCAGCTCGCGGCTAAACCGATTGGGGCGGTCGCCGCGCCCTCCGCCAGGGCGTCCACCATGCCGGCCACCACCGCGGCCTCCGCGCCGTCCGAAGCGCCCTTCGCGCCGGCCGTCATGGCGCCGGCTGTCAAATCCTCCGCGATCGCGATTGCCACTCGCGGGCGGTGAACTGATCGGTGGAGCAAGATTCCTGTCAGGCGCCGCAGGCACGTTTGCCGGGAACGTTTGGTCCGTAGGAATTACTTCGCTTGCCGGGTAGGGCGCTGGCTCGACGTCGGAGGGTTCCATCGCCGGAGCGGCGGTCTCGGCAGCGAACACCTGCCCGCCCTGCGCCTCCATCTTCTGAACTTTTTCCTCGACGGTGGTGACGATGTGGTCGAACTCTTCCAGATCCTCGAGGAAATCGCTGACGTACAGGAAGGCATCGCTATCGAGGCCAATCTCCACAAAGGCCGACTGCATGCCGGGTAGCACGCGCGTGACGCGACCTTTGTAGATGCTGCCGACTAAAGCAAATTCTTTTTCACGCTCCACATAATATTCACAGAGCTGTCCCTCTTCCATAATGGCGACCCGTGTCTCGTGGGGGTTCGCCGATATAACCATTTCCTTCGACATGGAAACTCCTCAAGGAGCATCGGGACGTGGCGGGCACGTCGATTGGCAGGGCGAGCGCGCTCGCTCGGTCGGCATGGCGGAAGGCCACGCGATGTGCAAGCCGCGACGGGCCGCCCAGGAAGAACCTATGATGTTGTTGGATTGCTTCCTTCACCCGATGCATTCCTCAGTCAATTCAAAACTCAATTTCCGGGAGCCGCTTGGATGCGCGGCCCGGGTCCTGCTTGATCCTTCGCGGGCCTAGTTGACGAATCGCCGCATGCGGACGTTCATCACCAGACCCAAAGCCATAAAAACAAAAGCGGTCGCCGACCCTCCGTAACTCATCAGGGGCAGCGGGATTCCGGTGACCGGCACATAGCCAATCACCATGGATGCGTTAACCAGAACGTGGAAGCCCAGAATCGCTGTGACTCCCATGACCACAAACATTCCTGCTTTATCCTTCGCCTTCTGCGCGTTGTCCACCAGCCGCAGAATTAAACCCAGGTACAACAGCAAGACCACGCAAACTCCGATGAAACCCATCTCCTCGGCCAGCGCCGCCAGAATAAAATCTGAATAACGAACGGGCACAAAGCCCAACTGGTTCTGGCTGCCTTTGCCGAATCCTTTGCCCCAGAA
>Ga0307477_10001657_pt1 | contig 18364 bp, 14 predicted proteins | sample atmos_gasesECM2C_FD_203316 | JGI IMG/M metagenome (GOLD analysis project Ga0307477, IMG submission 203316) | Hardwood forest soil microbial communities from Morgan-Monroe State Forest, Indiana, United States - atmos_gasesECM2C_515 | ecosystem: Environmental > Terrestrial > Soil > Temperate...
GCACCGCCGAGCCGATCACCATCGGGACCACCGGCATCCACCCGAAGACACGCAACTGGCCCGCTTTGTTAAGAAACAGCATCCAGTGCGTCCCAAGGTCCCAGATGTGAACGTCCAGAGGCGAAGGGATACGGGCCGGGCGATATTTCATTTCCAATATACCGGTGCCCACAACACACGCGGCTACAAATAGACTGGCCAGAAGTGCGCCCCACTTGGTGCTCCGTCGCCAGAACAGTGCAGCGACCATCATCGGCGCCAGCGCGGCGAATCCTGAGAACGCGTATTGAACCGCCAGCTCGAAGATCTGCGGGCGAAACCACGCGACGGCGTAAGCGATGACGTTGGCAACCACTATAAACGCCCGTCCCATGAATACGGTCCCCTTTTCACCGAAGCGCCGGCGGCCGCCGTAGTAATCGAAGATGTCCTTGGTGAACATCGTGGAGAGAGCCAGGATCTGGTGACAGTCCGACCCCATGACGGCCGAGATAATTCCGGCCGCAAGGATGCCGGCCAGCAACGGCCATACATTCATCTTCAGCATCTCGAGCAGCACGCTGTCAGAATTCGAGCTGGCGAGTTGCCGCACGTCGCGAACCAGAACCTGGTAGGCCGCTCTTTGAGCCGCAGTGGCTGTACTTGCTTGCAGCGGATGGACGATTGCGACCAGGCGATCGGAAAACACGCGCGGCGACGGCGGTTCCTTGCTTGTCAGTAGTTCCTGCCGAAAGCGGGCCCCTTCCGGCAGCCGCCTCAGGTCCTTGATCAGAAGCGGCTCGTTCTGGGCGGTGGGGTGCTCGATCCAGGTCTTCATTGCCTCCGACCCACCGGCCATGGCCGCGCTGATGGCCGGCTGACCCGCCGCCAGGGCCCCCAGAAAGCAGCACGGAAGCCAGATCAGCATGATGCACAACGGATAGAGGACCACCGTTTTCTTGAATGCCGTCACCTTCTTTGCGGTAAAGCACATGATCGACATGTGTGGAAACATGATCGACGACAGCGGGATCAACATGTAACTCAAAAAGACAACAGTCGGAATCCCGGCGGGAACGCCGCCGGGCCCGGTATTTCGTGCCAGCAGGGGACCGAGCGTGGGATTGTGCATCATCCGATCGACGGTCTCGGTGAAGTTGATCTTGTGGCCAATTGCCACAAAAGCGATCACGCCGAAACTGAGAAAAAGCAGCGTCTGGAAGACGTTGACCAATACCGCTCCGCGGAGGCCGCCGAAAAAAACGTTGCCCATGACCACGAGGGCCACAATCGCGCCGCCGATCGCGTAAGGAATATGACCGTCCGTGAGCGCTTCGAGGATTGTTCCGCCTCCGACAATACTGATGATCAGGTACGGCAGCATCATGGCCGCGGTGAGCAGGAAGATGAAGGTGCCGATTTCGGAACATTCCCATCGGTCACGGAAGAAGGCCACCTGCGTCATATGCCCGAACCGCTTGCCGACCGCCCACAGCCGCGTGCCGATGAAAAAAAGCGTCAGGGGTATTACCAGCGCAGACGAGGTTGCCATCATCCCGAACACACCGATTCCCGTGCGGTATGACATTCCCGAGCTGCCGATGATCGCGAACGAGGTCATGTTCGTTGCGAACAGGGCCAGGAAAAAGACGATCGAGCCGATCGACCGGCTGGCCAGGAAAAAGTCCTCGCCCGTCTCCTTGCCTCGCCGAAATGCGAAGATGCCGATGTACAGCACCACCGCCAGATAGATGAAGATGACGATCGCGGGAAGCCAGTCGATCATTTGGAACGCTCCGGACTCGGTGGCGCAGAAGACGTAAAACGTAAAAACGTAAGGGAAATGCGCGCCTTGTTACGTTTTACGCATTACGTTTTATTGTCGCATTCGTCGTCTCGTGCTCGACGTTTTCCAGGTGTCCCGGCCACGCGAAAGCGACGAAGAGCCAAAGCAGGATCGCGGCGGCAACGCAGAAAAGCGCGTGATACCACAGCCCAACCGGCAGGAAACCGAACCAGCGCGGGTCAACCTTGTCCCAGTTCCAGAAGTCCTGGTGCAGCACGATCAGAATAATGGTGGCTGCGTACAAAACCCATTTCATGTGATGACGCTCCGAAAACAGAACAGTATAACACCCCTGTTACCGGTTATGCCGCGGGCATGTTGAGTTAGAGCGTGTTATGCACTTTTGCACGCCCCGCGATGGTCCGCAAAAGTGCATAACACGCTCTAGGCTCTTACCGCAACGGCCTGACGGGCTTCGAGACTTCGCCGCATGTGCGCCGCCAATTGTCGCGGGTCGGAGGCCTCCAGGCGCGCCAGAATTCGCTCCCAGCGATATGCGAAGCTGCCCTTTTCGTCCCGGCGTTTGTGCTTGAAGAGGGAATCGAAAGCGCGCCGTCGCTTTTTGTATTCCTGCTGAATGTGACCGAAGCGTTCGATGAAAGCGTTGAAGAATCCTTCGGCAAAGGCCCGCGGGTCCGGCACAAAGCTCGCCCGGCCGGCAATTGCCGCGGCGTAGGACGGTGCCGCATCCATCAAGTCCCGTTGGTAGTCGGTAAAGGTGCCGGTGTGATCCGCCACCAGAATGTCCACCGGCAAACCGACGGCGTCTTCCACCACCAGTTCGTCCCCGTCGTCAAAGATCACCTTGCCCTGAAGGTCGCGCCGTCCCACGATCAGATTCGGGGCCGCGGCAGCGCCCAGCAGCCGGGCGAAGCGGATCGCAAATTGCTCGTCGGCGAAACGGCAACTGGGGATCTTGTCGGTGGCCACGCCGGGGATGTAATCCCGCTCGAAGTACGCCGACCAGATCATCGCGCCGTGGTGTCGGGTGTTTCGTCCCGTGTAAGGCTCATGGACTTTTCTGGCCGTGGTGCGCGGGGAAAGGTGCATTCCCAGCTGCCGGCAGCCGAGCCGGCGGTCGAGGATGTATTCGGTGTAGTCCTCGGCCTCGAGGATCGCCGTCAGCAGGTCCTTGCCTTCGTCGAGATGCTCCCTGACGCCCCACTTTTGCATCCGGATGATGCGAAGAATGGGCAATTCGTTTCCGCGCTGCTTGATCTCCGCGACGTAAACGCCGCGGCGTCCCTCGTAACCCTGGCGGTGCGACAGCGAGCCCACCACCCGCCCCACATTGATTGATTCCAGGTCGCCGTAATCGCGGATGAGATTGAACAGGAAGCCCCGGGCCGCGTGATCGCAAACGCGCCCGCCCGGCGGCCCGCAATCCGCGCCGTCCTCCTCCTCGAATACCGAGTCCAGCAGCAACTCGCCGTCCTCGATCCGCCCGCCCGGGACCCACTCGACCTGCATAAAAAACTCGGCGCTCAACCCCAGCAGGACCTCCTCCGAAATCGCCTTGTCGGTCTGACCGATCAACGCCGCGTACATGCGGCTTCGCCACGGCGCGCTGTCGATGTCGTCCTGCCGAAGCTCCGGGGCGGTGACGTCGCGGAATTGGCGGCGCAGCGATTCGTAGGCGCTGCGAAGCCGAGAATGATCCATCGAGGTAAAGTCGCCGGCCGCGAACTTTCGCGCCAGCGCATCGCTTTCCGGGGAAAAAAACGCCACCTCGGGATTGCCGAGGCGGTTGGTTCGCGAACAATACTGCTGGATTTCGGACAAGTGGGCGGCAAGTTGCTCGTCGACGAGCGAATCGAGGCGACAGAAGCGGTCGTAAGTCAGCAGGCGGGTGCCGCTCGATTTGTTGTAGTAATAGATCTCATCGCCGCCGATGGCGATGCGCGAGGTCTCGATCATCCGCTTCATTTCCTGAGGCGAACGCGGCAGCGGGCTGATCCGCCAGCACTCACCCCGCTGCTTGATCGCGTCCCGCACGCGCTCATCCGAGACGTAGAGAAATTGGATCTTTTTCTTGGAGACGATCTGCTGGAGCAATTCGTCGGCCTCGAACGCCAGGGGCATGTCGTTGGGATCGGGCCGGATCAGGACCGCATCATCCTCGAGCACCAGATCGACGCCGCCGAGCCATTGCTCTTCTTCCTGCCCTTCGGTCAGCGGCGCCAGGCCGGCCGCGGCGCGATCGCAGTTGAAGGCATCGACGAAGGCCATGCGCTGGGTCGCGTGAATCCCGCAGAGCGTCACAATGGTATTGGCCCGCGGGAATGCGGTGGCGATGCGCGTACACAAGCGCCCGTCGCCGTCGCGGGCAAACAAACCCTCACCGATAATGTGCGGCATCATCAAACCCATCTCCGGCGGCCCCGAGTCACCTTCCCGCGCCGTTCGGGGCGCCGCCTCGACTCGTCCAATCATAGCCTGCAAGTGCACGAGCCGCACGGCATTCTCCGCCCGCTTGAAGATTTGTTTATCACTGTTTTGGGTCTAACTCCAGCACGGTGAACGAATTCGGCGCAAAGGTGAACGATGCGGCGCCGCCGCGAAACGGAGCCAGCCACCGGGTTTCCCGCGATCGCACGCGCTCCGGGTCCTGTGCGGTGTTGACATCACGCAGCTCTCCTGCCAGTTCCGTCACTCGCACGTTCGCACCAGAGAACGTGAACCCGTGCAGCGCGATCCCGGCCTCGACCGGGCGCCCTTCCAGATTCACGACCTGGAGGTGCAGTCGCGCGTGGTCCGGGCTGATCAGGGCGGTAGCGTCCAGCGCGTTGGCCGGACTCTGCACGTCGGCTCTCACGCAAAGCGGAAGGTTTGACCTCGAGATCATCTGGGTCACAAAGTACGGCGGCTGGGGCCAGACCTTCGCGGAATTCAAAAACAAAAGCCCCTGGTTCCACCCGTTGTCGTTGCGGCGATCCACCTGGAGGCAGTTGGCCGAGCAGACGATCGGCACGCGATCGCCGAGCCGATCGAGTTCGTTGATCGCGTATGCGTTGCTCAGGGCACGAGCCAGGTCGTGGCGGTTGGCGTTGAGCTCGAAGACTACCACCTTGTAGCGGGCGCCGGGGCCCAGGCGGCCCAGCGCATCGATGAAACTCGGGATTCCGCCCAGGCCCGCGGGCTCGCGCGGCCGCTCGGTTCCCACGTGAACGTCGAACCAGACCTCCCGGTTGTGCTGGCGGGCCAGCTCGAGGATCTTCTGGTGCGCCGCCAACGTATGGATGCGCGGCGCGCCGTCGAAATGGAACGGATCGGCGATCTTCCGCCCGTAGGCAAAGTCGCCGACGACCGGAATCACATCGGGGTCCTTCGCCCAGATCGCCTCCGCCAAAGGCTTGAAACGCTCCCAGTAATGCTCGTCGATCGACTCCTCATTTCCCAGCTCGATGTGAGTCAGATGAAAGGGCGCCGGGTGGCCATCCTGGGCCCGCCGGCGGCCCCACGGGCTGTCCGCCGGGCCGTTGACGTATTCCATGAAGTCGGCCATGTCCCGCGGTGACTCATCCATGTTGAACGCCGGCACCGGCAGGAAGCCGGCCGCTTCGCAGAAGCTGACAAAATCAATGATGCCCCATCCGTTGCTCGAATAGGGATACCACGTGCCCTTGTACGGGGGCCGCCGGTCGCGCAGGCCGATCATCTTCTTCCACCGATATTCGGGCGCGTTGACCATCGACCCGCCGTACCGCAGCACCGTCAGGCCTTGCGCGATCAGCCCCTCGGCCACGTCCTTGCGCAGCGGCAATCCCTTGAATCGGCCCCACTCTCCCGGCTCGAGATATACGTAGCCGACATCAACCGAGCCCGGTTGCTTGAGCTTGATCGCGAACCGTGCGGCCGGATCGGTGGTAGTGGGCGTCAGTGTGAAACTTTCTTTGCGCCAGTCGCCGGCCTGGACTTCGATGCGCGATTCGCCATAAACGCGCTGGCCGTCGGCACTCTCGATCGCGACAAACACCGTCGCGTTCGGCTTCGCTCGAACCCACAAATGCCCCTGGTAATCTTTGCCTCCAACCAGCCCGATCCCCGAGCGATTGAGGCCCTGATTCTCGATGCCCACCTCGCCGCTGCCGGCCGTGAAACTGATCTGCTGGCTCGACTGTCCGACAAACGGATGGGTCGCATCGATGTCGAAGCTTCCCATCGCATCCCCGCGGCGAATCGGTCGCCACATCCCGCTCACGCCCGGTGACTGTGCCTTCGGCGGTTCCGCAAAGCTCTCGCCGAATATCAGTTGACTGTAGATGCCGCCATAAACCTCGTGGTTGACGTCTTCGATGCACGCGCCTGCCATGTAGGGTGACACACTGCCGATCGTTTGGTCCGCATAGACGTCGATCCGCGCCGGCTGCCCCGCCACCCAACCGCCCGCAAACCACGCCGCCACGATGGACAGGAAAAGTCGTCTCATTGACGAATTGCTATCGCGCCGTGTATCCGCCGTCCATCATGAGGATCGCGCCGGTGAAGAAGCTCGCCTGGTCGCTGGCCAGGTAAACGTAGAATTGTGCGACTTCCTGAGCCGTCGCGATCCGGCCGATCGGGTGCCCCTGCTTCAACATCGTCCAGTACGCATCAGGATTTCCCGACGCCTGGGCCGAGCGCTGCACGAGCGGCGTATCGACCGTCCCGCAGCAAACCGCGTTCACGCGGATGTTGTACGGCGCGTATTCGACGGCCATCTGCCGCGTCATCTGGTGCACCGCGCCCTTCGAGGCGGCATACGCCCCCTGCGTGGGAATTCCCACCTGCCCGGAGATGGATCCAGCGTTGAGAATCACTCCCCCGCTCTGGCCGATCATGACCGGGATCACCTGACGGGCCGCCCAATAGACCGACTTCACGTTGGTGTCCATCACCCGGTCCCACTCCTGCGGCTTGTGCTCGTGCAGCGGCTTGACCACGCTCACCGCCGCGTTGTTGACCAGCACGTCGATCCGCCCGAAGCCGTCGAGAGCCACCCGGACAAACTCGACCGCGGTCGATTCCAGAGCCACGTCGCCGCGTACGAACCTCAGCCGCTCGCGGTCGCTCTCGAGCTTCACGGCCAGTTCCTTGGGCAGATCCTCGCGCACGTCAACCGCCACCACCCCGGATGCCCCCGCCTCCAGAAACGCCCGCACCACCGCCAGCCCGATCCCCGACCCGGCGCCCGTGACAATCGCGATTTTTCCCGAAAGCGGCTGGCCCATGCGTGTCACGCATGACAGCGGGGAAGGCCCCTCTACTTCCCGAACAGCGATTTGATCGAGCCGATGATTCCGCGGCTGCGGCCTGCACCGCCGCGGGAGAACTTTACTCTTCGGCAGCGCTGGCACAAATGCTGTCCGCCGATGTCGAGCAGTTGAGATTTGTGGAACGATTCGCCGCATCCTTCGCAGATACCGGCGTCGCTGTGAATCTGGTGGAGACGATCCGCCTCGCCGCACGGCACGCACCAGTACTTCCCATCGTGATCCTTCATCCGGGGCGCACCGCTCACGTCCTTCCCGCATTTCGTGCAAATCTTCTTCTTCCCCCCGGCAACAAGAGGTGCAGACATCGACCAACTCCTATTGAGCATCCCCCATGACTTGTGTACTTGCCGCTCAGAGAACCCCAAGCGGACATGCGGTTCGTCCGTGGCCGGACGAACAACTCCGTGGCGGAACCGATTATAATATCCTATCGGTTAAATTCGATCAAATTCGCCTGTTGAGCGGGGCCATACGCTTCTGGCGTTTTTGTAATGAAGGGCACGTTGACGGAAGTATTTCGTGATCTTAAAGTTATGTAGAGCGGGCTCGACCTGCACCTTCAACCGAGGTCACCGTGGACAAATCCACCTCGTCGTGCTGTCCGGTTTCCTGGATTTATCTCGTGGTATCCGTGGTAGCGCTGGCCATTTTTGGCGTCGGCCTCTATCTGGCCCTGATGAATCCCCATGAATGGGCGATGCTGGCGGCGGGATGCCTGTCGCTTGTGGGCGTCGGCGTAACCTGGCCGATCGCTCAGATTCTGGCATACGCCCAAGCCAATCACGCCGTGACGCAACAGACCGCACACGCCCTTGGCGAGCGGCTTGATCAGATGTCATCGCTGCTCAATCGCGTGAGCGAGCAACAAATGCTCAGCGATCGGGCCAAGTCGGTCGCCTTCCGGGACCAGGACCGCGCGGCCATCCGCCGGGCCCTCAACGAAGAGTTGGCCCAGGGCGAATGGGAAGCGGCTTTCGCACTGGTGGATCAATTTGAGAAGGCATTTGGTTCCAAAGCCGAGGCGGACCGCCTCCGGGCCGACATCAACGAGCGGCAGAATGCGGGCGTGAAGGAGACGATCGCCCAGGCCATGACCGTGATCGACCGGCATACTCGCGCCGAAGAATGGAGTGCCGCCCTCCGCGAAGCCGAGAAGCTCATCGCACAATACTCCGAGCATGCGGAAGTCAAGCACTTGCCGCTGGAGATCGAAAACCGCCGGCAGGCCCGCAAGAAGGAGCTCCTCATGAGCTGGCACGAGGCCGTCGCCCGTCACGACGTGGACGGCAGCATCGAAATCCTCCGCCAGCTCGACCCGTATCTCACCCCGACCGAAGCCGAATCGATGCAGGACACCGCCCGCGGGGTGTTCAAAGAGAAGCTCAACAATCTGGGCGCCGACTTTGCCGCGGCCATCCGCGAACATCGCTGGAACGAAGCCCTCAGGATCGGCCAGCAGATTCAAAGCGACTTCCCTAACTCGCGGATCGCCCAGGAAGTCCGGGAGAAAATGGAAACGCTCCGGCAGCGCGCCAGCGAGCCGGCCGGGGCGGCGTCATAGGCCAGGCGCGTTCCACTGGAATTCCAGCCTCATGCCGATTCCCTATCGCTTCTTCGTTCCCGCCGACGCGGCGAGGATGAGCAAGCTTCAGTTCATTGCCCGCGAGGTGGTCGAAGGGATCATCACGGGCCTGCACAAAAGCCCGCACCGCGGATTCAGCGTCGAATTTTCCGAGCATCGCGAATATGTCGCCGGCGACGAGCTTCGGCACATGGATTGGCGCGCCTACGCCCGAAGCGACCGCTATTACGTGAAAGTCTTCGAGCAGGAGACCAATCTCCGGGCGATGCTCGTGCTCGATACCAGCGCCTCGATGAGTTTCGGCAATAAGCTTGACTACGCGAAAAGGCTCGCGGCCTGCCTGGCGTATCTCCTGTCGATCCAACAAGACCTCGCCGGTCTGGTGGCGGTCGATGAATCGGTGCGCGTCGAACTGCCCCCCGGATCATCCGCAACCCACCTGGACCGGCTCTTCCGCGAGATGGAACGGATCGCGCCGGCGAACCGAACCGATCTCGCCCGCCAGGTGCATGCTCTGGCGGAGCGGCTCCCGCGACGCAGCCTCGTGATCCTGCTCAGCGACCTGTGGCTGGAACCTCAGGAGCTTTATCGGTCCCTTCAACATCTGCGCTTCCGCAGGCACCACGGTATGGTCATCCACCTTCTGGATCGGACCGAAATCGACCTTCCATATGACCGGCGGACCACGTTTGAGGATCTCGAGACCGGCGAGCGCATCCAGGTCGATCCGCGCGACGTGCGCGATACGTACCGCGCGCAGGTCCGGGACTACCTGAAAAAAGTTCGACGGGCGTGTAACGACTGCGACGTCGAGTATCACACGGTTGATATCCGCGAACCCTACGACCGCGCGCTCGTTCGGTTGATCGCCGCGAGGGCCTGAGAAAACGCCGTAGGGACTGTTTCAAACAGTCCCTTAAACAATTCTCACCACGAAATCCTGCGGCGTGATGCCCTTGGCGGTAAGGAGTGCGTTGAACGCCGTGGTGGTCGATGGGTTGACCGCGTGAACGCTCTTTCCGGTCGATTCATCGAGGAGAGTCACGGATTGCACCTGATGGGCGGCGATGCCGAAGATCACGCCGCCGTTGGCCATCGAAACGTCGCCGAGGCTCGTGGCGCCAATCATGTAGGCGGCGACATCGCTGTTGACAAACGAGCCGCTGGCCGAGCGGCGCAGCGACACGGACTTGATCGACGCGACGTTGCGGAAATCGGTCGTCGCCAGCGGCAACGTCTGACCGGATGGGAGCGCGACCAGGCCCGCATAAATCTGGCTGCCCTGCATTTGTGCCGCGGAGATGGCGCCGAGGCTTCCGCCGGAAACGAGCGTGCTGTCGAGGATCGTGCCGCCGACGGACATCCGGTTGAGATTGACGCCGTGCGGCACCAAGGGGGTTGTCAGATTGATCGTGGAACTGGATAGGGTTCCGCCGACATTGAAGGCGCCGATTCCGCCAGTGGTAATGTCGGCCGTCAGGTCGTGGGCGATGTTGATGACGTTGATCTGCGAGGCGGTAATGCTCTCGCCGCTTCCGGGCGTGTTCATCCATTGTGATGCCGCGAGCACGACGATCCGGCCCGTGGACGAAATGCTTTCGTCCGATACGGACCCCAGGCTGGCGACCAGGGCGACCCCACCGGCCCGGGCCGCTCCGATGCTGATGTCGCCGCCCTGGGCGCCGCCGAGCTGGATCTGGTGGATCAGGCCGCCGGTCGTGATGTCTCCGGTGACTACGACGCCGGTGGCCCGCAGCGCCGATAACGGACCGTCTGATGAAATGTCGCCGGCGGAAGTCTTGAGCTTTCCCCGTGTAATGATCTGGATCGTCGTGCCGCCCGTCGTTCCGGAGGCGGAAATCGAATCAAGCGAGGCAGCGCCGTTCACCACCAGGCCGCGCATATTGGCGGATTGCGTCAGGCCCGTTCCCCCGAAGGAAACCGAGGCGGTCCCGGGACCAGAGAGTTGGACGGTCGCATGCGTGCCGCTGGCGTCGACAAATTGAACGGACTTGGCGGCGCCCTCGCCAATGATGACCGTCAGCGGATCGGGCCCGGCAGAAAACAACTGTCGCCGCTCCAGCGCCTCAATCTTGGCAGTTAAGCGGGGACGAGCACGGCGCCCGCCGTGAAATCGTGATGAGTGCAGGCGGAACATGTAGAATCCTCCATGATTCGATCGGCGTCGGGGCACCGCACAATCCCTGCACGGTCATCAAATCCCCAAGCTTATGACTCAGCATTATATGAAGCGGATTCAACCGTTTACAAGACCTGACGCGCCCTACCGATCAAAAGAACGATTGCTAGAATCGCGGGCCGCCGCCTCAACCCGCGTGGCGGGAGACGTGTCCGGAGTGATGAACTTACCAATTAACCCGAGGTCTCATGCCCGCCCGAGTTCGGCCGAATCGCCGCAACGTCATCGAATCTCTCGAACCCCGTCAGCTCCTTAGCTCCGCCTTTCCGAACGTCAACATCAGCAAAATGACCGGAAACCAGGCGGAGGGTTCAATCGCCGTTGACCGCGCCGATTCATCGAAGCTGTTTGCCGTTTCCAATATTGACGTGGGCGACGGCCTGATGGTCGGGACCAGCTCCGACGGCGGGGCAACCTGGGCCCATCGGCTGATCGCCGACGACAAAGACAACTTGCCCCCGGCCTGTTGCGATCCCAGTGCTTCCTTCGATTCCTTCGGGAACCTGTTTCTGGCGTATCTCAACGCCAAGGGGAATCAGGTCGAAGTGCTGATGAGCACCAATGCTGGACAGTCGTTCACCCTTCTGGACCAATTCAGCGGAAACGTGGACCAGCCGACCATCACCACCGGTCCCGGCAGCGTATGGCTGACCTTCGACCGTAACGGCGGCGTGGCCGCCACCGGCGCCGCCGATGTGGGCCTTGGCGACGTCGCCAGCTTTGCCGTCGTTCAGAAAGACCTCCCCGGCTCCAGCGGCGGCGCGTTCGGCGATATTGCCGTCGGACCCTCCGGACAGGTCATGGTCACTTATCAGAAGCCCTCGAAGATCTTCGTCAATATCGACCCTGACGGGCTGGGTCCAAGCCCATTTGGCAAGCCCATCTTCGTCACCAACACGCACGTCCCGCTTTTTGATTTCATCGACGCCCAGCCGAGCCGCGGCATCGATGCCGAAGTCGGACTCGCCTACGACCGCAGCGGCGGAACTTTTAACGGCCGGGTTTACATGGTTTATACCGACGAAATTCCCGCGGCCAGCGGCAACACCGACATTTTCGTGCGCTACAGCGACAACGGCGGCTCGGTGTGGAGCAATCCCATTCGTGTCAACGACGACACGACGCTCAACAGCCAATTCCTACCCCGCATCGCGCTGGATAACACGAGCGGGAACGTTGCCGTCGGCTGGTACGACGCCCGCAACGACCTTGGAACTGGCGGACCTGGAGATACAGACCATATCCCCAATGATGATGCCGAATACTTCGCGACGCGGATCACTCCGCAGAGCGATGGCCTGCTCGTCTCGCCGAACCAACAGATCAGCGCCGGCACATCCAACGCAACCGACGCCAACAACGCAATCGATCTGGGAGATTACACCGGTCTGGACTTCTTCAACGGCACGATCCATCCGGAATGGTTCGACAACTCCAACAGCACGGGCGACAACCCCAACGGTACGCTCAAAGACCTGAACGTGTATACCGCCAATGTTCCCGCTTCGGCCTTCGCGGCGCCTGCCGTTATCTCCCTGGGGGGTTTGAGCGACCCCAGCGGTCCGGTCGCGGCGCTGGACTCCGCCGCCGGTGCGAACAGCGGCTTTGTGCGGCACGGCCGCATTTACACGATTACGATCGTTTATTCCGACGCGAGCGGGGTGAGCCTCGCGAGTCTGGGCGACTCCAACCTTCTTGTCACCGGGCCCGATGGTTTTGCCACTACGGCGCAGCTCCTTCACGCCCACGCCCGCCGGGGAGGTTCGGTCATCGCGACGTATCGGCTGACCAACCCATCGGGAACCTGGACGGCCGCCGAGGCAGGCACGTATACGATTCAGCTCCAACCCGGCCAGGTCCTCGACGGCCGCAGCCGGCCGTCTACCGGCGGCATCCTCGGCACGTTCGCGGTCGCCACCGCCGGCACCGGCTCGCACAGCGGCGGCGGCGGATCGCGCCACCAACATCGTGACCACCCTGGCGAGGATTAAAACTTACTTGATCGCTCCAATAACAATCGGCCGCGCATCGCGGTGCGGATCCATCCGCCGACGATGCGCGGCCGTGATTACTGCGTACATGCGCGAGTTCGACTAGACTTGGCCAGGGCCGGCGTCGGATTCCTGCTCGCTGGTGTGAGCAGCGTCGTCATCGCCTTTTTGGCCCTTGTCCTGGTCCTTGTCAGCGCCGCTGTCGTCCTTGTGCTGGTCGCCCTTATCGGTGGCCGCACCGTCGTTATCCTTGTCAGCCTGATCCTTGTCGGCGCCGCTCTTGTCGGCGTCATCCTTGTCGGCATCCTTCTTGTCCGCATCCGCCTTGTCGGAATTGTCCTTATTGGCGTCTTCCTTCTCGGCGCCGTTCTTGTCGGCGTCATCGCCAGTGGCCTTATCGGCCTTGTCGCCTTCAGTCTGGTCGTCGGCCTGGTCCTTGTTGGCCTTGTAATTCTCGCCGTTGGCAGCCGAGTCGGAATTGGCGGCATCAGTCTTGGCTGTGTCGCCGGAGGTCGCATCTTCCGACTTGGTCGGCGGCGCCACAGCCGGGTCCTGATCCGTTTGCGCCGTGGCCGAATCCTGTTGAGTTGGGGTTGAATCGGTCGAGGCGGTGGCACTGCTTTGAGTGTCTCCATTGTGGCAGCCGAACGATGCCAGTCCGAGCGTCAGCAGCCCGCCGAGGATCAATTCTTTACGCATAGGTGGTCTCCTGTTGCTGCTGTCTATCGGCCAGAGGGGCGTTAAAGATTATCTGTTTTGACGAACTTGGAGCCGGCCGCGTGCGAGAAATCGGCATGCGGACGGGGGGTCCGATAGTCGGTCGGCCTGATGCTCAGGGAAATGCGACCAATATAAGTCTACGCGACGCCGGCCAAACGAGATGGCTGGTCGAGCGGCAGATGCCGCCGCGTCACGTCACGAAGCATCGCGAACGAAATCGGCTTGTGGGCGACATCGTCGCATCCGGCGTCGAGACACTTACCCCGATTGCGTTGGTCCGTGCAGGACGTCATCGCGACGATCAGCCCGCGATATCCGCAAGACCGCAGCTTGGCTGTTGTCTCGCGGCCGTCCATGTCAGGCATCTCGAGGTCCATCAGGATGAGATCGAACGGGTTGCCGCCGCGTGAGGCGAACAAAGCGTTTTGGATGGCGACCTGGCCGCCCGGCGCCACGTCGACTTCGAGGCCAAGGCAACGCAGAATCTGCGAAATCATCCAGCGGCCATCGGAACTGTCATCGACGACAAGAACGCGGCCCCGCAGCCGGATCTGACCTCTTTGAATGGGACGCCCGCTTGAGAATTGAGATCGCGGTCCGCCGCCCATTAATCCCAGGGACATGGGAACTCCTTTTCCCCGACACGACCCGCGCCCGTGAGCCACCCAAAGCCGCCGACGCCGCGTCGGCCAATCCATTCTTGTGACTCCTGCGGCGCAAGGTTTTGTCGAATTGTCAAAGGAGCTTACGAACGAGGCGGCGGGTTGGTTCGGCTTCCCGCCGCCTCGAAGCAATTGTGTCTCGTGCGTGTTGCCGGGCAACGCCGTTCAACTTGACGCGCGAGGGGAGTCGTTGGAAGCGCCGCGCTCGGAGCGGATCTGATGAATTTCGTCCATAAGCGACTTCAATTGCTGCTCGATGCGATCGAGACGCTCGCTTTGGTCGGCCGGGCGGCCGGTATGCACGTGATTGGAGAGCGGGACGTTCGACAATTCGCCGGGCCGGGCGCCAAGCGCCTGCCCGCTCCTGGTCTCGGGGGCAGGGTTAGCTGCACGGTAGTAAACGTTGGGGGCGTCCGGGGCGACTTCAAGCGGCGAGTAAGTGGCGCCGGCGTTGGGCGCAGGCGCCGCGGGTTGCCCGAGAGCCGGCGCGGACATCGGGTTGTTTTGCGGTTCTATGTACGGCGTCGGGGCATGAGGAGCGCGTTGAGGTGCCGGCGCGGGAATTAACGAATAAGCCGTGGAGCCGCCGCCGCTTTGCCCAAGCAGCGCGATACGGGCCTCGGCCTCTTGCAGTTGCCGGGTCAACTGATCGATCCGGCGTTGCGCAGCTTCAAGCTTGCGAAGGGTCTGGCGGTACTGGGCATTGGACGCTTCCCGGCCATCGGTCTGGATGAACGGTTCAGAATTTGCCGCGACCGGCGCAGTCGGGTCGGCCGTTGCCTGGGGTGGCGCCACGGACACTGATTCGGTTTTCGGCGCAGGATCCTGACTCTGCGCCACGGTGGGAGCGATCGGCAGCAGCACCGCCGCCAACCCGCACGCCGCGGCCAGTCCGCCCCACGACAGGGCCCGCGCGACATTGCCTTGCTTCAACATGACAAGCCTCCTTTTCAGATGGCTAAACTGCCCCATCCCGCTGGCCAACGGCGGCGCAGCGTAATCGGCGGGTGCCCCGTCCGCCCGGATGGAGATGAACTCGACGGCTTCGATAAGGGCACTGGCATAAGTTCGAAATCCCCCCGGCATGGCCCACAGGACCCAGGCATCACAGCACTGCTCCTCGGCCTCGCGAAGTTCGCGTCGGGCCCACCAGCAGGCGGGATGCCACCAGAAGAGCGTGGTCGCGGCCAGCTCGATCCATCGGACCCAATGGTCTTTGCGGCGATAGTGCGCGATCTCATGCAGGAGCATGGCATCGCGCTGAGCTGAATCGAGCCGCCGCCACAATTCGCGCGGCAGCAAGACGCGGGCGGAGGGGCCGACGGTCCACAACATCGGGCAGACAGCCCCGGGGACGAGCCAGACGCCAGGCGCGGCGCCTAGACCCAGCCGGCACGCCAGAACGTCAGCCCGATGCTGGACGTCAGATGGCGCGGGCATCGCATAGCGCAGCGTTTGGCTAAAGCGAATCATCCGTCCCACGGCGAGGACCAGGCACAACGACGAGCCGGCAAGCCATAGTCCCTCCACGGCCGACAGAACCCACGAGTGCCAACGATTCGCGCCGGGCTTGACTGGTGGAACAGGCGTGGGCGCTTCGGTGTAAGCTCGATTCGCTGTGGGCAGGTCTGGCTGCACGGTTGCGCCGAGGGGCGGGAGTGTCTCGGGGGTATTGGCCGCAGCGACTTGTGAGTTGGCGACCATCGGATTCTCGACGTCCACGTCACGAGGCGGTGACAATTGTGCCGGTTGCGCGGGGCTTGGGACGTCTTCCACTCCGAGCTGCACGGGGAATTTCCAGACGGGCGGCGTAATGAGTTTGAGCAGCACGACCACCCACAGGATGTGAGTCAACGCCGGCCGACGCACGACTCGGGCAACGAGCCATACCAGCGGCGCCGCCGCGGCCGCGACGACCGCGTTGCTGAGGGCGATCTGGAGGAAGGCTCCCATGATTCATCCTTCGAGCGTGTTAGGCACTTTGGCACGCCCCGCGACGTGACAAAGTGCATAACACGCTCTAACGGCCGCGGCTCTTTTCCTTGCCGGCAGGCCGGTCCGGCGCATCGATCAAGTCACGCAGTGCCTTGCGCTCCTGATGCGTCAATCCCTTGTTTCGGGCCAGATGCGAAAGGATGGGGACCAGCGACCCACCGCACAGCTTGTCGGCCATGGCCCGCAGGCGGCGGCCGATCAGCTCGTCGCGATCGACGTCGGCGGTAAACGTGTGGACGAACAGCGAGCGGTCGCGGGCGACCAGGCCTTTGGCTTCCAGCCGCTCGAGGAGCTTCTGCACCGTCGCATATTGGGACTGACCGCCGCCGTCGTAGAGCAGGTCAGTGATCTGCCGCGTGCTGCACCGCCCGCGATCCCACAGGACCTGCATCAGCGCGAGTTCCGATTCGGTCACGTCCGTTGGCTGTCGCGACATCCGTCTCTCCAAGTCATTTCGTCTTTACTTTAAATGTATTCGTCTTAGATTGCAAGCGGGAATCAGGAATTCTTTGACGGTGTGTCCACGGCCCCCGGGCCGCTCAGCCGATCACCAGATTGTCCCGGTGAACGACCTCATCGTACGCGGCTTCGGCCAGTAGGGCGCGGACATCGGCGGTTCGCTTGCCCCGGATGCGCTCGACATCGGCGGCCGAATAATTGGACAGCCCGCGGGCGACGGAAGATCCGCCGGCGGAACAGATCGCGACGACGTCGCCGCGGGCGAAATCCCCCTCGACCCTGACCACGCCGGCCGGAAGAAGGCTCTTGTTTTTTTCCGTCAAGGCGCGGGCGGCGCCGTCGTCCACGTAAATCGTCCCGGCGGGCCTTACGCTGCCGATCCACCGGCTGCGGCTGGAAAGCTTTCTTGTCGCGGGAACGAACAGCGTCCCCAGCTCCTCGCCTGCCAAAAGGCGCCGGAGCACGTTCTCGGTACGTCCGTCGGCGACAATCATCGCCTCGCCCGATTCGGTCACCATGCGGGCGGCCTCGAGCTTCGAGCTGAAGCCGCCCTTGCCCAGGGCGGTCTTCTCGGCGCGCACGAATTCGCGGGCGCCGTCGAGCTTTTCAATCAGGCGCACCGGTCTACCCTCGGCGTCGAGAATCCCGTCCACGCTGCTGAGCAGCACCAGCAGATCTGCCCGCAGGGCATGAGCGACGAGCGCCGCCAGGAGGTCGTTATCGCCGAAGCTGATCCGCACCAGTTCGTCCGTGCTGATCGTGTCATTCTCGTTGATGATCGGCACGCCGCCCAATTCGTGCACCGCACCGATAGTGTTTCGCAGGTTGAGGTAACGGGTGCGATCGTCGATGTCTTCGCGGGTGAGCAGGATCTGGGCGACGGCCAACTGGATCGGCGCGAATGCCGCCGCCCAGGCGTCCATCAGCCGGCGCTGCCCGACCGCGGCCACCGCCTGGAGCTGCCCCAGATCGGTCGGGCGCCTCGCCAGCTTCAGTTCGCCAAGTCCCGCGCCGATCGCCCCCGAGCTGACCAGCGTGATGCGAACACCCGACGCCCGCAACGCCGCGACCTGAGCGGCAATCTCACCGAGAAACGCCAGGTCGAGTTGGCCGTGGCGATCCGAGAGAACCTGCGTGCCAAGTTTGACGACCGCGGTGCGAACCGCAGCAAGGTGCTGAATCCGAATTGAATTCGGCGGCCCGCTCATGGAAGCATGTCGGCGACCGCCGATCATATCACCGGCATCAGTCACGCGCGATAGTTTACGACCAGCTCGATGAACATCCGCATCCCGACGGCGATCGCGGCGTCGGTGAAGTCGTAGCGGTCGCTGTGCAGCGGGGGATAGGAATCGCGATCCGCCGGCTCGACGCCGATCAGGAAAAAACAGCCCGGGACCTTCTGGAGGTAGTAGGCGAAATCCTCGCCCCCCATCGACGGCCGCGGGACGGGGAAATAACGATCGGGCCCCAGCGTCTGTTTGGCGATTCGCGCCACGTAGTCGGCCATGACCGGGTCGTTGACGGTAGGCGGATAACCCTCGATCCAATCGAATCGCAGCTCGCAATCATTGGCGGCGGCGATGCCGGCGCAGCGCCGCTCGATCGACTCGCGAACACGCACGCGGGTCTCGGGGAGCAACGTGCGGGCCGTGCCCTCGAGGCTGGCCACGTC
>Ga0307477_10001658_pt1 | contig 18358 bp, 9 predicted proteins | sample atmos_gasesECM2C_FD_203316 | JGI IMG/M metagenome (GOLD analysis project Ga0307477, IMG submission 203316) | Hardwood forest soil microbial communities from Morgan-Monroe State Forest, Indiana, United States - atmos_gasesECM2C_515 | ecosystem: Environmental > Terrestrial > Soil > Temperate...
CACAAGAAAGATCAACTTCGTCCGGAAGAACGGATTCCCGTAGGCTTTTCCCGCCTGCGTGATCAGAAGGAGACCACCGGTGAGGAACATCACTGGAAATCCGATTCTGGACAACTGCAAAAAGCGGGGAACGATTTTCCCCGACGCCTCGCCGTTAAAGGCAAGACCCAACAGGCGGAGGTCGGCGATCAAGATCATTCCGACGGAAATGGGAAGCGCCAGAATGTGGCTGCCTTCAATCAAAGGGAACAGCCAGTCCGATTCGGTGATCGCGGTTGCAAAACGCGTGTGCTGCAGCCATTGGCACCACTCGAATAGAGGCATCGCGAATCCCCTGAAGACGCTCGTTGATCACAACCGCAAATGGTTGCAGACTGCTTTTAGGGGCCCGGAGCGGAAATGCCGAGATTCAACATAAACTCTCGTCGCGCTTTGCTTCGAAGAACTCATCCTGTGACGGCGAAGATCAAGCTCGATCTTTCTTTTTGTTCCGCGAAAACCGTAGCATTGTACACCCGCTTAGCGGGCGTATCGTCATGGGCAAATGGGCCACCTACGATTCCTCTCGGATGACGGGCAATCAGGAAACCAGCTGTTGGATCAGTCGATTACGGGAACCGATACAGTGGAGTAGATACCTGAGATTCTTCTAACTCTTTTCAGATCTCGCCTCCGGTCACGGAGAAGCACATATTTCCGATTCCTGAAGGAAAATCACTGTGAGCCGCCGTATTGAGCCGGATTTGGGTGTTGCCGTTCTCTCGCGACATTACATTCGTTAGCTTCCGCTCACTGAGCGCGGATGCAAGCGGATTGTCCACGAATCCGGCGAGCGTGACTTCAGCTTCTTCTTGGCTGGTGTTCTCGACCGTATAGACCACATGGAAGCCGGGGGTGGCCGAATCGCGCGTATTACCAGGAATTATGGGAGAAAATACACGGGCCGAAATCTTCACTGGCAACGTCGAGTCGCAATACTTCAGCTCAGTCATCGGGAACTGGGCGTAATACTCAATCGATTCCACATCCTGCAGCATCGGAAGGGAGTAGAGATCGTTCTCGTCAGACCGCAAATAGAGCCGCCGCAATTGAGGGATGCTGTTAGCCGCGTTCTCAGCCCGTAGCACAAAACGCAAGTATTCGGGGCCAGGCTTGGGAGGCGCCGTCGTCGAACGTGTATCCGGCGCCCAGGCACCGGAGTTGAAGATTTGCCATTCGCAAAAGCAACCGTCCGCTCGGATCTCCACGAACCCTGTCCCAATACCGCCCAGAGGCACGCCCGAGCCCATCGGCATGGTTGCTGGAACTGCGACGCTCACCGCAGGCGTGTGAGGGCCAGAGGCTATGCTCTGAGCGCTCCTTTCATAGCAACTCTATAGGGTGCAGCAGGTGCCCTGGCCGCAGTAAGAGCGGCTCCACCGGCTGCGGCGACCGTGGAGATGAACTTGCGGCGAGACAACCTATTATAGTTCCCATCTTAAGAAAGCTCCTTGCCGGTTCTTGAGCAGCAAATCAAAAGGGATTTTATGCGCGAAGGCCGGGCAACCGGACAAGCTGTAGTAATGAGGTCCAACCGCGTAATCACGCCTCTCCCCGGCATCACCACTCCAGGCATTTCTTCATCGCGCGCGCTTTCCATAACGAAACCACGTGAATTGATGCTAATTTCCCTAATTTCCTCCAGCCTTGCCAGTTATCTGGCCTTTTGCTCCGCTAGCGGTAGCACTTGTTTCGGCACGTCGTAACCCTCAACGCGCAGCGCTGGTTTGTGGCCGTCAAGCAGGGAAGTGTCGAACACCGCATCGATGGTACGGGTTTCGCGCGGAAATACAGTGATGTAGTTGTCGTCGTAGCGGATGGGCAAAACTTCCGGACCGTCTGCATCCGCGGTGACTTCAGCCCGCACAAAGAACGCAACATGATTGGAATTATTGGTCAGGCGGATTTGGGCCCGGGTTTCGCCGTTCACCTCCGCGTAGGTTCCAGAGACCGCAACCCGCGCCGCGGGCATGGAGTTCAAGGCCGTCATGTCGCTCAAGTGCGACCATTTAACTTCGAATCCTTCGTCGTTGCTGGCAGGGCCGACATCATCGGGCGTGGTTGATTGCCAGTAGGTGTCGTCGGCAAGAACTTTCCCTGCGGCGTCGCTCATTTGGCAACGAACAAAGTAAACAGGACTCAAGTCCGTGAAGCGCTCTACCTTTAATGCGTCGATGGAGGAATTCGAGGGCACGCTCAGGTTCTTGGCCTCGGCTAGGTGTTTTTGCGTTCCATCCAGGTTGTAAAACCGTACGGTGACGTTCACGTTATTCAAATTCTGGAAGTAAGGCGTTTGATTCACCGCATATACTTGTGCCGTGCTTCCATCGCCGGTCGCGTAGTAGTCCCAGACCACGCTCGCAGGCTGGAGCGCCTTCTTGGCGCCAAAATAGCCGCCGCCTTGCTTGAAGTAGTAATCGAATAGGTGTCCGAAGAAAGATGGCCAGTGATTGTCCAGCATCCAGTAGACGATCATCTTCCGGTCCGACCAGTGCGTGGCATAAGCTTCGAATCTTGCGCGCACGTCTTCGTAGGCCTCCAATTGTGCTTTCCTGGCAAAGTCCTCCACCCTTGAGGATGGCCCGTAGCGCGCCTCCAGTACGCGACGCGCGCCGGCCAGTTGCGCGTTCCCCGCAGTCGCCCCCGCGTGAAAGTACCAATACTCGTTGATTGGCCAGAGCTTGTCGGCAGGAATAAATTTCTTCAGGGTCTCGAGGGGAGGGACTACCTCGTTATCTCCCTCTTCCGCCGAGGACCCCTGCGCTGGCCCGTATTTCCCGCCAAACCAGTAGTTCGGCGGATGCCACACATATGGGGCTGACATCTGGATTCCGCTCCACGTGCGGTTGCCACCGGCAACCGTATCGACGACGGCATTTTGCCAGTGCAATTCGTGCTCAATAGCGTGGTAGTCATTCAGTACCGGGTCAGGAGGCAGACCATCGCTCCCATTTGCCCACATGACGACTGCCGCATGCGAGCGCAGTTGGCGCAGTTGCGCCCGCAGACTGGCTCGCGCCACCCCTTGATCTTCGGCGCTCCACGCATTCCACATCTCCCATTGCGCGCAACACATCCACCCCAGCATGACAGGCACGCCTTCGTGGTCAGCCCGATCGAGCATGGTGTCGTCGGCAACCTTCAGTTCCCAGCGCAGCATGTTCAATCCCAGATCTTTGGTGTAGAGCATGTTGGCTGCGTCGCGCTGCAGGTCGTTTTTGAACAGCACATCAGGGGTATAGGCCGCCCCCCGAATGAGATAGTCTCGGCCATTGATCTTCAGGTAGAAGTTGCCCCCGGCGCCCATCTCGGGGAACTCATTATCGGAGTCGCGTTGCTGGGTAATCTTGCGGATCCCAAAGTCAATATCCTGCGCATCGGAAACCTGGTCATTGATTTTGAACCGCATTTGCAAGTGATAAAGATTCGGCGTGCCCCAACGATACGGCCACCACAGATCCGGATCGCGGACGATTAACTCGGGAAACTTATTCGGCAAAAAAGAAACCTCTTTGATCTCATCGCGCAAGAGCGACACTGGCTGCTGAAAGCGAATCGCCGGTTTGCCTGGCCGGGAGATTTCGCCTGACAGGATTCCCGAAACCGGGTTCGCGCTGTGATTGCTCACGTCGCAATACACGGTCAGCGAAGCCGGATTGGTTTCAGGCAGTGGCAAATCGGTCTCCACGTAAGGGTTTCGAACCGTCACCGCACCGCTGGCGCTGAGATACACACGTTTCCAGACTCCCGCATTCCGGTCCGGCGTGAAAGAGTATGCGGGGGCATAATTGAATCCGTAGCCGTGATCGGCGACACCGATGTAATTCCAATTCAGCCAGTCAATCCATGCGTCGCCCAACTCAACCGTGCTTCCAGCAAGACTTCCATCTTTACTCGGCTCGTGCGGGATTGGTTGTTCGGGAGTGATCTTCACCGCCAAAACGTTGTCGTCACCAAGATGAACGATCTTCGAAACATCAAATTCAAAGCTGTTGTACATGCCTACAACTTGCGTCTCGTCGGCGACTTTCTTGCCGTTTACCCAGATATCGGCGCGATAGTTGATCCCTTTGAAGATGAGCGAATAGACCTCGTGTCCCGCGGGCACTGTGAAATTTGTGCGATACCACCAATCCTTTTTCCAGAGGTCGCCGGGGGTGGTCAGATTCATTCCAAAGTAAAGATCTCTGTAGACGCCGTCATCTTCGAGGATCTGCAACACAGTGGCCGGCATGTGATGAACCGTATGCCATTGAGAAACGTCGAAACCGGGCAGAGAAACTGAGGCATCGTCGGCAGAAACCTGGTCTGCGGAAACGATTCGCCATCCCTCGGAAAGTTCGGTCCAGCTGGAAGCCCAGCTGAGAGGGTGATATGTCGTGGATGCCGCGATCGCGGCACTGGCCGATCCGAAGAGTGTGAAGATGAGGACATAATTCAGCCCTCGGCTGGCGACGCTGAGCCCTCGCTCTTTCCCCACCACTGCACAAAGCCGATTCCGCATTGAATCCTCCGACCAAATTGTTGAAAGACGCTGCCTAGAACATGCCCTACCATGGTTTCGATCGCTTACTTTTACTTGCGAACTGGTATGTTTGTCAATAATTGGTTTGACGATTCGTTTCGATATGATGTATTTGGCCATCGAAGATTCGCCGCGAACGCAGCAGGGAAGGTGAACCCTTTTGCCTGATTACAATCTCGCACCGGAATGCAATCGAGGTTTAACAGGAACGGTAGGCGCAATGAACTGCAATTTGGCGGGATCGCGCAGGCTTGCACGGCCAGGAAATGAAGTGGATCTTGACGGCGTACGGTCGTTGACGTTCAGCTCAAGCTGATTCGATAACTCTAGCCGGGTTTGGCGTTCAGCCGCATCGTTCGATCACGATAGCGCACGATGCATACGCCGCCAGTCTTGGTTACAGCGTTGATGAGAAATCTTCTTCTACTAATCGCCAACCGAGTTGAACGCATTGCGCGAAATTGAGGCGGCGCTCCGAGCTTTGCGGCGGTCCCAGGATCGTGACGTATGGGCTGGAGGCAACTTCAAGAAAGCTCTGTCCGCAGGCCATCACGAATAGGGCCAACAGAAAAAACTTGCAAAGTCTGGCAGCAGATGTGGGAACGAACACAAGCACACGCTATTCGGTCTTTCCGTTTGGCCTGGCCTAGACTCAACGTTTCCTCGGAAGAGAAAAGATTCGAAAGGACTCAAAATATATTGGAATCCAAGCCGAATCAAGGGCAATGTGATTTTGTTTAGGTTCGAATAGTTACGAATTGGCGCGACTGCCTGGCGGTAAAGGCTATAACCGTAAAAAGTCGAAGCGAGCAGCGCGATTTTTTTTGCTTGACACGGCAAGGCAACTATCACTATAGTGCGGCGGAAACGTAACAAATTGATCTAAATCGAAACGATATGATCACTCGTTGGGTAATCTCTTCTGAAGACTTCACGGGGAAGATTAGGTTGCGCTCGGAGATCGCCGGGACATAGCCAAGGACACCAAGTCCAGGCTCTCACCGAGGGGAGGAGTCAAATGATCAGACTCGAGACGAACACTCGCCGTGCATTCTCGCTATCCCTGCTGTTCATGTTGGCGGCTGGGCTGCTTTTGCCCAGGACGGTAATTGCTCAGGTGGACATGGGTTCAATTTCAGGAACCGTACGTGACACCAGCGGCGCAGTACTACCGGGAGTGAACGTGACATTGAGCAATGTGGATACGGGCGTTACCTCCTCAACCAAGACGGGGTCCGAAGGGCAGTACACCTTCTCTCCGATAAAAATTGGGCATTACTCCGTTTCTGCCACGGCCAGCGGATTTCGGACTGTTCACCAGAACAATGTGACGGTCGATGTCCAGCAGAAGGTTGAGGTGAATCTCTCGCTGCCTGTAGGGCAAGCAACAGAAAGCGTTACGGTGGACGCCGCCCCTCCTCTTCTCCAGACCCTGGATGCCTCTGTGGGGCAGGTCATTGAGCAGAAGACGATCAACGACTTGCCGCTGAACGGCCGCAATTTTACGTTCTTGGCGCAACTCTCGGCTGGGGTAACCCAAGGCCAGCAGGACTCCCGTGGCCTCGGCGACAGTGGAAGTTTCGCCGCCAACGGCTTGCGCCCGGCGCAAAACAACTACCTTCTGGACGGAATTGATAACAACTCGAACCTTGTGGACTTCCTTAACGGCACCGGTTACTCGGTGAAACCTCCAGTGGACGCGATTCAGGAGTTCAAGGTCGAAACTAGCAACTACAGTGCCGAACTGGGACGCTCCGCCGGGGCCGTGTTGAACGCCACTGTCAAATCTGGAACAAATCAGTTCCACGGAACAGCCTGGGAGTTTCTGCGGAACGATGCCCTGGACGCAAAAAACTACTTCGAAAGCGGCGTGAGAAAAGGCGCATTCCGACTAAACCAATTCGGAGCCAGCCTGGGCGGACCCATTCGTCGCGACAAGACCTTCTTTTTCATGGATTACGAAGGCACACGCATTCGTCAAGCCATCCCCTATGTGAGCACCGTGCCGACGGATTTGGAGCGCAGCACGGGTTACACCAATCTGTCCGAGTTGCTCACCCAAGGAGGCAGCCTGACTGACAATCTGGGCCGCAGCTTTTCACTAGGTCAGGTTTTCGATCCCGCTACGACCCGAGCTGTGACCCAGGGGCAGGTAGATCCTGTGACTAACCTTACTGCCACGCAGACAGGTTTTGTTCGCGAACCCTTTGCGAACAATATGTTGCCTGCGAATCGCCTCGACCAGAACGCCATCAACCTACTCAACCTCTTTCCCGCTCCGAACAACCCAGGTCTGTTCAACAATTTCGTGTCTAATCCGGTGCTAAAAAACACCACCGATCAATTCGACGTCCGCGTGGATCAGAACTTCAGTTCGAAGGATAGTATTTTCGGGCGTGTGACCTACGTGGATAATCCCGAGTTCATTCCTTCACCGTTCGGCGGAATTGCCGATGGGGGATCCTTCTCCGCCGGAGATCAGTCGGTAAAATCCGTTAACTCCGCCCTGAGCGAGATTCACGCGTTCTCGCCGACCCTGGTGAATGAAGCCCGTCTGGGCTATAACCATCTCAGCAGTTCGCGCACTCAACCAAATGCCAATCAAAGCGGCATCCCGGGCCAGTTCGGCATCCAGGGAGTTCCTCAAGAGGGCTCCAACGGCGGTCTTGGATCTATCTTTTTGACCGGGCTGAACACACTCGGCAGCAATCAATTCTTGCCTTCAATCGAACTGAGTACCACTACCCAATTTACCGATAACCTGACAAAAACGGCCGGACGCCAAACGCTCAAGGTGGGCTTTCAATGGCAACGTCTGGGCTTCTCGATTCTCCAACCACCATCTGGCCGCGGCACTTGGAGTTTCAGCGGTGTCTATACCGAGATTCCGACGACCACCGGCGGCAACACCGGGCTCGCGCAAATGCTGTTGTCGCCCATTCCGGGCACCGTTGCCGGCGCGGCAGATTTTGTCGGCGGCGCTGACAATGTGACCTTTTCGAATTTCGCCCGAACATCCCAGAAGCATGAATACTACGCCGGCTATTTCCAGGACGACATCAAGGTTTCTCAGAAGCTCACTATGAATCTAGGGCTGCGATACGAGTACTTTGGACAGCTGATCGAAAACTACGGAAATCAGTCCAACTTCCTTCCGGCGGCGAGTGGTGCTTCAACGTTCCTGCTGACGAAGAAACGCTGCAATTCTTCGTTCTCGGCCGATTTTCTGGCAGCGGCGGCAACTGACAACATCAATATTGCCTGTTCCGGCCAACCCGGCCTCGGCCAATCACAAAAGACGAATTTTTCGCCGCGCGTTGGGTTCGCATATCAGCTGACTCCCAAGCTTGTACTCCGCGGCGGTTATGGGATGTTCTATGGAGGATTCGAGAACTCTGTTGTCGAAACGTACGTAGATTTCCCCTTCCAGTTTACGCTGGACTATCCAAATCTAGTCCCCAACGCACCGATCACGTTCGCCAATGGGTCTATCGCAACCCTCGAGACAGGCCTCACAGGAATAAGCCTGGATTCGAACCAAGTTGAACCCGGAGGAGTGTCCTTCACCGGCGAGGATTATCATATGAAGACACCCAACACTCAGGGCTACAACCTGACCGCGCAGTACCAAATCACCCAGAACGACAGCGTGCAAGTGGGATATGTGGGAAATACGGTCCATCACCTGGGCGTTTATCTTAATCCGAATACTCCGAGAGAGATACTTCCACCCGGACTCAATTCCTTTTCGTATTCGCCATATCCGGATTTTTCTAACATAACCTACACGAATTTCGCCGGGAACAGTCACTACAACGCCTTGCAGGCGAACTACGAACGCCGATTAAACCACGGTTTGACTGCTCTGGCTAACTTCACTTATGCCAACTGCATGACGAATGCCTCCGACGTTTTGAATGCAACTGCTATTTTCTACCGTGCACCGTACTTACCCGGTTTCGGCATTCACAGGGACTTTGGTCTATGTGATTTCGACGTTCAGAAAGTTGTGCACTTTAGCGGAGGGTATCAACTGCCCTTCGGCCGCGGCCGAGCGTATCTTGCAAAAGGTACTAAGCTGGTCGACACCTTTGTCGGCGGCTGGAATACCAACTGGATTCTAACGCTGCAAGACGGACAGCCGGGGACGATTCCGTGCGCCATTACGACAACCTCGGGCTTTGGCTGCAACGCGCTTAAAGTCCCGGGAGTAAACCCGTACGCCGGACCTCACAATGTGAATCAATGGCTCAATCCGGCTGCATTCGCGAGCCCACCGGTCGCGACAACCATTGGTCAAACGGACTACAGCCCGCTCGGTGGTGGCCCCACCCAGTTCCGTGGGCCTGGCTTCCATCGATTCGATTTCTCACTGTTCAAGGAGTTTCAATTATCGGAGAGGTTTCGGCTGGAATTCCGGTCCGAGTTCTTCAATTTGACGAACCATCCTAATTTCTCTAACCCCGGGTTCTCGGGCAATGGCGTCGTGGCGGCTCCTGGGTCGTTGAATTATTTGGATACCACCAACTTCGGCAAGATCACGTCGACCCGCGATGGCCAGAACGACCAGCGAGAGATTCAGTTCGCGCTGAAACTCTATTACTGAGAATACGAGACGGTAGCCGACTAACCGGGAGCATTTCACCGCTAGAGATACGCTCTAGAACTCGCCCAGGAAGGCGCTTTCTAATGAATTCGCGTGCTGACTCGCGTCTGGCCACTCCAACAATCCGTGGATCCATAACTCTCCGAGAGATTCGCCAGCAGCCGGATGTGTGGGGCGCTACGCTTGAACAGATTGCATCCCTGCCATCCTCCGCGAAATTAAACGGACGCCCAACCATCGTTTGCGGGGCCGGAAGCTCTGCCTATGCGGCCGCAATCGTTGCGCTCGCATGGTCCAATGCTCGAGCGATTCCAACAACCGACCTTTTAGTTCAATCCAAGGAAGAGCTGGCCGCGATTTTTCCGGCGTTTGCACAAGGTGGAGTTCTGGTGTCGCTGGCACGTTCCGGCGAGAGTCCGGAAAGTGTTGGAGTAATCGCACGTTTTCAGAATTTGTTCCCACAAGTCAAGCACTTGGCGATTACCTGCAACGAAACGGGTCAGCTGGCGCACATGGCCGGTATCGAGTCGATCGTCCTTGATCCGCGGACTAACGATCAAAGTTTGGTAATGACTGCATCATTCTCGAACCTCGCCTTAGCCGGCCTGGCGTTTCAGCATTCGGAGTCCTTGAGGCCTCGGCTTCCGCAGATTTCGGCAAATACCAGAAGCGTCATTCCGCAGCTTGAAACCGTAGCACAACAGTTGGCGGCGCGGAAACCTCCCCGAGTGGCCGTCCTGACCTCCCCCGGACTGGCGCCCCTGGCGCAGGAAGCTAGCCTGAAAATTCTAGAAATGACCGCCGGACGCGTGGTGGCCTTGCCGGAAACCTACTTGGGGCTACGGCATGGTCCTATGAGTTTTCTGACGGCCGAGGCGTTGGTTCTTTGCGTATTGTCGTCGGACCAGCAGCGCAGACCCTACGAGCTCGATCTGATTCGCGAATTGCGAAAGAAGGCACTCGGTTGTTTGGTCCTGGTTGGATTAGCAGACTCAGAGAATGAGCTGGGTCACTATGCAGTGCCCGCCGTGGCGCCGGACATCATAGACGAATTCCGCACCCCGTTTGAAATCGTTTTCCCGCAATTTCTCGGATATTACCTCAGTCTCGGTTTGGGCCTGGATCCAGACAATCCAAGCCCGAACGGCGTAATCACTCGGGTGGTTCGAAAGTTTCAACTGCACGATTACGACATCGGCCGCGGCGATAAGATTACCGGCTGAATTGACGCTGCTCTCGTCGCATTTGCGCCGTCGAGATGGCCATTTGCTCCGGACGATCTCAGATTCCGAAATGAGATCAGCAGATTCAGTGCCGGGGCCGATATGTGGCCGCAATTTCAAGGTGCTTGGGATTCGCAAACGGGAGTGAACATGTTCCGCACAGCCGCTGTGTCATTGGTGTCCCTCTGCCTGTTCGCCGCGCCCACAGCTACTTTTGGGCAGACTCCCGCGAGGCTGGAATTGTCGCAAGATTGGAAGTTAGCTGCGGCCAAGGAGGTTTCGGCAGATGGCGTTGCGCTCTCTCAACCCGCTTACGACGACCACAAGTGGCTTCCAATCCATCGTATGCCCGCTACAATTCTCGAGATATTGCAGGAGGATGGCGTCTATCCGGACCTTTATGTAGGGAAGAATCTGCTCGAGAAAGTGCCGCAGGACTTCTACAAGCAGGACTGGTGGTATCGCACGACGTTCGCCGCGCCGACCGGCTATTCCGGCTACACCCTGGAATTTCCGGGAATCAACTATCGGGCAGAAATCTGGCTCAACGGCCAAAAGGTCGCGGACAGCAAACAAGTAGTGGGGATGTATGCGGCACATGAATTCAATGTGGCGCCCTGGATTAAGCTGGGTGCGATGAATTCGATGGCCATCAAAGTGACACCCGAGCAGCTGATTCAGGATGTGAACGGCGTGGAATTGGCGGACAGTTGGTTTGATTGGTTGAGCTGCAAGTATTTGGGCTACAAAAACGAAAAAAAGAAAGGTCCTTGTGTCTCCTTTGTTCCAGATCGCAATGCCGGGATCTGGAAGCCTGTTTATTTGCGGGTCACAGGAAACGTTACGGTCGAGCACGCCTCGGTAAATTCGCAACTTTCCCTGCCCGAAGCGATTGCCAAGCTCACGGTCTATGCCAATCTGCACAACCTATCTGGCCAACCTGTCCCTGGCATTTTGCGAGGATCGATTTCGCGACCGGGGAAGCCTACTATCAATCTAGAACAGTCAATCACTCTCTCAGCCGGCGAGGAACGCGAAGCAGTGTTTGCGCCGGAAACATATCCCACGCTGGTGGTGAAAAATCCAGACTTGTGGTGGCCGTATACCCTTGGCAAGCCGGACCTTTATGAACTTCATTTGCAATTTGTCCAGGACCACCAGATTTCCGACCGTGAACAAATTCGGTTTGGAATTCGCAGCATCACGCAACACCGCGACCAGGATGAACAGTTTCCAGACGCGGGCAAAGGCGGCAACTTCTACCTTCAAGTGAACGGGCGCGATTTTCTGGTGCGTGGCGGTGTGTACACGCCGGACCTGCTTTATCGCTACGATCCTGAACGCGAAGCGGAGGTTCTGCGCTATGTGAAGGACCTCGGCCTCAACATGTTGCGCTGGGAATCGAAAATATCCAGCGAGCACATTGTCGAACTTGCTGACGAGCAAGGCATTCCTGTGATGTTTGGGTGGATGTGCTGCAACCAATGGGAAAAATGGGGCCAATGGAGCGAAGAAGATCATCGTGTAGCCCCACAGAGCCTCCGTTCACAAATTCTCATGCTTCGTTCCCATGCTTCCGTAGTTATCTGGGCCAATGGCAGCGACGGTCTGCCACCGCCAAGTATCCTGCAGGAATATCACAGGATTCTTTCGGAACTGCACTGGCAAAATGCCATGGTAGACACGGTTTCTTCTTTTGCGAAGGGTCCGAATGGCGAGCGGCTGTGGGACGGTATCCACATGGAAGGGCCATACAGTTGGCGGCCCCCGACTTATTGGTTCAGCGGTAAGTACGTCGGGTCACGCGGAGCTTGCGCTGAGCAAGGCGACAACGAACACATTCCCACTTTGGAGAGCCTTAAGAAATTTATTCCGGCAGACAAGCTCTGGCCGATTAATGACACTTGGTTCATGCATTCAGGAGTGTTTGGCGGAAATGCCACGCTGGCGAACATTCAACTGGCGATCGACCGCCGCTATGGTCCTTCCCATAACGTGGAGGACTTCGTGCGTAAGGCGCAACTTGCCCACTACGAAAATATTCGGGCGCAATTTGAAGACTTTGCTGCAGATGGTTGGGCCAACCACAAGATGACGATCTATTGGATGTTGAATAGCCATTGGCCTTCGTTCTTCGGAAATATCATCGATTACTACCTTAGTCCGGGTGGGGCATACTATGGAGCGAAGAAGGGCTTGCGTCCCCTATCTGTGGTTTTCAATTCCTACGCGACAGGCGATCACAGCCAGGCTAAGGTCATAGTTGTCAATCAGACACCAACCGAAGTACGGGGCTTGCGTGTCCGCGTCCGAGTCTACGACTTGGATGGCAAGGTACGCGACGATCGTTCTGCCGAGGACATCCAGGTCCCCTACAACGGTAGCGCTCAGGTCATGCTGCTGCCTCGCTATCGTGAGAGTTCTCCCGTGTTCTTTGTACGCTGTCAGTTATTTGACAGCAACGGAAGGCTGGTCGTGGACAACACCTATTGGCAGTCCCAAAAAGACGATGACTTGGGTGACCGAAAAAATGATTCCGCCATGCACCTGCAGCAAGTGAGTTGGGCGGACATGACCGCGCTGAATACGATGCCTGCTGTAAACATGGAGCTCAGTGCGGTGCAGTCGACAGTTGACAAGCAAGAGCATATAACCATCCGTTTGCACAACCCTTCCCAACACGTCGCCTTTTTTGAGCGCGCAACCATCTCAGCTGCGAAGGACGGAGACGAAAGCCTGCCTATTGAGTACGACGACAACTACATCACGGTGTATCCAGAGGAGACCACCGAGATTCACGGAACGGTTTCCAGTGCGGCAGACCCCCATTGGGTCAAACTCGAGGGATACAACACCGCTGCGATTTCCATTCCAATCAAATAGAGGCTCGCTGGGGTGCTCTTGCGTTCGGAGGAGCGGAATATGGCGATAGTTCAAACGGAAACAAGTCAGCAGAGTCCGCGGCAAGAGGTCGTCACCAAGGGGCCGGTCGCAAGGGCGGAGGGCAGCGTTCGGATCCTCTCGCTGGACGTACTGCGAGGCACCGTGATGGTACTGATGCTGAATGAGGCCACTCAGCTTCCAAAAGTCGCGGAGTCGTTCCCGCACAGCTGGTTTTGGAACATTATTGCCTACAATACCGATCACGTGCCCTGGCAGGGATGCTCGGTGCACGATCTGATTCAGCCGGCGTTTTCTTTTCTGGTCGGGGCTGCACTACCATTCTCGATCGCAAGCCGGAAAGCCAAAGGGCAAAGCTTTTGGCACATGGTTGGGCATGCGGCGTGGAGAGCGCTGCTGCTCATTGTTCTCGGAATTTTCCTTCGCTCCTTGCAATCTGGTCAAACTTACTGGACGTTTGAGGACACACTCACGCAGATCGGGCTCGGCTACGTTTTTCTTTTCCTTCTGGGGTTCACGAAGGTACGGACGCAGGTTGCGGTGGCGGTAGTGATTTTGATTTGCTTCTGGGCGGCGTTTGCGCTTTATCCTCAGCCGGGTCCTAACTTCGACTATTCGCGGGTGGGAGTGCCGCAGAACTGGCAACATAACTACACAGGATTCCTCTCGCACTTTAACAAAAATTCGAATCTATCTTGGGCATTCGATACCTGGTTTCTGAATCTGTTCCCCCGCGAGCATCCCTTCGTGTTTAACGAAGGAGGCTGGTCTACACTCAGTTTTATCCCGACGCTGGCGACGATGATTCTCGGCCTTCTTACGGGAGAATGGCTGAAGACACCTAAATCGAAAGAGGAGAAGCTGCGCGGACTGGTGATTGCGGGCGTTGGCCTGGTGTTGCTCGGGCTGATCTGCCAATGGGCGGGGATTTGCCCGATCGTAAAACGCATTTGGAGTTCTTCGTACACGCTCTACAGTGGTGGACTCGTCATACTGATGCTCGCAGGTTTCTATGGCCTCATCGACGTGAAAGGATGGCGGCGTTGGGCTTTTCCGCTGATTGTAGTGGGAATGAATTCGATCGCAATCTACGTGATGAGTTGGACGATGGAATCGTTCTTCCGTGGAGCACTCGAGCGCCATCTGGGATGGCTAATATCCGCTGCGATAAGCCCGACGTTTCAGCCGATCGTATATGGCTTGGGAATCATGTTGAGTTATTGGCTGATTCTTTTCTGGATGTACCGGCGGAAACTCTTCCTAAAGATATGAACTAGCTCTGCCGTACTCAGCACGATTTCTCGAACTCGGTTCTTTATTCCCCCTAGCTAGGCCGACGTGAACCGGCCGAGCGAATGAATGGCACGGCCGTAGCGTCGCGGCCTGCAACGACAACAGCGATGCCAGCTGAATTGGAATAGGAGTTCACTGATGACCTTACTGAATACTATTTGCACGTTTGCACAATTGTGAAGCACTTGCGGGGCCTCGCGCGCAACAGTTCGCTGCGTCCAGCAGTTTGGTCCAAAGCGATACATCAGGAAAGGCAACCAAATTCTAAGATGCAATAGATCCGGATGCCCAGGTGATCTTCAACCTGAGTGAGAAAATGACTTCCCCGACCGCAACTGCTCCAGCCGCAGTGCACCTCCGTCGAACGTTGACTCTTTCGGAAATGATTCTGTACGGCGTGATCGTAATTCAGCCGGTCGCGCCGATGTCGATTTTCGGCGTGCTGAGCGATCGCGGACGAGGTCACGTGGTCACCGCCATTCTGATCGCCATGGTTGCCATGTTGTTCACCGCCATCAGTTACGGGCGCATGGCGCGGGCCTATCCGAGCGCCGGGTCGGCGTTTACCTATGTCGCGCGGGAGATCAATCCCGCTATGGGGTATGTGACCGGGTGGAGCATGGTCATGGACTACCTGCTCAATCCGCTGATCTGTGCGGTGTGGTGCGCGGGGCAGGCCGCGCAATTCGCGCCCGCCATTCCCACCTGGGCATGGAAGATCCTTTTTGTGGCTCTATTCACACTATTGAATCTCCGAGGAATCAAGACTTCGGCACGAATCAACACCGGGATGGCCATTGCTATGGGCATGGTGGTGGTGGCCATCTTCGTGGCAGGGGCGCGCTTCATTCTGGGCGTGCCCCACGATCCGCAATATTTCACTCGCCCGTTCTACGATCCTCGAACCTTCACCTTTGACGGCCTATTGGGCTGTACATCTATTGCGGTTCTGACCTATATCGGCTTTGACGGCATTTCAACTCTGTCAGAAGAAGCAGAGAACCCGCGTCGCAACATTCTGCTGGCGACGGTGATCACGTGCCTGGTGATAGGCATTCTGTCTGCAGGCGAAGCGTACGTTGCCCAGTTGATCTGGCCGGCCTCGTAGCCGTTTCCCGACGTGAACACAGCATACGCCTACGTCGCGGGGCGAGCCTGGAAGCTGCTGTTTCCTATTGTAGGTTTCACTCTGTTACTGGCAAATTTCGGTTCCGGTCTGGGAGCACAGATCGGAGCCGCCCGCCTGCTGTATGGAATGGGAAGAAGCAGCCCACGCGCGACAACGCAGAATCTTTTATTCACGCCTGGAGTGACACGCGCGAGGTACGCCCGCCTGAATCGAAGGCGTATGCTCTTTTGAATGATGCGGAACAGTCTGTTTCCGCCAGTGTGCTGGACGCATTCCGCAATTATCAGATACGGCCCGTTCCTTGGACTCAGCGCGTGGAGGTTGTCGGCGAGCTCGTCGCTTGATTTTTCTTCCGCCGAGGCAGTGCTTTTGAACCGTAGAATTTTACTAACCATCAGGGCTAGCCAAGATTAAGATTGCGACAGATAAAGCACGCACCGACTACCGGTTGCGGCACGGAGGTTGCTCGGTGAAACGTTTTTTGATCGCTTTTGCTTGCCTTGTCGCGGCCGCCTTCGCCCTTCAGAATGCCCCTCAAAAAAACACTTCGGGCATAACCTTACAAGGCAGGGTCCTACAAGAACCCGGAGGACAGCCGATACGAAAAGCAAATGTTCAGTTCAGCGCACGCGATGGCCAATCTATTGATCAATACTCCGACACAACCGATGCGGATGGTCGATTCAAGGTCGACGATGTTAAAGCGGGAAGATACCTGGTCACGGTCGAGCATCCCGGCTTTGTTCGGTCTGCGAGCGGTAAGCAGCCATCGTCTATCTTGGTGCAACCTGGGCAGGGCGCGATCGACTTGGTCTTGTACATGCAACCTGGTGCCGTGATCACTGGGAAGGTCACAGATCTCGACGGCGATCCCATGAGCAATGTCAGTGTCAGTGCGCTGCGGATCGGTTCTGTACGGCGAGGAATGAATTTCCATGATTCAGGCAATGGGCTCACCAACGATCTTGGGGAATTTCGCATCCCCGATCTGCGGGCGGGGCGATACACGATTACCGCGAATCCGCCACAGGGACTCCGGGCGCCACACGCAGAATCAAAGGACAAGGTGAAGGGAAACCTGATTTATACCACCACGTATTACCCCGGCACTCTCGACAAGGAGCAGTCGGTGGCGGTGGAGGTCCATCCGGGAGACGAAACTCCGGTGAATTTTGCAGTCCTCGCCAGCCCGGCGTACCGCGTGGCGGGCACGATAGTAGGAGTCCCGAGTGGTGCCCCCCTCACTGAGATCATGCTGTCCTCCAAAGACCACGGGAGTGTACAAAATCAACAGCTTGGTGAGGGAGGCAGGTTCGAGTTTCAGAACGTACTGCCCGGCTTTTACACCGGAAGCCTGCTGGTATTAACTGGCTTCTCCGACGGACGACCGGCCATGAAAATGATGCGCGTGCTTGAGCCGATCGAGGTAAGCACGACCAACGTCGACGGGCTACAACTCCAACCAAACCCCGGCGGAGATGTACGAGGGATGTTCCGCATGGATACGGGCCAGAGAATCGATTGGACACAGTTGACCGTTTTCCTCCTCCCTGTCGAAGGGAACGATATCGAAGTCACAATGGAAGGCACAGCCGGAGGCCCGGCAATGTCTGGTGTAAACAAGGACGGCAGCTTCGAACTGAAGAATGTGACAGGCGGCGGTTACCAACTGCTGGTCGGGGCTAAGTCGAACAATCTTCGCGATTACATCACGAAATCAGTGTACCTGGATGGGCGAGACGTCGCCGATTCCGGATTCATGGTCAGCGCAGGAACATCTCTGGACGTAGTAATCAGCGTAAATGGTGCAACCATTGAAGGGACGGTCGAAGACAGCCAGGGCAAGCCCGTCCCGCATGCCACGGTCTTGGACGTTCCAAGCGCAGAACACCGGAAACGGACGGATCTTTATCAGCGAGATACTACCGATGAGCATGGCCACTTTAGCTTGCGAGGCCTGAATCCCGGAAAGTACACAGTGCTGGCCTTCGACGAGCCGCAGCCTGATATCCACGATCCTGAATTCTTGAAGGCCTATGAAGGTCGCGGGGAGAATGTCCAGTTAGATGAAGGTGCTCGAACTAGTATAGTTGTAAAGCTCATCGCCACAGACAGCGAGGGGCCATAGCCGCCGGATCATCGCCGCGTACAGGGCAGAGGCGTCGGGGTGCGGAGGGACCTCAACGACCAAGAAGATGTCTTATAGTGAACACTGCAAATGACGACCTATGACGCAATTCTGCTACTGGCCATCGTCGTTTGGTGGCTCATGTTTCGAAGGAAGTATGATTGGCGAGCGGTCGTGCTGTTCTACATGGGCGGTGTACTCGTCGTCGACCTTCTCTGTGCGATCGTGATTCTAGTCGCATATCGCAGTCACCCGAATGTCATCTCTCTACCTGCCCTGCTGATGCCGCTCGGAGGAATTGCTGGACTGGTGTACGCGGCATCGAAGAACAAGTTGAAAAAAGGTTCAGGCTTATTCGCGGACGCCACCGATAAGAAATAGTTGTTGAAAAATCTTAGATCCCTATCGCAAGTGCGTCGGCGCGGTGCAGCCGCGTGGGCCTCAAGTGTGTCCCGCCGAGGCACTTGCGATAGGGAGATTTGGACGAAGCCGCTGGCGTTTGCGGCGGACGCGG
>Ga0307477_10001659_pt1 | contig 18356 bp, 18 predicted proteins | sample atmos_gasesECM2C_FD_203316 | JGI IMG/M metagenome (GOLD analysis project Ga0307477, IMG submission 203316) | Hardwood forest soil microbial communities from Morgan-Monroe State Forest, Indiana, United States - atmos_gasesECM2C_515 | ecosystem: Environmental > Terrestrial > Soil > Temperate...
GAGCAGTACCTTCAGGTTGGCGAGTGACGAGGCGAACCCCTTTCCCTGCGCATGGGCAGGATCCGCCACCGCCGTAGTCTGTACGGCCATGGACGCAGTGCTCCCCGACACCAACGCCTGGCTCGAGGCCAAGCTGCCGTTCAACGTCGTAGCGATCGCCTCAGACGCGAAGGCAATCGTGGTACTGCCCCAGCGAGTGCTCGCGGAGCTTGACCAGCGGCAGCACGAGGGTCGTGCAGCCCTGAAGAAGCGCGCCCGGCGGATAGTCATATGGCTCAACGCGATGATCAAGCAGGCATCCGAATCGGACGGAACGCTCGAATTCATTGACGAGAACGGAATCGCCTATCGTCTGGTCGGGGATGCGGCAATGCCGTCGGGAACCAGCGCCGACAACATCATCGTGGCGACGGCTGCGGCGCTTCGCTTAGCAGGGCTCGAATGCATCTTGGTCACCGCCGACGCTGCCATGCAGATGAGCGCCCGGCTGGCCGGCGTGCCTGTGTACGTATTGCGCGAACATGAACTTGACCCTGACGAGGGCGATCACCTCGAACAGAAAGTTGCGGCGCTCGAGAAGCGGCTCGCGGCGCTGCAAGAGCCGCAGCGCCTGGTGGTCGAGGTCGAAGCACAGACGCTCTGGCCGCGAGGCAATCCTCCGGAGATGGTGCGGCTCGCCCAGCCCTCAAGTGACGAACTGGATTCGTGGCGCCGCCAAACGCAGGTCGCGATGCAGATGCCCGGCGTCCAGGTGGCGACGGAGGAGGAAGATCGCGCCTACCTCGGGGCCGTGCCAGGATATGCGGGCGAGGTGGCGGAGTATCTCCGGGAACGGGCACGTTGGGAAGCGATCGCAGAGGCAGGCATCGAAGTGCAGATCTTGATCATCAACCGCACCACACAGCCGGTGACCGACGCGGTTCTGGAGCTCACGGCGCCACCGCACGTGACCTTCAAGTACCCACCTCCCCAGCCGGAGCGGCCTACACCGCCTCGCCCACCGGTGTCGCCGGCGATCAAGGCAGTTATGTCCGGGTTCGGATTCGACAAGCTGATTTCGCCCTCATACGGTCTTGATCTCCCGTATATCCCAACGTTGAAGTCTCAGATCCCGCGGGGCCCAAAGGTGAGAGCAGAGCTCCGTTGGGCCGAAATGCGACCGGCTGAGCCGCTGCGGCCCGACCATGAGGCGTTCGCCGGGCGGCTGTGGATCGGGCTGGAACCCGAGTTCGAGGGCACGACGATCGCCATACCGTATGTCCTGTACGCGGCGGCCGCGGGCAAGCCGGTGAGCGACGAGTGCGTGGTGCCCATCGCTTGGCGCAGCGAGGCGTGGCAGCCCCCGACGCTCCCCACCTTCGAGAACCCCAATCTCTCCGATATTGATAGGACGGACCAGCGATATCGCGAGGCCGAGGCGGAGGCTATGGAGCGTGGTCGGCGATAGTAGGGCTGCGCGGCAGCCGTCTCTCTCGCAATGGCGGGGGCGCACCCGCACGGCCGACGGTGGACTGGACGTTCAGAACGAGAAGCGCCCGCTGATGACCAGCTGGCGGCCGACGTCAAGCCCGAGAGGATTCGAACTTCGAGCGTGTGACCCGATTCTGATGATCGGTCCGGCCACCCGTAGCACCTCGACCCGTTCGACGGGACTGGGCCTGATTTCCCCTCTCCGGTCGACGCCCCTAGGTGACGATCGAGGAACAGACGATCAGATTCGGCGAACGGGCGCGGGCTCGATGTGGCCAAGCCTCGGGTTCCGCTGTGAAGTGCACTCACCACGAATGCCAATGGTCGCGAGCAGCTGTCCTGACGGCATGCTGAGCCTGAGCCCGCTCGGCGGGCGATCAGCCTGCAGGGGCCGGGCGTGATAGGAGCCGGCGCGATGAGGGTCCAAGGTGCACCATCTGCCGGTATGGCTCGTCAACCCCTGGCCGTGCTCGCTCGCGTTCATCGGCCACGCCCTCGTTACCGCCTGGTCTTTCCAGGAACTGCCCCCGCGACGGTGGCATTCGGAGCGGGCATTGGACGTACGGGAATCAAGTCATCAGAGGCAGAATCGTGAGTGGGCTCTCCTTTCTCCACTTTTCAGACATTCACTTTCGTAAGAAGACCGGCCATCACGAACTCAATGACGATTTGCGGAACGCGGTATCGGTAGATCTTGGTCGGGGCTGGCTCCCTCAATTTGGCGGAATCGCGGCCATTCTGGTCACCGGTGACATCGCCTTCTCGGGCAGTGCCGCGGAGTACAAGGAGGCCCTGGCATGGCTGGAAAAGGTACAAGACCTCGCGGGCTGCAACACTGTTCTCACGGTACCGGGCAACCATGACGTGGACCGCCGTGAGGTGAAAAGTCGGCCGGAGCTCTCCGCTATGCGAAAGTCCATTCGCGAATTGCTCACGCGTGACGATGGGCAAGTCGATGAAGAGCTACTGCGTTGGCTCCGCAATTGCACAAACGTTTTCGCGGAATTGAAGGGCTACAATGACTTCGCACGTCGTTACGAGTGTGACATTGCGCCGGCAAAGCACTGGTGGGAGCGGCAGTTCGCGTTGGATGATGCAGCAATTGTGGTTCGCGGCCTCACGTCTACTCTCGTATCTGACGAGAACGACGATAGAGGTCAAATGGTCGTTGGACAACTCCAGGTGCAACTTGATGATCGCGATGACGCAGCATATCTAACGCTTTGTCATCACCCGCCAGATTGGTTCGGAGATCACGAACGCACTAAGGCATTCCTAACGAACCGAGCGAAGATTCAATTGTATGGCCACAGACATTTTCTGAACTACCAGCTCACCGACAGGAGTCTGATCGTACAGGCGGGAGCTCTCCAACCGGACCGGGGGCCCGATTGGGAGCCATGCTACAACGCCATCCAACTCTCTCTCATCGGACGCGGCGCAGAGCGAAAGTTGCGGGTCGGCGTTGCAGCCCGACGTTGGGATTGGCGCGAGACGAAATTTGACGCCGTGTGGGGCCCTCACGGCGCAATACGGAACTTCGATATCGCGTTTCCAGCGCGCGAACAGGCGAACCAGGCGTCCACGGCCGCGCAAGTCGACGCCAGTGTCGCCTCTTACCAGCGGCATGTCCATGCTCCCGCTAAGGGGCGAACAGCGCCCGCGTCGTGTGTAGCGCGCGTATTGAATCGTGAGGGACGCCCCGTCGGGGCCGGAGTCCTGTGTGCCGAGGGCCTCGTGGTCACATGCGCCCGCGTTATCCTAGCAGCGCTGGGGCCACGCGACGTCATTGAGCCGCCAGCCGAACACGTGATGCTCGACCTGCCTCTTGCGGTTCAAGCTCCAGCTGAGCCCCTGCGGGCGCGAGTCGAGCTCTGGCGGCCTCTCGTCCATGCCGAAGAACAAGACGTCGCCGTTCTCCGCTTGCTAGAGGGGGCTCCACAGCTTGGCCTGATCACACTACCGAACATGATTATCGACGCGAACCCGTGGGGAAAGGAGTACCGTGCGGTGGGGTTCGATGGACTCACCGGAAACCCAACATGGACGACGGGCATCGCCCTGAGTCTCGAAGGCGCCCGCTATTTCCGACTGATTACGAAAGAATCGTCGTCGGCCGGCGTGCTCTATAGCGGAACTCCGGCTTGGCTACCCGATGAGAGCGGAGTCGTCGGAATGCTCGTTTCCACCGCAAACCCATCTACGGGTCGGCCACCCACGGTGATACCCGCGTCCGTAATTGCTCAAATAATCGCCGGGCTAGCGGGTAGCCGCACGCGCACTGCGGGTCATGTGGAATCGACCACGACATCGGCTTCCGAAGTGTTCGATACCCACTTCTGCATCGCGCATATCCGAGGCGACATGGATTGGGCGACATGGATCAGATCACAGCTTGAAGCCGAAGGTTATTCAGTTCGTGCGCAGCCATTGGACGGTCCCGACGGCGTCCGAGCAGACGTTCAAGAGATATTTAGGACAGCCGAGCGAACCCTCGTAATAGTGTCTCCACAGCTCCGTGCGTCGAGTCGATGGGAGAAGCTGGCTGCGTTGTTCAGCGCAGAGCCGGCTGGTGCGCGGACTCGCTGGCTACCAGTTGTCGTGGAGACGACCAACCTAGGAACCCTGAGGAGTCCGCTCGTCTGGCTGGAGCTGGCTGGCGCCGATGAGGACATCGCACGCCGACGACTGCTACAAGCCGCTGCGCGCCTTGTTGCCGGCGCACCCGAAAAGAGTGGTGACACGAGGAGGGCATCACAAAGTAGAGCGTTCCCCGGCGGGTCGGGCACGAGCTTCCCTTCGCCTTCGGTCCAGCTCTGGGCTGGCGACAACACGCTCGAACTCGCACTCTGGCTAAGCGCCAGGCAGCGAGGTGACCTTCTTCGCGCACTCGAAGGTGCGACGGAGGACGTTGCGGAATGGCTGGATCTACCGCGCGAATTCGTCCGCGCGAATCTGTTTGGTCGTGGAAACGACGGTCGGTTAGGGATAGTGCCCGGGATGACATGCAATATGATGGAGGCGCGCGAGCTTACCGTCTGGATGCCGGTTGGAGAAGGATGCTCGGGGCGCTGTTTCCAGACGGGCCAGCCAATGCTGGCTCGTTGGGATGCCCCGGCCAAATTTGGCGAACACGATCTTCGCGACCTGGATCAAAGAGCGAAAGTACATCCCTCGCTACGATGGATTATCTCGTTGCCCATTGCACCAGAGGCGAGCGTTGAACCAATCTGGTCCTTTAACGTCGATGGCATTCACGAAACCAGACCAAAGGACGATCTCCAACGCACGCTTTCTCGACTGATACCGTGGACCCTGCCGATTCTGCAGTTCGCGCGCTTAGGCCTGGCGGCGCGAAGGAGTTAGCATGCCCGATCAGGAAATCAAGGACGAAGAACGCGGTCCGATTAAGCAGTTCTACGAACTTGCGGGTGTCCTGAATCTTGATATGGCCGTCCGCAGCCCGCGGCTCAAAGACTACGCGGCGAGCGTACCTGAGTTGCAGTTCATCGTGGGTCCCAGCGACGACGAGTTCGGCCGGATCGTAGCTCTCCGATTTCGCCTCGGGACATCTAGAATGGGTGGGTGATTTGCGAACCTTCACCGCGTAGCGGCACTCAGCTTCAGGATCGTGACCAGCCACACGCCTGAAGAGGTCATCCCCATAGACGACAATGTTAGCCGGCTGCTCGCGCGTGCGACCGCGGTGCAAAAGCGCGCTTACGCTCCTTATTCGAATTACCCGGTGGGCGCGGCGCTCGTTACTGCCAGAGGCCTTCTCGTAGTTGGCTGCAACGTCGAGAACGCTAGTTACTCTGCGACACTATGTGCCGAGCGTAACGCGATTACGACTGCTGTCGCCCGAGAAGGCCCCCAGATGCGAATCGCCCGCATGGCTGTTGTTGGAGGCGGACGCTCCGCAAGTCCTTGTGGGACCTGCCGCCAGGTGATCGAGGAATTCAGCGTCCCAGGCTGCGTCATACATTTCTGGGCTGATGGCGAAGTCCGGTCCGTCCCAATAGCCCAATTGTTGCCTTTTTCATTTGATGCAGACGAGGTGTAGTACACGTGTCTGCTCGACGCCTTTCGTCACCGCCTAGGCGAGCTCAACCAAGAGCCGCTCGTGGTCCGGGGCGAACACTTCGAGAAAGTACTTGACGGCGGGCATGTCGAGTTCGGTTAGGCTATTGTGAATCGCGGCCTTGGCTTTTACGAACTCGCGGTTTCCAGCGGCTACTTCAGAGACGCACTTTAGGTACGCCGCCAACCGGTCTGCTGCCTTGAAGTACTCTCCTAGCTGGCCCGCGGCGAGGTGCGGCGTCATCAAGTCTGCATACTCGGGTGGAGAGTTCGTGCGGTATCGTTGACGCGAGCTTCGCAGCAGCCAGCCCTTCCAATTCACGAAAGCGATCCAACATTGCCGGGTTGTGATACTTGACTGGAGAAGGGATATCGCCGACGAACACCTCCTGAGCGTCGTGGAATAGCCCAAGAACCGCCGCTCGATCCGCGTCCACATCGCTGCCATACACACGATTTGCAATTGGTACACAGCGCGTGCGCCAGGACCGCTAAGTAGTACGAGTGCTCGGCGACGTTCTCGTAAACGAGATTGCGACGGAGTCCCCATCGGCGAACTAAGCGCAGCCGGTTAAGGTGTGCGAAGAATGAGGTGTCGCCAGTCATGTGGGCGCCTGTGCGTTCTGCACACGGCACCAAGACAACCGCCTGGCCCGCACGCTCACCTTGGCGCATCCACCGGTCGAAATCCTGGACGTTCACTTCGTTCGACATCGATTAGCTTGCGTACCGCATTGATCAAAGCAAAATGCGTAAACGTTTGTGGAAAGTTGCCCCAGTGTCGCCCGGTTGTGGGGTCGAGCTCCTTCCCATAAAAGTGGAAGTGGACTAGCCATACTCAAGAGACGGTCAATGAGCGATCGAGCTCTATCGTAAAGCCCGATCTCTGTCAGCGCCGAGGCGAGCCAAAACGAGCAGATTGTGAAAGTTGCTTAATGCGTACCCAGTCCATCGTCCGTATGGTCGGTCCGGTAACGATACACGAGCCCCCCCTCAGTCAACTCGTCGGCAATGCGGCGGACGGTGGTGGCCACGACTGGATCGGACCAGGGAAGGAAGCGAACGATAGGCAAAAGGAGGAGCGATGCGTCCAACTCTCTCGAGCCGTATGATTGAACGAGGACCTTGCGATCAGGATCGATGCCATGCGCGAGGACATCTCGGCGAGTCTCTTCAGCACCAGCTGTCCACCGAAGCGCGAGGTCGGACGCACTGCGGGGCTGGCGAGTCGTGCGCCAGGAGCTGCGGCTACCCAGCACATTACTTTCGAAGCCGTCAAGTGCGTTGGCTCGCCGCGAATTTCCCAGATCCCTCGGTCTGGATCACGCCACTTAGCGAGCGCACACTCCACCTGCGCTTGCACTACCGTCCACGTGTCCGCAGTCAGGTTGTGATTAAACGTGAATACGTATACGTAGATGACATCGAGCAGTGTTCCCCAGACATCATGCTGATGCTGCGCGGCCGCACAATTGCCGATCCGGACAGACCGCGATGCAAGATAGCCAGTTTATAACGCCGCGAGTTCGCTCTCAGACGCGTCGGTCTCGTCGTCGACCCTGTACAGAACGTGGAGGTCTGCGCGCACACAAAGCCCTACGATGAAATCGATGTAGTCCTCTGCCTCACAACCGTACCCAAGGGTCCGGAGGCCCCAGAGGGCGAAGGCAGAATCACGTACCCATGTATACCGATAGTCCCAATTACGCTGGTCACCGGGCGATTCAGGTAGGGAGGTGGTGGGCGCCGCAAGGATTGCCCCTGTCGGCCGGTATATGAGCGCCTTCAGGGTCAAGCGCGCTCCTTTGGAGACTCTCGCGCCAGGGGTGATCTGGGTAGGAGCCCTGTTCAAGCCAGCGCCGCCAATATTGGACTGTAATCATGAGATTCGCATCGGCAGCTACAAGGGACTGCGGCGCGTATCCATCGCGCCACGCCAGGTCCGCAAAGGCTCGTTGACCCGCTTCTAGCGTGTGACGCGCCAACAGCCGCCCCTTGTGGCTCCGGACGCGGTGCGAGGACGAGAAGTGCAACCCGTCCACGATGCTGGCGTCTGCGTCGCCTGAAGACTCGTCGCGTCGAAGTAGATCACGCTCTCGGAACTGCTAACCAGGTTCCAGGTCGCTTCGTCTCTTCCATACGAGAACCTTGGTTCGCAGTCAAGTGCCACCTCTGCGTGGCCATGTGAGCACTCAACGATGCGCAGGAGGAAATGTGCGCCGAGTCGTCGCTCGGAGGGCGAAGCCGAGTCAAATTGGCGTGGCCCGGGCAGTGGTGCCAGGACGCAACGCAGAGAAGATCGGTCACGATTAACCAGCCAGTTCGTGTCTGCCACGTCGTTTCGAGGGCCAAAGTGCCCGGAACGTATCGTCGCGCCACCGGCGTAATTTCATCGCGAGGACCGAGGCGTAAGCCCCCGCCCCCCGATCGAAAATAGCCGCAAAGATGCTATGCGAGTACGGTCGCGGTATGCACAGCCACTCGATATCGCCGGTAGGAGCGACGTGGGCAGTCACCTCTCCATCCGAGAGAAGAGCATAGGCAGCGATAAGCGAGAAGTCACTCCTAGGTGGTGGCTTCGCTCTCTGGCCTGTCCTCCCATTGGAGCACGTCCCGCACGGGTTTATTGACTATCTGCGAGGCGGAGCGTATCGCGAGAGCGATACTAGTGAGTGTTGGGTTGCACGCCGTTGCGGTGGGGATTATTCCATTTCCACCGAGGTAGACGTTGTCCAACGTCCACACACGGGAGTACGGATCTACGACGCATGTGCCGTCGTTGTCCTCCCCCATCCTATACGTCCCCATGAAGTGGAGTGATGATCCTAAGGGCATAACGCGCGGCTCGGAACCGGGTAGAAAGCCGCCCAACGCGCGCGAAGCGTCGACCATGTCGCGCATCATGTTATTCAACTGTCGACGGTCGTCATGTGCCAGTGTGAACTCGAAGAGAGGCTTCGGCATTCCAAGGCTATCTCGGACACCGTCCAGGAACCGCACACAATTCGTGGCCCGCGGTTGGACCATGCCAAACCACCGTAGGTCTACAACCGTGCGATCGTCGACGTCACCGGGCAACTGGCCATACTGGAAGGAGTCGCGATGCACTTGGCAGTGCCAGCGCCGCTCTGCCGAAACGGGAATCCACACCATCGGAGGTGGATCATTTGCCGGAATGCGAACCGGATCTTTCGGGTCGAGCGTCCATTGGAAGTCAGCGTCGCCGGTTTCTCGCGCAAGAAGAGCAGCCGCCTCGACGAGTTCAGGCGTCATCACGACTTGTGTAAACGTCATAGGGTGCTCGGTCAGGTAGCGACCGATAGCCGGCAAACGGTCCTCACGTAGGCCGGAGTTCCAGAGAACCTGGGGCGTCAGCAGCGAGCCAGCCGCCACGATATACGTGTTGGCGCGTACACGCTTTGTCGTCCATCCCACCAGATCCTCGACTTCCGCGAAAGCGACGCCGTCGCCATTGGTGACGAACCTTGTTAGGCGGTGTTCTTGGAGAATTGCAAATTCATCCGGATTGCGCCACTGCAGAAGCGGGCCAAGAATCGTATCCGCTCCGGTGAAGTGTATGAGCTCCCTGTTTTTGGGGTGCCGGTGGCCGGCTACGGGGAGGTTTTGTACTCCGAACCCAGAGGGCAGTCGATCGCGGTAGTGACGCGCGAGCACGTCCTTGACAACAGTGTGCCTAACCGATGAGCTGTAAAGATCCGTGTGCTTGTCCACGAGGCGCTCTGCAACATCGAAGAGGTCGTCCCACTCCGCGTCGTCGATGTAGTCCAGGCGCTCCAATTCCTTGTGGGGCCGTGGGACATTGTTTGTCCAGTGCGTGAACATGCCGCCTACACAGTACGAGACTGCGGCTGCAGGGAGATTGCGCAAGGGGTCTTGCTCAGGATTCTGGCCGCTTCTCTGCCCGGCGGGCATCCGAAACGACGTGGGCTCCAGAGTCAGTGATGGTGGCGTCTCGCCTGTTGGCAGTGAAACCGGCTGCAGGAGGCCTTGAACAATCGGCGTGAAGCTATCGATATTCCTCTGGTAGACAAATGCGTTCTTTAGGTGTTCACCAGGGACAACGGAACGCTGAGCTCCTGCGTCAATCATCAGGACGCGTCGGCCATGCGGAACGAGGCAGCGAGCGAACGTACTACCTATCGGCCCGGACCCAATGATGAGGACATCGACCTCCAGGGTTTCCTGTGTGTGCGCCATTGAGCACCTCTCAACTCAAAACGGGTGGGCGCCGCCACGTTTCGTCGTTGTTGAAGGATGACAAGAAGACCAATGGGGTCTAAGTCCGGCGGCACCACGAACGCGAATGCTCAGTTTCATCCGCCACTCGGGGCCGTTGGCCCTACACCACGTCCCCAATCCGTACGCATCACCACACCACCGTAGAATGCCACAGGGCGTGACCGCGCGATGGGACTTGGCCAGCGTGACGGCGCGGATTGCACCATTTGATCCGCTCGTGAGCCGTTGAGCGGGCGTGGATACGAGCATGCGTCGAAGGGGCGCGTGATGGCTGACGCGCGAGATACGCTCCGGTTCCCCGACCATCGACGGCAACCTCGAGGCCGGTCCGCCGGATCTGACGCTAACTTCCTGGCCGATCGACTTCTGGCTACTGGAGATTGGGAGGGCCCGCGGGGGCGGAGGTGTCGTCTAGCGGCGTTGGGGCATTCGCGGGCTCCGGGGGGATAGAAGGAGTTCGCCGCCCGCCTCCGCCCGCGGGGCCCGACAACCTGGTGCCCATGGGCAAAACTGAAGGGCACTCGAGCCGGAATGCTCGGCGAGCGGACCCGCGCTTGCCCGCTAGGCTCGCTTTCTTCTCATACACTATTGGCCTTTGTGGGCGAGTTCAGGTGGAACATTTGTGCTGTCGTTCGCTTGCCTCAAAGAGGCACTCGGTGAAGTTCCCAGCAGGGAGGTCGAGCAATCACTGACCGAGATAGCCCGGGAGATCTTGAGCGGGGAGGCTGATTTCCTGCTCGGGTCAGGCATGTCCGCTGACGCGGGACTCCCCACAGGGGCACAACTCCTCAGGAAACTGCTTCGTCGGCACCTGTTCGTGGACGTTACGGAGGTGTCGGATGACGATCTCCTGGATCTCGCCGCTTCCGCACCCTTCGAGGTAATCATGGGCGTGATCCAAGAGGATCTTCCGCGGAAGCGCGTAGCACTCCGCGAGGAACTCATTGCGCTCCTCACGCCGTCGCCAGCGGGGACATCAAGCGATGCACACACGGCCCTCGCTCAGCTCATCCTGTGGAATGGAAGCATTCTCATCCGGCGGATCTTCACCACAAACCTCGAATTACTGTTTGAGGAAGCGATCGGCGAAGCCGCTATGCCGATCACCGAGGAGAACGCCGATCAGTACGAACAGGCCCTGCGTGGCGGGCGCATTCCCGTGCTGCACCTGCATGGTTTGGTGGGTAGTGACTTCCAGGTCACGGAAGATGACGTCATGGATGCGACTACCTACCGAAGCCTAGATGCCATTCTTATGGACCGTCTCTTCTTTTCGCATGCGTTCTGTTTCGTTGGCTATTCCCTGTCCGATCCCGATTTTCGGCGCCTGTACGCCGCGTACCGTGGTCGCCTTCAGCTGCGGAAGGACCGCGACAAGTGGACGTATGTTGTGCACCCAGTCAGCAATGCTGCCGAGTATCGCCTATTTCAATCCGCCTGGACGATCCGGGGAGCTAAGTTCATCCCGCTCACGAGTAATGAATTCTTCAGTCAGATCGGTGAGTTGATGACCGTTGTGCGCGACCAGCGGGATGCCGACGACCTTTGCCAGTATTACGGATGGAGTCCAACCGACTTGGCAGTGAGAGTGCGGAAGGTGCGAGATATCCTTGATCTACAAGAGGATCCTGACGCATACGAATTTCTCCGCGAGATCGGGCCAGTCAAGGTAGGCGGTGCGAGTTGACGGTGGCTCCATTGACAGGCGTCCTGCAGCCCACACCAGAGATGATGCTCACGCAGTTGCGCGAGTTCATTGTTGGCAATGTTACCGCATTCCAGCCCGATGTGGTGATTGTAACTGAACGCAAAGGCACTGCAATATACCGCGCGGTCCTTGAATCTATGACGGCTGACACAACGCTAACGATTCCATCATGGAATCACGTGGTGTCAAGTAGTTCGCTGAGCGCCGTACCGGCGGGTCGCTTCGCTGGCGCGAAGGTACTCGTCATTGACGACATGGTGCGGAAAGGCCGAGCCCTAGGAAGAATCCTCAGACAATTGCGCGACATGGGCGCTACTGATGATGCGCTTTCCAATGTACGCGTTGCAGCGTTCGCCATGCACGAAGATGCCGGTGGCGGATACCTCTTCAACCAGACACACTACCCTGATGCTGTATGGCTGCAGCACCTTCCGACTGAGGGCTTCCGACAGACCCGGGCACGCCTCGTGGCGGCGCTACAGCGCGCGGGTTCGCTCATGCTCGACACTGAGCATGTCGAGATCCGCCTGCGACTCAGGGTTCCGCTCGTACGCTTGGCGGAGGCACTTAGCCGCTCCGGGGAGGTTGTTGTTTTCAAATCGGGTAGCGATCGACACAACATTACCGTGTTCTACGACGGCACAAGGCCAACCTCGGAACTTATGGCCCTGCCTCCTGGTACACGGACAGATGGCGTAGTTAGGAAGTGTCGTGTTGTTGAGCGCTTGCCCGGGGAATGTGCGCTGATTCCGATATGCCTTCCGGATACTCCTCGTTCTTGGGATCCGGCGTGGCAACCAGCGGCGGAAGACAGGTCGATGCTCGCGGCATTGAGCGAACTTGACGACGAGGCTCGGTTCCACGCGGTCGCATTACGAGCATCACTGGAGCCCCTCTTCATCGCGCTCCGCGATATAAGTGCTGTCCGTGAAGAGCTGTGTGAGGTCCATCTTCCTGACGTTGACAACAATTTCGCGATCGGCGGCGCTGGATACGATCTCAATCATCTCAGCGTGGCCTATCCGGCTCTTGACCTGGCCATGTTTCACGACAGACTGGCACAACTTTGGAAGCGAGCAGACGCCGCAGGTCGACGGCTGAGGGCCCGCCGTTGGCCGGCGGGCCGGATAGTCTCGCCGCCGCGTGAGCGGCTGGAAACTGACGCCCTGTCGCTTCTAAAGCGTATCGAGCGGCTTGCCGACGAGCGAGCGGCGGAGCAATTCGAGGGCAGTGGTGCCGGCCAATCGTTGCACCAGGGCATCACGATGCCTGAAGTTATGGCCTTAGGGCAGTCGGGGAGATTGCCCAAAGCGATCGTGAGCGCCTGTATGGATGTCCTAATCGACGAAGCGATGCTCGTCACCAAGGTTGAGCGTATGCATGTTGCCGACGCAGGTGATCTCGTATGCCGTACTTATCTGCCAGACGGTGAGGTCGCGAGCGACTTGGTGCGTGACCACACCCGGCGCTATGGTCTCGAACCCCCAAGCGGGTATTGGAGTTGAGGTGTCGCCAGATAGGGAGTCGGAGGGGATAACCGGTAGACTGGCGGTGCCCACTAGTGACCAGAGGCGTGTCGGCCAGCAGCATTTCCGGTACCTAGCGGCGGTACAGGCGCTGTTTACCGGCTGGTGCGAAGAGGGCCTTTCGCCCGACGGAAGGGCCGCAATCCCCTTCGACAAGCTCGCAAATATAGCAGCGCGAACGTGGACCGTTGCAGGAACACTGCTGGACCAACCACAGGTCTATCTGCCCGTACCGCTGGAGGAACGTCAGGGTATGCATGGCCCTGGGCAAGCTCTTGTTCGCCGACGCGACGAGCCGCCAAGCTACTTCCTAGACATCGCGTATGCGTTGCAGGAGGCGCTTCCTGAGCGAACCCTTTTCAGCATACGTCCATACCGAGGGCCAGACGGGCCTGTCCCCAACGACTACCGCACTCGAATCATGCCAGTGGTCGGCCTCTCACTGGACAACGTCATGCCAACATGCCCCCCCGCGCGAAAAGTCTTGGTGCCGATGGCTTCCGCATTGCGAGGTCTAGCAGAGGACGACATGCGCGCGCTCGGAACGCATGGAAATGCTCGCCACATGGCTCTTGCGATCGAGTACCACGCCAGGCTGCTCCAAGCCAAGTGGAATGCCTTCCTTAACCGATGCCGAACCGGTACTGGACCAGACATGGCTCTAATACGCGACATGCAAACTAGCTGCTCAGAACTGCGGCGCAAGCTTGTTGACAATGAGGGACGCTACGCTCACGCACGGCGGCTGGTATGCGAGCGACTTCCCGAGGGGACGCCTGCCCGTGTGGTATTCGACGCGGTACACAGGCCAGAGAACGATATCTGGACAGACCGGCGGGTCGTGCGTGCAAGAGAGCTGCTCTCCACGCGCGAAGCGGCCGTAGCGTTGGCGTACGCCGTGGCCAGGATGTCCGAGACTGAAAGCGGCGGCTATGTGGCCTCCAGCGAGGTAGCGGAGTTAGCCAAGGAGGTTGATGAGGCGTGCAATCGACTAGGGAGCGACACCACGGTCCGCGGACTCGAGGACCTAGTAGTCGCCCGGAACGTCACACCCGCCGCCTTGCGTTTGCTCGAGGGTGAGGTCCGGGTGCGCGCCGAAATCTGATGGCATCTGAGCGCTCCCTCTATGCAAAGATGCGGCTTGTCCTTGAGGATGCCGACCGTCAATCTACGGTGGACGGGAAACTCGCCGATGAGATCTTAGCGCGAGGCCATCCATCATTCCTGACGCTTCAGTACGACGCGGGCAAAGACGATTACGTGTGGCGACCCTCGCGGCGGGCGGTGCTTCGGGCCGTTAATGTCGCTAAGCGACTCAGTTTCCTGTCTGAAGATGGTGCGCTCACGGCCGTCGGAGAGAGCGCAACACGGAGTGAGCGGTCGTTTCGACGCGAGACGGCCGAGAGTCTGCAGCGCGTACTCTCGGACGCCGGCGCCACGGCCAGGCGCCTGGAAGAGGGTAGTCGCAATCTGCTCCGACAGGCGCCCCCGAGACTACCGACTGCTCGCGCCCTATGGGACCTCATCGGCCCGGATCTATCACAAGGCGATTTCAGTCGGTTTCTCAGCCTCTTGGCTGACGTCGGCGGTGCCACGACCGAACAACGCAAAGTGTATACGCGCTTTGAGCGCGTTGAGCGAACGCGTCAGGCCCGCTAAGACGTGTTAACGGGTCGTTCCGTGGCCGCGAAGGCTGTTGAAGGCGCCAATTGACCCCATGCACCGACGTGACGGTCGAAAGCGGCAGACTCTGACGCCCTTACGGAGCGGCGACTGGCATGCTGCCTCGCTGTGGCAAATGAATGTCGTCACCCGTCTGTCCCGATGTCCGTCCTGACTGCTGCTCGCCGCGGATCATACAAGCGCACCCTGACAGACCCCGTGGGGTCCGCCGCAAGACCTGCGCAAATCGTCTCCAGCGAGGATTGCGGCGCTCCGGCTCTGCCCCGAAGTGTGCGTCGCATCGGCACCCGAGGAGGCCATTCCAGCCCGGCGAACTTCGGGCGGCTCACCCGAGGCTGATAAGATGATTGTCAACCCAGTATCTGCAGACCCGCATGCTGCAGACGTCTACTCACTCGGCAAGACGCTCTGGGTGCTGGCCACTGGACAGGCATTCCCTCCCGAAGGCCACCAGCCGGCGAAGACGCGCGGGTTCCAAATTGACGACTACCGTGCGCATCCGCGCGCGGATGTTCTCGACTGAGAAATCGATCTCATGACGCGCTTGCACGCGGAAGAGCGGCCATCCAAGGAGCAGGTCGCTCGAGATCTGAAGGCATGGCTTGAGCTGTCAGATGAATCAGTAGCCGTTGACTTCGCGGAAGCTCGGTCTCGGCTGAGACAGAAGCTGGAGGGTGAGATAGCCCGCCAGGACCTGGCGCAGCAGAGACTGAATCTCGCACACGAAGCGATTCGGCGCCTGCAGGAGCTTACTGCCCCCCTCAATCAATCCCTACGCCGCCTGTCAGATCGAGCAGAGATTGACGTCATGACCGACGAGATGACCATCAACCTTCTGCAGACGCGCATCCAAACCGCCGCGCGCGTTGTGTTTCGCTGGCAACGTTGCACGCTGGTCGCGCCGGTCGAGGGGTTTCACCCGTTGACACTGAAAATGGGCCGTTCCGTTGAGCTGACCGAAGCCGGAAGGCTTCTTCTCCACCTTATGGTATTCGTCGGCGAAGAAGGGCTGATGGGCGGTAACACGTGCATGTGGCGCGCAGATGTCAAATCTGCGCCTGTAGGAACGACAGAGTCATACAAGATGCTAGACGAAGGGATTGCGAAACTTAGGGACGCCCTACAAGAGGCGGTTGAAACCTGTGCTTCGGTGAGCGAGGATCCGGGCTGGGCTTGCACTTCGCAATAGGGGACAGTAGTAGCCAGGGTCGTCCGGCTGCGCGACGTCCTCGCTACCCTCGCGTGCAGGCAGCCTCCAATTCGCTAACCGTTCGTTCATGCTTCCCCCGCGAGGATTGACGATCCCCAGTGGCCCGCTGAGTATGCGCGTTTTGCGACGACACAGAGGCTTCAGCACGCCGACCTCGTGGCCCAGCACCAGCGGCTCGATCTCGTTGCCGACTTCTCGCCACCCACGTAGCACGATCAACTCCAAGAGGCGACGCAGCATCTGCTAGCAGAAGTACATGGTCATCCGCCGATCCTGCCTGATGCCAGCACTGGTGGGTGGAAAACGCGTTGGAAGGCGCAGCTCCGTACACCGCCGCCGGCCCAAGCCATTGTGTGTTTCCGACTCGAACATCGGGAGGTGTCGCAGCAATCGCGAGACCTCAGAATTTCCTAGCTGTTTACACAGATCCGGGAGCTGCTGACGCTACTCCGACGACGGTATGGGCGGTCGCCGTCCAGCCGGCTATACCCATTTTTTCGCACGGTGGCCCTGGGCAGCCCCAGATCCCAGCAACCTTTCTTTATGCCGTCATTGACGCTAAGACAGCGGCTTTCGTTGCTGGATTGGGTGGAGGCTTCGGGCGGGTACCATCGCCGCCGTAGCCGGCCACATTTGGACTTGCGGACGCGTAGGACCCCCGGGCGGAGCATCCTGCCCAGCTTAGCCTCACACATCGGAGGTTTCCTGACGGGTCGTCTGAACCGACGGTCATGCCATCCTTCCAAACTGGGCGGGCGCGATAGGACTAGAGTTGGCGGCTGTCGCGCCCTTGCACTGCAGGTTTAGGTGTGGAGCGCCCTTAGGGTGTTTGATCTTCAGGCTTATCTCGACGAGTCGGGTGATCGCCGTTTTCTCGGGCTCACCGCTGTAGTAGCCCCCATCGATCGGTGGATTGGACTTGAGACAACTTGGTCCGAAAGTCTTAGGCTCTCCTGGGGTAATCCCCGAGAGTTCCACGCCGAGTGGTGCCGTCATGGAAACAAGGCGTACCGGGGTTGGCCGGGAAACGAGCGACTGCGCCTGCGCGACCAACTGGTCGAGGTGATCTATGCCGCAAAGGTTCTCGCGATCGGCATCGCCGTTGACCTCGAGGCTTTCAAGAAGGTGCGCGCAGCACGGCCAGTCCTCCGAAAGACGTACGCGCATCCATACTACCTGGCGTTTGGGGCGATTCTGACCGGACTTGCCCTTACACAAGGACTCCTGAACGTCTTTCCCCATCTGCCAGATGCGACACTGGGTGACTTCGCGGAGGCCGTAGAAGTAGCCAGAGCCGCGGCTAAAGAGCATGGGCGGGATTTCCGACTTGGAATCATTGCGGACCGTAATGACCAGCGTCGAGGTCGCTTGATCGAAGTTTTCAATTACTTCAAGGATCGCCCTCCGCGCGGCTGCCCTCTCGGCGGGCTAGATTTCGGAGACTCCGAGGAGTTTCCTGGCATCCAAGCGGCCGACTTGGTGGGCTATGAGGTCAGACTCTTCCTCTGCGATACCGTCTTCGGCACAGGGCGACGCGATGCAGAGAAGTGGCCATCCGCACTACCTCGCCTCATTGAGCCAGATCGGCCTTGGGGCGTTCATGTGCTGTACCTCGATGAGGAGCGACTTAACGCGACAGCTGATTCCTTTGAGGCTCAATGGCGCGGAGACCCAAGCAGTCTGTTCGCCGCTCGCCAGGTCGACTGGTCTTTGGCGGCGTGGCTCGGTGCGACGAGGTCACATGCATGACCTCCTTCCGCCTGCGGCACTCGCGCCACGCGCGATCAGGTGCCGTCAAGTCAGGAGGACAAAACGAACCGATATGAGAACGAGATCTCGTCGGGGACTTTGGTACTCCCGCGGGAAACCCCCGTCTCCCGCTTAGATGTGATGTCTCAGGTCATGGTGCCCGTCTGTCGCAGGAGATAGTGCCCGATTCGGGCGGGTTGCTGGGCTTGGTAATTGCGGCTGGGATCGATGGTCAGCTCGCGGATGAGCAGGCCGTCCTCGGTGAGGATGCGCACGTCGCGGTCGGCGATCAGGAGGCGGATGGGCTGGTGCTTGTAAACGCGGCCGACGCCGATGTGGAGTAGACGGCTCATGTAGCGGAGGGTGACCTTGCCGTCTTCGCTGACGCGGTCGTGTCGCACGCGACAGTGGACCGCCGGCTGGGGTGTCGTGGGATGCGCTTTGAGGCGGGCGTTGAAAGCCACCAGAGGCGTGGCGCCGTGCAGGGCGCGGTGGGGCCGGTGGTGGTTGTAGTAGGCGCGGAAGGTGTCGAGCTGAAGCTGGAGGACGGCCAGGTTGGTGGGTGGCGCCTGCTTGGCGAGGAAGCGTTTGAGGGTTTGGTGAAAGCGCTCCACTTTGCCGCAGGTCTGGGGGTGGTAGGGCCGCGAGTTCTTGTAGGCGATGCCCAGGC
>Ga0307477_10001661_pt1 | contig 18337 bp, 14 predicted proteins | sample atmos_gasesECM2C_FD_203316 | JGI IMG/M metagenome (GOLD analysis project Ga0307477, IMG submission 203316) | Hardwood forest soil microbial communities from Morgan-Monroe State Forest, Indiana, United States - atmos_gasesECM2C_515 | ecosystem: Environmental > Terrestrial > Soil > Temperate...
ACTCCGAGACAGGTGAGGCGATCCGGCGGCGTCGGGAGTGCCTTGTCTGTGGCAAGCGTTTCACGACGTATGAGCGCATCGAGGCCGTTCCCCTTTACGTCGTCAAGAAAGACGGCCGCCGCGAGGAGTTCAGCCACCAGAAGCTGCTGAGCGGCCTGGTCATGGCGTCGAAGAAGCGCGACGTCGCGCCGGCCAGGCTCGAGATGCTCGTCGATGAGATCGAGAACGCGCTGCGCAGCCGCAACCTCACCGAGGTCCCGAGCCGGATGGTCGGCGAGATGGTGATGGAACGGCTTCGCGAGATCGACGAGATCGCATACATACGATTCGCGTCCGTTTACCGGTCCTTCAAGGATGTCGAGGACATGCGTGCCACCATCGAGGACGTCCTGGCGCATCCTCCCGGGACTCGCGCGGATCAGCCGCGCCGTCGACGCCGCCGGCCGGAGGACGGCAGCGAGCTCGCGCTCGACATCGGCAAATAGGGTCCGCGGGTCCGATGATCCCGGTCATGAGGGCGGCGGTACACCGGGCGGTCGACGGCGTTCGCGACCGGATCGCAACCGCAGCCGCGCGTGCCGGCCGTGATCCCGCGAGCGTGCGTCTGGTCGCGGTCGCCAAGGGCTTCGACTTTCGATATGTCGACAATGCGATCGCCGCCGGCGTCACCGACATCGGCGAGAATCGCGTGCACGAGGTCGCCGAGAAGCGCCAGCACACGCTCAGCGCGACGTGGCACATGGTCGGACATCTGCAGACCAACAAGGCGGCGCGCGCTGCGGCACTCTTCGACGTAGTCCACTCAATCGACAGCGCACGCATCGCCAGAGCGCTGGCGGATCACCGCGCCAAGGAAGCCGTTCCGTTGCGGCTGCTGGTCGAAGTCGACCTCACCGGCATGCCACAGCGAACCGGAGCCGCGCCCGGCGAGATCGAATCACTCGTGCACGCGATACGTGGCATGAGCGGGGTCGACCTCATCGGCCTGATGACGATCGCCCCGCCGGCGGACGATATCGAGCACGCCCGCCCGTACTTCGCACGGCTGCGTGAGATTCGCGACCGCGTGCAGGAAGCAACGGGTCACCCGCTTCCCGAGCTGAGCATGGGTATGTCGAGCGACTTCGAGGTGGCGGTCGAAGAGGGCGCGACGATGCTGCGCGTTGGGCGGGCGATCTTCGCTCCGGAGCCTGCGGGTGGCGGCTATCCTTGAGTTGAGCCATGCCCCGCTACGCCCCCGTGCCCGCGCGCGCCCAGTTCCCGCAGGCGGAGGTCGAGATTCTCGAGCTCTGGCGGCGCAATCGCGTTTTCGAGCGCACCCTCGAACGCCGCAGCGGTGCTCCACCGTATGTCTTCTACGAAGGTCCGCCCACCGCCAACGGGCGTCCGGGGATCCACCACGTGATCGCGCGTGCCTACAAGGACGTGTTTCCCCGCTACAAGCAGATGGTCGGCTTCTTCGTGGAGCGCAAGGCCGGGTGGGACACCCATGGGCTGCCGGTGGAGCTCGAGGTCGAGCGCGCGCTGAAGATCAGCGGCAAGAAGCAGATCGAAGAGTTCGGTGTCGAGCGATTCAACGCGCTGTGCAAGGCGTCTGTCGACGAGTACATCGACGAGTGGGCGCGCGTCACCGAGCGGCTCGGCTTCTGGCTCGACATGGAGCACCCCTATCGCACCTACGACGGAACGTACATCGAGTCGGTATGGTGGAGTCTCAAGCAGCTCTTCGAACGTGACCTGCTGTACCAGGGCTACAAGGTCGCGCCGTACTGCCCTCGCTGCCAGACGTCGCTGTCGTCACACGAGCTGAGTCAGGGGTACCGCGAGGACACCCCGGACCCCTCGGTCTACGTGAAGTTCCGGCTGAAGGACTCAGACGGCAAGACGTATTTCCTCGCCTGGACGACAACTCCATGGACACTCCCCGGCAACGTCGCGCTGGCCGTGCACCCCGGTGAGACGTACGTGAGAGTCCGCCAGGAAGGCGCGTCGTACATCCTTGCCAAGGCGCGGCTCGAGGTGCTCGAGGGCGATTACGAGATTCTCGAGGAGATGCCCGGCTCACAGCTGGTGGACCTCACGTACGAGCCGCTCTTCACCGACATGCTGCCGGATGGCCTGGCGTTCGTGGTCGTGGACGCGCCCGAGATGGTGAGCATGGAGGAGGGGACCGGTATCGTGCACACCGCAGCCGCGTACGGTGTCGCAGACTTGGAGCTCTGCCAGCGCAAGGGCATCGCGATCCGGCACGTGGTCGGCCTCGACGGCCGGTTTCTCGAGGGCCAGACCCGTTATCGCGGCCTCTTCGTGAAGGACGCGGACGCCCTGATCATCGAGGATCTCCGGCAGCAGGGCAGCCTGTACCGAGAAGAGCGCATCACCCATACGTACCCGTTCTGCTGGCGCTGCGAGACGCCGCTGCTCTACTACGCGCTGAATTCGTGGTTCATCCGCACCACCGCGCTGAAGGACCGCCTGCTGCGCCACAACCGCAGCGTCAACTGGGTGCCCGCGCACATACGGGATGGCCGGATGGGCGACTGGCTCGAGAACCTCGTCGACTGGAACCTCTCGCGCACCCGGTACTGGGGCACGCCGCTGCCGATCTGGATCTGCGACAGCTGCGAAGCGATGCGCTGCGTCGGCAGCGCGGCCGAGGTCGGACTCACGCCGCAGGATGACCTGCACAGACCGTTCATCGACGAGATCACCTTGGAGTGCGAGAAGTGCGCCGGAGTCATGCATCGCGTTCCCTACGTGATCGACGGCTGGTACGACTCGGGCGCGATGCCATACGCCCAACGCCACTATCCGTTCGACAACGAAGAGCTGTTCAAGCGGACACATCCCGCCGACTTCATCAGTGAGAGCCTCGATCAGACCCGCGGCTGGTTCTTCTCGCTGCTCGCCGAGAGCACGCTGCTGTTCGACAAACCCGCCTATCGCAACTGTGTCGTGGTCGGCGTCGTCGTCGATCGCCAGGGCAAGAAGATGTCGAAGTCGCGCGGCAACATCATCGATCCGGACACCGTCTTCGACGAGTTCGGGGCCGACGCTGCGCGCTGGTACTTCTACAGCGTCGCGGCTCCCGGCGCAGAGATCAAGGTGAGCCGCGAGGCCTTCTCCAACGTCGTCCGCCTGTTCATGCTCACGCTCTGGAACGTCTACTCGTTCCTCATCACGTACGCGGAGATCGACGGCTTCGATCCAGCGGATCCGGCTCCTCCCGCAGTGGCGCGCCCGGTCCTCGATCGATGGTGTCTGGCTCGCCTGGCCGAGACCATCGACTCGGTGCGCGATTCCCTCGAGCACTACAGCGCCACCGACGCGTGCCGCGTGATCGAGGAGTTCGTCGAGGACCTCTCCAAGTGGTACGTGCGCCGCTCGCGGCGCCGTTTCTGGAAAGGCGCGAGCGGAGATGACAGTGACAAACGATCCGCCTACGCCACGCTGCACGCTGTCCTGCACACGCTCTCGCGAGTGCTGGCCCCGTTCATGCCGTTCGTCTCTGAGCGCATGTACCGAAATCTCAGCGGCCTCGAAGGCGACCGGCCGGCGCCCGCAGGCACCCCCGATTCGGTGCACCTGACCGACTACCCGCACGTCGACGGGCGCTGGCGCGACGCTGACGTGCTGGTCGAGATGACCCGGGTGAGGAGGCTCGTCGAGGACGGGCTGGCGGCTCGAAGCGAGGCGGGCATCAGGCTCCGTCAACCGCTGCGGGCGTCAATCGTCGCGGGAGCGCGTTTCACGCCGGAGGTCGAGGCGATCTTCGCCGACGAGCTCAACGTGAAGAACGTTGAGTACCGAAAGCAGGTCGGCCCGCACGAGACGGTGACGCTCGACACCGAGATCAGCGACGACCTGCGGCTCGAATGGCTGGCCCGCGAATTGAGCCGCAAGATCAACGATCTGCGCAAGCAGGCGCAGATGCGCGTCGACGAGCGGGTGTGCGTCTGCATCGACACCGACGGCGACGTCGGCCGTGCTGTCGACTCCCACCGCGACTACCTGATGAGCGAAACGCTGGCCACCGAGATCGCCGCGAATCGCTGCGACGCGTTGGCGCAGTGGGAGGGCGAGCTGGGAGGCGTTGCGTGCTGGGTGGGAGTTGCGCGCTGAGCACGCCCGCAGGCTCCGCGCGGCTGCGCGGCTACGTCGTTCTCCTGGGCACAGCCGTGACCGTGTTCACTGCCGATCACCTCACAAAGTGGCTGGTCGCGCAGCACCTCGCCATCGGCGGGCAGCTGTTCGGGTCGTCGCCCGTGAACATCACCCGCGTGGAGAACCGCGGTGCAGCCTTCGGGCTGTTCCCGCAATTCCAGTGGCTCTATCTCTCGGTGGCCATCGTGGTCGGTCTGTACATCGTGCTTGCCGGCCACCGCTTCGGCACCACTGCGTTCCGGCAGGTGCTGCTCGGGATGGTGCTCGGCGGGGCGGTCGCCAACGGCGTCGACCGGCTGATCAACGGATATGTCGTGGATTTCATCAGGCTGTACTCCTGGCCGGTGTTCAACGTCGCGGACTCGTCGATCGTGCTCGGCATCACCATCGCGGTGCTGACGTTCGGCATGCGCCGGCCCCATCAGCCGGACTCTGCACCACCGTGACGACGGCCACGCCGTCGCGCCTCGACGTGTGGTTGGCGGACGAACGCGGCATCTCACGGCACGCGGCGCGCACGCTGATCGACGCCGGCCTGGTCCTGGTCAACGGAAGGCTCGGTCGCGCCGGGCATCGGGTCCGCGGCAGTGACCTCGTGGAAGTGCGGCCGGTGCAACGCAAACCTCAGGCGGTGGTCGACGCCGGGCCGGCGCCGTCGCTGCACATCGTGTACGAAGACGACTGGCTGGCAGTCATCGACAAGCCCGCCGGGATGGTCGTGCATCCAGCACCGGGTCATCACGGAGACACGCTCGCGGACGCGCTGCGCTCGCGCGGCACCACGTGGTCGCTGCTCGGCGGCGATGAGCGCGCCGGGATCGTGCACCGTCTCGATCGTGACACCAGCGGCCTGCTTGTGGTCGCGCGCAGCGAGGCGGCGCACCGTGCCCTGGCTGCGCAGCTGCGCTCGCGCACCCTCGGTCGCTCGTACTGGGCGCTCGTGCACGGCGGTTTTGGGGAGGACAGCGGCACGGTCGACGCGCCGATCGCACGGAATCCGCGCGACCGCAAGCGTATGGCCGTCGTCGACGCCGGCCGCGAGGCGATCACCGACTTCGCCGTTCGTGAGCGTCTCGGTGCGATGTCGGTGCTCGACGTACGTCTTCGCACCGGCCGCACGCACCAGATCCGCGTGCATCTCGCGTACATCCGCCATCCCGTGGTCGGGGACGCCACCTACGGCCGGGCGGATCAGCACCTGCAGCGCCCGGCGCTGCACGCCACGCGGCTGACGCTCACCCATCCCGGCGACGGCATGGAGCGCACCTTCGAATCGCCGGTGCCCGCCGAGCTGGTGGCGTTCGTCGATGCGATCCGAGGTCACGCATGAGCGCCGCGCCGCAGTCGCACCCGCCGCGGCTGGTCACAGGGCCGGGCCGCCTGATCGTGCTCTCCGGCCCCAGTGGCGTGGGTAAGGACACAGTCCTCCAGGAGGTGTTCAAGCTCGACGGTTCGCTTCGGCGCAGCGTCTCGTACACGACGCGCCCGCCACGTCCCGGGGAACGTGACGGCCACCCCTACACCTTCATTGACGAGCAACGGTTCCGCGAGATGATCGATCGCGGTGAGTTCCTGGAGTGGGCCGACGTGTACGGTCAGCTGTACGGGACGTCGCTCGAACGCGTCCGTGACGCGTTGTCTCGCGGAGACGACGTCATCCTGAAGATCGACGTGCAGGGAGGCGACAGCGTACGCAGGCAGGTGGGCGGTGACGCGATCTTCATCTTTCTCCTGCCCCCGAGCCTTGCGGAGCTGCGTCAGCGCCTCCTCGAGCGCGACACCGAGGATGAGGCCGGCCTCGAGCGGCGCTACGCGAACGCGGTGACGGAGCTGGCGGAGAAGGACAAGTACGATCATCAGGTGGTCAACGACGACGTCGCGCGTGCGGCGCGCGAGATCGTCTCGATCGTCGAGCGGCACCGTGGCTGAGCAGGCCGTCGAGGGCGGGCACGTGCTCATCTCGGTCGGCGGCAGCGTGGCCGCGTACAAGGCCTGCGACGTGGTCACCGAGCTGCGCCGCCGCGGCGCTGACGTGCGCGTGGCGATGACGGACGCGGCAACCCGCTTTGTGAGCACGCTGCTGCTGCGCAGTCTCAGCGGGCATCGAGTCGCCGCCGGACTCTGGAACGATGAGGATGCGGAGGCGGAGCACGGCATGCCGCACATCGACCTGGGCGGATGGGCGCAGGTGCATGTCGTGGTGGCCGCTTCGGCCGACCTCATCGCCAGGCTGGCGCTGGGGCTCGCGGACGACGCGGTGACCGCCACGGCGCTGGCCTCTCGCGCGCCGCTGCTGGTCGCGCCCGCCATGGAAGCGGCGATGTGGGAGCATCCCGCCACCGTCTCGCACGTCGCCACGCTGCGCTCCCGCGGCGCCCGCCTGATCGGGCCTGTGCGGGGGCGTCTGGCCAGCGGTCACGAGGGATTCGGCCGGATGGCCGAGCCCGAAGCCATCGTCGCCGCCGTCGAGGAAGCGTTTGCCGCACGCTGACCCGCATCCATTGCAGGGCGACCGAGTCGTGATCACCGCAGGCGGCACGCGAGAGCCCGTCGACCCGGTGCGCTACCTCGGCAATCGCAGCAGTGGGAAGATGGGGAACGCGCTGGTTTCGGCGTCGGTTCGTCTCGGCGCCGAGGTCACCCTGATCACCACCGTCGATCCGCCCCGGGCGAGTGACCGCACCACCGTGGTGCGCGTGGACACCGCCGACGAGATGCGTGCCGCGGTGCGCGACGCAATCGCCGGCGCTCGCGTCCTGCTCATGGCCGCCGCGGTCGCCGACTATCGGCCCGCCTCTCCCGCCACGATGAAGCACAAGAAGCAGAACCGGCCCTGGTCGCTCGAGCTGGTCCCGACCACGGACATCCTCGCGTCCCTGCAACACGACGCCGCACGTGCCGGCGTCATGGTGGTCGGGTTCGCGGCCGAGACCGGCGACATGCTCGCCAATGCGCAGAACAAGCTCCACGGGAAGGGTCTCGACCTCATCGTGGTCAACGACGTGAGCAGATCCGACATCGGCATGGGGAGCGACGACAATGAGGTGACGATCATCGATTCGGCGGGGATCGTCGCGCACGTCGACCGATCGCCAAAGGTTGACGTCGCCGATGCGATCCTGCGGGTGGTCGTCGCCCGCCTTGGAGAGGGACACTGAGCTACGCGGCGGTCGTCCCTGACACGAGGTCGCTGCTGCCCTGCGACGCGTACACGTACTCGGTGCCCGACGAGCTCGACTCGGTCGCGCTTCCCGGCGTGCGTGTCGAGATTCCCTTCGGCAAACGGTCGATCGTCGGCTACGTCGTGGAGCGAAGCGCCACTGCCGACCGCGTCGGGGTCAGGCCGATCGAGTCGGTGCTCGACGAGCCGCAGGTTCTGCTGGGCCACCATCTGGCGCTGGCGCGGTATGTCAGCGAGCGGTACTGCGCTCCGCTGGGCGAGGTGATCCGCGCGATGATCCCCGCCGGCGTACGGCGCGCCCGTCCGGGCGGCCGCAAGCATGGCCCGCGAACGGTGTCGCGTGCGCTCGTGGCGGCGCGCACCGAGCAGGCGCGCGAGGCGCCCCCGGCGCTGACCGGCGCGCAGACCATCGCTGCTGCGCCACTCCTCGAAGCGATCTCCGCCGGCACCCATCGACGGGTTCTTCTGCACGGAGTGACGGGGAGTGGAAAGACCGAGGTGTACCTGGCCGGAATATCGGCGGCGCTCGACGCGGGACGGCGCGCGATCGTGCTCGTTCCCGAGATCGCGCTGACGCCGCAGACCATCGAGCGGTTCGCGGCGCGGTTTCCGGGCAGGCTCGCCGTGCTGCATTCGGCGCTGAGCGAGTCCGAGCGCGCCGCCGAATGGCTGCGCATCCGCAATGGGGAGTGCGACGTTGTGGTCGGTTCGCGCAGCGCGGTCTTCGCGCCGCTCGACCGCCTCGGAATCGTGGTCGTCGACGAGGAGGATGCGTCCGCGTACAAGCAGGATCGCGTCCCCCGATACCACGCGGTCGACGTCGCGCTGAAGCTTGGTCTGCTGTGCGATGCACCGGTGGTTCTGGGGAGTGCCACGCCTCGGGTCGAGACGTACTATCGGGCGCACGCCGGGGACCTGGAGCTGGCGTCGCTCCCCGACAGGATCACGGGCCGCGACCTGCCGCCGATCGAAGTTGTCGACCTCCGCGACGAGCTCCGCGCCGGCAACTTCGGCGCGCTCTCCCCGAAGCTCGTGGAGGCGCTCGAAGAGTGCCATGCAGCCGGCGGCCAGTCGATTCTCTTTCTCAACCGGAGGGGCATGTCGACGGTCGTCCTGTGCCGGAGTTGCGGCGCCGCGCTCAGCTGCAAGAACTGCACCGTGTCGCTGGTGCACCACCGCGACCGCGACACATGCGACTGCCACTACTGCGGCGCGTCCTCTCCACTGCCCGTTGCGTGCCCGGCGTGCGGGTCACACGCGATACGCGGGCTGGGGATGGGAACCGAGCGGCTCGAGCACGAGGTGCGCGATCGCTTTCCCGCGCTACGCCTGCTCCGCATGGATCGCGACACCACGCAATCGCGCGATGCGTATTTCACCATCTACGAGCGGTTCCGAAATCGTGAAGCGGACTGCCTCATCGGCACCCAGATGCTCGCCAAGGGATGGGACCTCGGCAGCGTGCGACTGGTGGGAATCGTCAACGCAGACACGGCACTGCACTTCCCGGACTACCGCAGCGGCGAGACCACGTTCGCGTTGCTGACCCAGGTTGCCGGGCGCGCGGGACGCGGTGACGAGCCGGCGCGAGTGGTCCTGCAGACGTACAGCCCGGAACACTACGCGGTGCGACACGCCACCAAACATGATTACCTCGGGTTCGCGCGCGAGGAGATACGGTTGCGGCGAGCACTGCGCTTTCCGCCGTACGCGCGGTTGTGTGTCTGCACGTACAGTGACGGCAGCGACGCTCACGCCCAGCAGGAGGCGCGGCGGGAGGCCGAACGCCTGTCTGGTAGACTCGCTGCCGGCGATGGGCTCGACGTCCTCGGTCCGTCGCCGGCCTTCGTGCACCGGCTGCGCGGCATGTACCGCTGGCAGTTCACCGTTCGGGGCGAGGCCGTCGAGAGGGCGTTTGCGCATCTTCCCGGGGGTCGGGGCTGGTCCATCGACGTCGACCCTGCGGCATAGAGAAACGGAGACTGCTGTGGCCCGACTGAACATCGTGCTCGCTTCGGATCACAACGAGGTGCTGATCACAAAAGCGACTCGCGTGCCCAAGGTCGACGACACTGTGCGCAGACTGATGGACGACATGGTGGAGACGATGTTCGAGGCCAACGGTGTCGGCCTCGCCGCACCGCAGGTGAACGTGCCGCTCCGGGTGATCGTGCTGCGTGTCGACAACCAGATCTACCAGATCGCCAATCCGGAGATGGTCCGGTGCGATGGCGAGCAGACGGGACTCGAAGGGTGTCTCTCGGTACCCGGAATGGTCGGCGAAGTCACGCGCTGTGAACGCGTCGTCGCCAAGGGGTTGAACCGCCACGGCAAGCACGTGCGCATCAAGGGCGACGGGTTGCTCGCACGAGCCATCCAGCACGAGGTCGACCACCTCGACGGCATCCTTTTCACGATGCGCGTGAATGAAGGCACGCTCCGCGAGGTCGAAGTCGCGAAAGAAGCGGAAGAAGCCGGCGCCGTCACTGCCGTCTAACGGGATTGCGGCGGCGTGAGCGCGTGCCTCTGAGAGGGACCCTGCTGTCCTGCCCGTTGCTGAGCGATACGCGATGAGGATCGTCTTTCTCGGCACTGCCGATTTCGCCGTGCCTTCGCTTCTCGCGACTGCCGACCATCACGATGTCACGGCGGTCATCACGCAGCCGGAGAAGGCAGGGAGCCGCGGACGCGCGGCGCCCCGGCCCGTCGCCGATGCGGCGCGGGCGCGCGGGCTCAACCTGTGGCAGCCGCAGCGCCTGCGCGAGCCGGAGACCGTGGCGCGCGTGCTCGCGCTGGAACCCGATGCGCTGGTGGTCGCCGCCTATGGACAGATGGTCCCCGAGGTGCTGCTGAACGGCGCGCACCACGGCGGCATCAACGTGCACGCGTCCCTGCTGCCGCGCTGGCGCGGAGCGTCACCGGTTGCGGCGGCGATCCTGGCGGGCGACGCGGAGACCGGAGTGTCGATCATGGAGATGGACGCCGGCCTCGACACCGGCCCCGTGTATGTGCGCCGTCCGGTGCCGATCGCGGACGATGCGACAACGCCGGCGCTCACCTCGACGCTCGCCGGTATCGGTGCCGGCGCGCTCCTGGATGTGCTCAGCGCTGTCGAGCGCGGGGAAGCGACGGCCGAGCCGCAGTCCGACGCGGATGCAACCTATGCGCCGCGCCTCACTCGCGAGGACGGCCGGATCGACTGGGTGACCCACAGCGGCCGCGACGTCGACCGCCGCGTTCGCGCGTTGCAGCCCTGGCCCGCCGCAACGGCGCCGGTTGCCGGAATGACGGTGCAGGTGCTCACCGGCGCTCCGGTCGACACCGTTGATGGTCAGCCGGGATCGCTGGCCGGCACTGCGGGAGAGTCGATCATCGTCGCAGCCCGGGAAGGCGGCTACCGCATCGACTCGCTGAAGCCTCCGGGTTCTCGTGCAATGTCACCCGCGGCCTTTCTCCGCGGGCGGAGAATCCCGGCAGACACGGATCGATGAACGCGCGCGCGAACCAGAAAGACCCCGTGCTGGCGCGAAACCGGCGAGCGAGTCACGAATACTCGATCCTCGAGACGTTCGAGGCAGGAATCGAGCTCACCGGCACCGAGGTGAAGTCGCTGCGTGCCGGTCGCACGCAGCTGCGTGACGGCTACGTGCGCATCGAAAACGGGCAGGCCTGGCTGATGCAGGTCAACATCTCGCACTACGAGCAGGGGAATCGTGCCAACCCCGATCCCGAGCGGCGCCGGCGGTTGCTCCTGCACCGCCGCGAGATCGAGTACCTGGACGGCAAGGTCCGCCTGCAGGGGTTGACCATCGTGGCGCTGCGCATGTACCTGGCGCACAACCTGGTCAAGGTGGAGCTGGGGCTGGCGCGCGGCAAGCGGCTGTGGGACAAGCGTCAGGACGTCGCGCGGCGTGACGCCGAGCGAGAGATGGAGCGCGTGGTGGCGCGAGCGCGCCGCGGGCACTGACCGCAGCGGTCGGTGGTCAGCCGGCGGCGCGAGTCTCCGCGCTCTCGACGGGCGCAGCAACCACTGCTCGGTTGGCGCGCGTCTGCGGAACCACGCGCGCGGCCATCGAGTCGAGCATCAGGCGGAACTCGCGCAGCCCGGTACCCCGGATCGCGCTGATCGGCAATGGCGAGGTGCCGGCGAGGTCACCGAGGCGGAGGCGCACGCTGCGCAGCTCTGACGCAGTGAGGCGGTCGCACTTGCTGATGAGCAGCAATGAGGGCTGATCGCACCGCATGTCGCGCAGCGTGTCGAGCACGGTGACCAGCTGCTGCTCAGCGTCGGGGTGCGAACCGTCGACCACGATGGCGAGCAGATGCGCCTGCCGAACCTCCTCGAGCGTTGCTGCGAATGCTTCCACCAGCTCCGTCGGCAGGCTTTGGATGAAACCCACCGTGTCGGTGACGATGACCCGCCGGCCCGACGGCAGCTCGAGCCGTCGCGAGGTCGGATCCAGGGTGGCAAACAGCAGGTTGTCCGCGAGCACAGCGCTGTGCGTCAGGTGATTGAGCAGTGTCGACTTGCCGGCGTTGGTGTAACCGACCAGCGCGCATGAGGCGAGTGGAACATCGGTGCGCGCTGTGCGCCGGGTCTGGCGCTGGCGTTCGATGACGCTGAGGCGCTGGCGCAGCCGCTTGAGCCGCTGCCGGATCAGGCGACGGTCAACCTCGATCTGCTTCTCGCCGGGGCCGCCGCGCAGCCCGACGCCCCCACGTTGCCGCTCGAGGTGGGACCATCCGCCTGCGATGCGCGGCAGCAGATGCTCGAGCTGCGCCATTTCCACCTGCACACGGCCTTCAGCGGTCCTCGCACGACGCGCGAAGATGGCCAGGATCACCTCGGTGCGGTCCAGGACGGGCACGTCCCAAGCCTCCTGGAGGTTGCGCTGCTGACGCGGCGTGAGCTGGTCGTTGATGAGCACCGCGGGTCGATCGAGCTCAGCGACGCGACCGGCGACGGCGTCGACTGTTCCGGAGCGCAGGAACGTCGCAGGGTGCGGCTCGCGCAGGTTGATCAGCGAGCGTTCGAGGACGGTGGTGCCGAGGGTGCGCGCCAGCTCCTCGAGCTCGTCGAGCTCGATCTCGCGCTGCTCGCGTTCATCGCGGCGCGCGGCGGTGGCGATGACGACGACCCGGTCGAGCGTGGCGCCCACCCCGGGGTCGGCGCCGGACAGAGTCGAGGTGGCCACTGCACCCAGCGTGGCAGATTGCGCGTCGTCGCGCCACGGTCACGGTGGCCGGCGGATCGGCGTGCGCTCTATGTCAGGCGGCGTACCAGTCGCGTCGCCTGCGCAACCGCCTGACGCCGTGGTAGGCGAGGCCGGCGCCCAGCGCGCCTGCCAGGAGGCCGGGCACCAGCGGGGTCTCCGGGGTGCTCGTGCCGGGGGCGAGGGACTGGCCGCACCCGGTGACAGTCTCACCGTGCAGGCCGAGGCCGGACGTCTGACACGCGAAGAAGATGTTGGTGTTGCCTGATTGGCAGCCGACGTTGGTGTCGTCGGTCGGCGATACCGAAGGACCACACACAGCCGCCCCCTGCGCAGCCCGCGTCAGGCGTGAATCCGTCCAGTCGAGCCGTGCCCCGCCGTCGGGACCGATGGCAAGGCCGAAGTCTTCGAAGACGATCCGGTCGTCTCCCCAGCCGAACGTCGCCCCATTTCCGCAAAAGAGGCCGGTTGAACAGATGTCACCGAAATAGTTGTAGTTGTCGCTCACCTTGTTCTCGGTGAACGTCGCCCCGAAGTCGAAGGACTGCGCGAGATAGACGTTCCACACGTTGCCCCCCGGCACGAAGCCGGGTTTCTGCGCTGTGGCCGGATGAGCGCGGAACGTGGTGGTCGCGTAGTAGGCGACCTCGATGGCACCGGCCGATCCCGCGATGATGGCCGGCTGGTAGTGCGTTCCCTCGCCAGGAGGATTGACCTTGTGCGTGTTGGCTGCCGTGAAGCGCAGTGCGCCGCCCGGCCCGTCAAACGTGCCCCGGGCAACGTACACGTCGTACTCCGGCGTGGGGTCGGCGAGGTTGTAGCGGACGTACGCGACGTACGGGTTTCCGGCATCGTCCACAGTTACGGGCGTGAACAGCTCGGAGACGTCCTGGCAGGTCGTCGGACTGGTTGGAGGAGCAGGGGGATTCGGCGCGCACGGATCATTGAAGACGTCGATTGAGGCGAAGGTCGGCGGGGTGATGGGCGAGGAGTTCACGCCCGCGTTGTCGGAATACGAAAGATAGATGTGGTCGAAGGCCTCGGCCTGGCTGATGTTGCAGCCCTGTCCCGCGTTGTTGGCCAGGTCGCTCGACGACCAGGTCACGTAGACACGGCCTGGGTGCGAGCCATTCTTGTCGGTGGCGATGCCGCCCGAGATCGTGTTGCAGGCGGAGTCCGCGCCCTGGGGTGTCGATGCCGAGAAGGCCGGGTAGGCGGTCGGGTCCCACGTTGCACCGCCGTCGAAGCTGCGGATGAGCCACATCTCGGATGACGTGAGGTCGTGGTACGTGGCGTAGATGTCTGTGTGAGCGGTCGCCGTCGGCTTGCCGCGGAACGCCGGCGGCGTGTACGAGTCTTCCCACTGCCGATCGACCAAGGCGGGTTGGCAGCTCGGCGTCGTGCGGTTGATCCAGGTGACGCCGCCGTCGAGCGAACGGGCGCTGCGCACCTCCGGGTCGCCGCTGCAGGTGCCCGTCGACTGCGCGAGGTCGCTCCACGTGACGTCGTTGCTGCCGGTGTTGTCGGGCTGCGGCGTGTCGACCTTGCTCGGCCAGTTGGTGCTGGCGAACACGACGTCGCCGCCGAGTGCCGACGGCACGGGGCCACCGGGGTTGGGGTCCGGATTCTGGATGTTGCTGAAGTGGGTCCCGTCGGTCGTCGTCGCGACGAATGTGCTCCCGGGGCTCTCCTGCCACGTGGCGTACGCCTTGCCGCTCTGGTCGACGAGAACCTGTGGCTCGTTGCCGCCGCTGTGTCCGGCGTCCACCTGGGCATTCGGCGTGAACGCCATCGCGGGGGGCCCGCCGCCGGCACGGGCCACGCTCCAGAGGCCTTGCAGTCCCAAGCTGGTGCCGATCGCTGCTCCGGCGACCATCAAGGTAGCGAACCGCTTTCGCGTATTCATTGGCTCCTATCCCTCCGGGCCGCCTCCGCTCCAGACATCGAGTATAGGCACCGGCTTCGCGGCGGCGCGCTCGGGGTAGTATTCGAGGGCACGCATCATTCCGAATGATGCCGGCGTCCTCGTGGGGGCGTTTTGGTTTCGACGGGGTCGTGGGGCGTGCGATGGCGAGCCGAGCCCCGGGCTCGTAAAACCGGGAAAAACATACGTGCGAACAACGCACCTGTCGCCCTCGCTGCGTAAGTAGCAGAGACGAAAAAGCTCAGGCTTCGGCCTGACGTCGACCGCTCTCTCGGCCGTGGGGATCGGACCCGACGCTAATGCAAGCGGCCTTGCCGCCCGGTGGTGCCTCGGCGCCGGGCGGGACATACACCGAGGCTGGCCGGTTCGGAGCCTGGTCCCAGGGCGCCGCACCGGTGAGATGAATACCGGGACTACGCTCGTAGAGGTCGCACGAGACGCGGCTTCGGACGCGGGTTCGAATCCCGCCGCCTCCACGTTCGGCTGCTACAATCGCGACCGATAGGAACAGGTTCAGGAAGGGACCCCTCAATGCGATCGAGCGCCGTTCGTCTTGCGATACCGCTCGCCGCCGTCGCGCTGGCCGGCGTGATCTCGACGGCCGCTGGGCGTCCGCCGCACCCCGCAGCCGTGCGCCAGGGCCATCTCGCATTCGAGGCCGCGCCTGACCAGGCCTACCTCGACGAGCGACTCGCGGGCAACCACCCGCTCGCGCAGGACGCCTTCCAGGCCATCGGGCAGGAGGCGCTCGGCGTCCGGGCACGCACGCTGGCGTCGGATCCGAGTGACGCGAACCAGCAGTGGCAGTTCAATGGCCCGACCAACATCGGCAACCCGCACCCGGCCAACAGCGACGGTGGGGGCCGGGTCCCGGACCTGGCCGTCGACCCACGGCCCGGCCACGGCGCGACCGTGTACATCGCAACCGCGAGCGGCGGCATCTGGAAGACGACGGACGGCGGCAAGACGATCAGCTCGGTGTGGCCGATCACCAATCCGCAGCCGATCGGCGCCATCGCAGTCGGTCCCGACGGTACCGTCTTCGCCGGCACCGGCGAGACCAACCCCGGAGGAGGCAGCATCACCTTCTACGGGAGCGGCATCTACCGTTCGACCGACGGCGGCGCCACCTGGAAGAACATCGGGCTCACCGACTCCTGGACGATCGGACGGATCGTCATCGACCCCAGGGCCAGCGCGACGGGCACGTACAAGGTGTGGGTCGCGGCGTCGGGCAACCTCTTCCTTCCCGGTCACCAGCGCGGCGTCTACACTACGACCAACGCGCTCGCGCACACCGGGGGAACCGACGACGGCGTGACCTGGAAACTGTCGTTCACTCCCCCGAACGCCACCACCGGGGCCGTCGACCTGGCGTTGAGCCGGCAGCACCCGGACGTCGTCTACGCGGCGCTGTGGGACCACTCCCGCTCGCGGGACACCTGGGCGTACACGGGAGCCGGCTCGAGCGTCTGGAAGACGACCGACGGGGGCACCACGTGGACCGACCTCACCTCCGCGGGGAACGCCGCCACCGACCATCTCCTCGCAGAAGGCAACCCGGACATCGGCCGCATCGGCGTGGCCGTGGCGCCCTCGAACGACAACTACGTCTACGTCAACTACGCGAACGAGACCGAGGGGGTCCAGGCCGCGTTCTTCACGTCGACAGACGGTGGCACCACCTTTACCGAGGACGTTCAGACGTCCGCCGCCTTCGCCTCCAACGTCACCGCCGCCTCGTACGTGTACGGCTGGTGGTTCGCGAAGGTGTTCGTCGACCCGGCCAACCCGCAGCACGTGTTCGTCACCGGGCTGTGCCTGTGGGATTCCACCGATGCCGCGAGCACGGTCAACTCGGACTGCAACGTCCACGCCGACCAGCACGCCATGGCCTGGGACCCGGACAAGCTCAATCAGGTCTACCTGGGCGACGACGGCGGCTTCTACACGTCCACGCAGGACGGAGCGATCGGTAGCTTCGCGCCCGCCGCGAACCAGCCGTGGACGCAGTTCGCCGGCCTCGACGTCAGTGAGCAGAACCCGTCTCGGATCATCGGCGGCCTTCAGGACAACGGTTCGCAGCGCAGCTGGGACAGCTCCGGCAATACAGTCGGACAGGACAAGTGGAACTCGGTCTACGGCGGCGACGGCCAGCAGAACCTGATCGACCCGGCGAACCAGAACATCGTGTTCTCGTGCCTCCAGTACGGCGTCTGCCAGGTCTCGACCGACGGCGGGAACACCGGGAACGAGTTCGACACGACGCCGCTCAGCCTCAACCAGAACTGCACGACCTGCACGCACACGACCCGTAACGCGTACTTCACACCGATGGCGTTCGACCCGAGCAGCCCGAGCACCGTCTACTACGGCGGTGACCAGATCAACGAGTCGAACGACAACGGCAGCACCTGGCGAGTGATCAGCTCGAACCTCGGCGGTCCCAACTCGGGTACGAACACCGACCCGCTCTACGCCGGGCACTTCGGCGCTGCGACGACGATCGCAGTGTCGAAGAGCAACGACAACGTCGTCTGGGTCGGCACCGACTCCGGCTGCATCTGGTCCACGACCAACGCGCTCAGCAACCCGGCATTGCCGACGTGGACGGACGTGAGCGGGCCCTGCGGCCCCTCAGCGACGCCGCCGACGGCGACACCGCTGACGACCGCGCTTCCCACGCATTTCGTCAGCAAGATCCTCATCGACCCAACCAACCCGCAGACCGTGTTCGTCGCTTTCAGCGGCTACCGGTCGGGTGACAATGCCGCGTACGTCGAGCGCACCAACAACGGCGGCAGCATCTGGACGAATCTCTCGAGCAACCTGCCCGAGGTGACGGTCAACAGCCTGGCGCTCGTCCACGGCCGTCTCTACGCGGCCAGCGACACGGGCGTGTACGTGAGCGCTCCCGGTGTCGATCCCACGACCGGGCCCGCCTTCACCTGGGACCAGCTCGGCAACAACCTGCCCGCGTCGCCCGCGACAGCGCTCCGCTACGTTCCGCAGAACGACACGCTCTACGTGTCGACGTTCGGCCGCGGCGTGTGGTCGCTCCCGCTCAGCGTGCCCGGTACCCGCATTCCCGATGCGGCGAGCCCGCTGCTGCTTCCGGCCGGCGCGGGCGTCGCGCTTCTCGGGGTCGCGATGCTGCGGCTGCGGCGCAGGCTCGGATGGAGGTCCAGATGATGGTGTCGCTTGTTCGGCCGCGGCTCGCACTGCTGGTCGGCTCGGCGTGCCTCGCGGCAGTGAGCGCGCTCGGCGTCAGCGGCGGCACGCACGTCAGTGCCGATGCCAGAGCCACGGTGTGCACCCCGGACCACAATCCGGCGCTCGGGCCGTCGCTGGACGCACTCGACCCCTGCCGCGCAGACACCGGCTCGCCGAGCGACAACAACGCCGACTACAGTTACAGCACGGCGATCGTCGATCACTTCGAGGTGCCGGTGCCGACCACGACGGTCGATGCGCTCAACGGCCAGACGCCACCGAGCACCGACTACATCTGGGTCGACTACATTCGTCCGCACATCTCGAACACCCTGCCGGTGCCGACGATCATGGACTCCTCGCCCTACTACAACACGCTCGGTCGTGGCTACGACGGCATCCTCAAGACACCGACTGACCCCAACGCGCCGGAGCCCGTGAATGTCGAGCGCTGCGGCGGTGCCACCACGTGCACGAACTACGCGCCGTTCCCAGAGTGGGAGGCCCACTACTTCGTGCCGCGCGGCTACGCGGTCGCGCTCATGGACCTGCGCGGCACGCGCAACAGCAGTGGCTGCCAGGTGTACGGCGACAAGCAGGAGGCGGCCGACGCCGTCGCGGTCATCGACTGGATCACGAGCC
>Ga0307477_10001662_pt1 | contig 18324 bp, 19 predicted proteins | sample atmos_gasesECM2C_FD_203316 | JGI IMG/M metagenome (GOLD analysis project Ga0307477, IMG submission 203316) | Hardwood forest soil microbial communities from Morgan-Monroe State Forest, Indiana, United States - atmos_gasesECM2C_515 | ecosystem: Environmental > Terrestrial > Soil > Temperate...
GGCGGTGGGAGATTTGATCGACAGGATCTTGACCGCACCGGGCCGCCTGAGCTTGACGGCGCTCGCGCGAACGGTCGCAACGCATGACGGTTTTGCGCGACAGCCGTCGAGCAGTGCGAGCTCGCGCGATGCATCGCCGTGCGCCTGCGCCTGCAATACGGCCAGGATGTCGTTGCGTTCGGCGTTTTCGGTCAACAGGTAGCGCGCTAGCAGCACACCGATCACGGCGAGCAGCACGACAGCCGACACGACGATCGCGACGCGCCGGCGTCGCGGGATCGCCCGCCACCACATGCGCGGCGTCCGTTCGGACGAGCGTGGCGGAGAGAGATCGTGCTGAGCGGAGATGTCTGCGGATACGGGGTAGGGCGGGTCGGTCGTGAACGGCGTCGAGTGCGCCGCTCAGAACAGCTGGTTCTCGCCGCCGAAGACTTCGCTGACGGAGTCATCGACGAAGATGCGCCGGATCGAGTCGGTCAAGAGCTCGGCACAGGGCAGCACGCGGATGTTCCGCGGCCGGTCGGGGCTGACGGGAATCGTGTCGGTCACCACGATCTCCTCCAGACCCGACGCCTGCAGGTTCTCGAAGGCGGCGCCGGAGAAGACGGCGTGGGTGGCCGCCGCGTACACCCGCGTGGCGCCCCCGTCGAGCACGGTGCGCGTGGCCGCGGCGAGCGTGCCGGCGGTGTCGATCATGTCGTCGACGATCACCGCCGTCTTGCCTTTGACGTCGCCGATCACGTAGCCGATCTCGGCGACCTGCTGGGCGGGGCGCTCCTTGTCGAGGATCGCCAGCTCGGCGCCGATCTTGGAGGCGAACTTCTTGTTCAGCTTGACCCTGCCCGCGTCGGGCGCGACGACCACCAGGTCCGACAGGCCGAGGTCGCCAAAGTACTGGGTGAGCATGAACAGCGCCGTCATGTGGTCGACGGGCTTCTGGAAGAACCCCTGGATCTGCCCGGCGTGCAGGTCCATCGTCAGCACGCGGTCGGCGCCGGCGGACTCGAGCATGCGCGCGACCAGCCGTGCGGAGATCGGCTCGCGCGGCGCGGACTTCTTGTCCTGGCGGGAATAGCCGAACCAGGGGGTGACGGCGATCACGCGGTGCGCGGAGGCGCCGACGGCGGCGTCGATCATGAACAGCAGCTCCATCAGCGAATCGTTCGCCGTGACGCCCGCCTGGGCGTTGCCGCAGGTGGACTGCACGATGAACACGTCGGCGCCGCGGATCGACTCCTCGTAGCGGCAGTAGACCTCGCCGTTGGAGAACGTGTTGAGCGTCACCGGCCCCAGCTCGACGCCGAGCTTGTCGGCGATGTCGCGGGCGAGCTGCGGGTTGGCGCGCCCGCTGAAGAGCATCAGCCGCTTGTTGTAGTCGATCGGCAGGCTCGTCTGCGCGGACTGCTGCGCGCGCGTTTCCATCGTCGCGCTGCTCATCGTGTGAGTGAGTGTAAAGGTCCGGCGCGACGATCCCGCCGAACCCGCTGTGCGGGGCTCACGACTCCTCCTCCCGCGCGATGGCTCGCGCGCGCCGCTGGGCGTAACCCTCGATGTTCGTCTGGCGGGGGCGCGCGATGCCCAGGGCACCCGGGGGCACGTCTTGGTCGATCGTCGAGCCGGCGCCCGTATAGGCCTCGTCGCCGACGGTCACGGGCGCCACGAACGAGACGTGCACGCTGCTGCGTACACGCTGGCCGATCGTCGTGCGGTGCTTGTGCTGACCGTCGTAGTTGGCGGTGATCGTGCTCGCGCCGAGATTAGCGTGAGCTCCTACATCGGCGTCGCCGATGTAGGAGAGGTGCGGGATTTTCGCTCCGGCGCCGATGTCGGAGTTCTTGATCTCCACGAACGTCCCCGCCTTCGACCCCTCGCGCAGCACGGAGCCCGGTCGCAGATAGGCGAAGGGGCCGATGGTGACGCCGTCCTCGAGCACGCTGTCGATGATGTAGGAGTGGCGCACCACGCAGCCCTCGCCGATGCGGGTGGCGCCGCGAATGGTGGTGAACGGCTCGATCGTCGTGTCCTGACCGATCTCGACATCGACGTCGATCACGGTGGTGCACGGATCGACGACGGTTACGCCCGCCGCCATGTGCCGCGCGTGAATGGCCTCCTGGGCCAGCGCGCGCACCCGCGCCAGCGCCGCGCGGTCGTTGACGCCCAGCACGAGCCGCTCATCGGCAACCGCGTGCGCGGCGACCGTCCCCCCATCAGCGCGGATCTCCTCGAGCGCCTGCGGCAGATACAGCTCCCCCTGCGCATTGTCGGCGCTCAGCCGCGGCAGTGTCTCGCGCAGGGCGTGCGCTGAGAACACGTAGATGCCGGTGTTCACCTCGCGTATCTCAAGCTGCTCGGGTGTCGCGTCGCCCTCGGTCTTAGTCTCCACGACCGACTTGACGACGCCATCCGCGTCGCGCACCACCCGGCCGTAGCCGCTGGGATCGTCCAGGACGGTGCTCGCCATCGTCGCGTCCGCGCCGCTGACCTCATGTGCGTGCACGAGCTCGGCGATCGTCTCGGCGCTCACGAGCGGGACGTCGCCGCTGAGGACCACCACCGGAGCGTCGGCGTCGTCTGCGTCGAGCGCGGCGAGGCCCGCCACGACCGCGCCCCCGGTGCCGTTCGAATCGGTCTGCACCGCGAGCCGGACCCCCTCCGGCAGCACGCCCGCGAGCGCGCGCTCGGGCGAATCCACGACGACGACCTGGCCGGCGCCGGCGGCGAGCGCGGCGCGCACGGGCCACAGCACCATCGGGATACCGCACAGCTCGTGCAGGACCTTGGGCGTGCGCGAGCGCATGCGCGTGCCCCTGCCCGCGGCGAGGATCATGACCGTCGGAGCCGGAGTCACCTGTGAGATGGTAGGTCATGCCGCGTGCGCCGACCGAACAACAGCAGACCCGCACTCGATCGCCGCACGCGCCGGTCGCGTGTTGAGGATCGTGGACGGTCGTCGTACTGTTAGGGGTATGGCGGCGTCAGACGGAACCGCTGACTACACGACAATTGCATTTGGCGCTCGAGGACCTGTCGCGGAGCATGCTGGCGGCGCAGGTCGTGCGCCGAAGGTCGGTGCGGTGCTCGTTGCGACCGCGGTCTTGGTAGTCACGCCCGCCGCCTGCGGTTCGACACCGGCTGCGCGGACGTCGGCTCAGCCACCGGCATCGTCCACGCACCTTCGGTCGGTTCACACATCTACCCAATCGCCCTCCTCGTCGTCGACGGCTACGGCGGGCGCAGCGCCGCAATCGCGACCTCGTCGAAGTCGCATCGACGGGATTGTCGAAGTCGCACAGGCGAGCTACCGGTCTGAGACCAGGGGCGCCAAGCTCATGCAACAGCTCAATCGCATCGCCCGCGACAGTACCCTGCTGAACGCCCTCAGCAGAGGCGACGTGGCCGGCGCGCAAGCCGAGGCGGACGCCCAGCTGAGGAGTCCGGGTAACCACTTCGTGCATGTGACACGCATCAGTGTGGTTCGCGGATCGCGGGTGCTCGTCAACGCTACGGTCAACAGCGATGGAGTGTTCGTGGTCGCGCCCGCGAGTCGTGTCCTGCGGTTGCATGGCCGCCTGCTGGGTACGCTGCTGGTCTCGATCCAGGACGTGACCGGTTACGTGAAGGTCGTCCACGACCTCACGGGCGCCGATGTCGTGGCTCGTGGCGCGAGTGGGCATGTGCGCACATCGCGGGGCGCGCCCACCCGTGGGCCCCTGCCATCATCAGGACAGGTGATGATCGCCGGACGCAGGTATTTCGTGCGCTCGTTTCACGAGGTTGGCTGGGGCAATGAACCGCTCACGGTCTGGATACTCCTGAGAGCCTGACGACAACGCGCTCGCTCGCAACACTCAACCTGTGTAGTCGCGTGTCTGGCTCGGGTCGTGTCCGGGCTCGGCCTGGGTGATGCCGCCAAGGGGGTCGACGAGCTTCTCGAACAACTGGGGGGCAGGGATTCGAACCCCGATTCCCAGGACCAAAACCTGGTGTCCTGCCATTGGACGACCCCCCAACGGGACCGACACATCCTCGCACGCCATCGCGGATGCCGTCTCGGCCCCCGTCCTCCCACGGCCGCTCACGAGCGCCGCGTCGAGCGTCCCGGCACCCGTCCGCCTTCCGCGCCAACCTCCGAGGCGGGGCCGCCGGCGGCGGAGATGCCGAGCACGCGCATTGCCTTCAGCCCGAGGCTGAGCTTCTCGCGCCCATCGCTGGAGCTGACGTCCAGGCCAGAGAGCTCGCGCACGCGCTCCAGGCGGTAGTAGATCGTGTGGCGGTGGGTGAACAGACGTTGGGCGGTCCCGGCGACGTTGCCGTCGGCCTCCAGGAACGTCGCGAGCGTACGCACGAGCTCGGTCTCGTACTGCTCGTCGTAAGCCAGCAGCGGCTCGACGGTCTCGGCGTAAAAGCGCTGCAGCTCCGCCGGGTTCTCCGTCATCGCGCCCAGCAGCAGGCGGTAGGCGCCGGTCTGCTCAAACGCCAGCGCGACGCCGTCGGAGCCGCCCTGGGCGACGTTCGCAGCGAGCAGCGCCTCGCCGGCGGCGCGCGGCAGATCGCCGGGATCCGCGGCGATGCGGCTGCGGCCGAGCGCGAACGTGTAGCCGGCCAACCCGGCCTCCATCTCGCGCAGCACCGCATCGGCGGCGCGCGCGGCTGTCGCCTCCTCGCCCCCGGGTATCAGCAGCAGCACCTCCGCGCCGACCATGCTCGTGCCGGCGCTCTCGCGCTCTGACAGGGCGGCGATCGAGCGGCTGACGACCGCGCGGGCGCCGCGCTCGGCGATGGCGCGCACGCGCGCGCGCCAGCCCTCGCCGGTGGGGGCCTGGGGGACGGCGCGCGCGACGATCATGCTGGCCCCGTCCTGGATGTCTAGTGAGAGTTCCTTCGCGCGCGCCAGCAGTTCCTCGCGCGCGGTCAGCTCGTGCGTGAGGATCGCGCGCAGGAACTCGCTCGCAGCAAGAACCGAGGCGCGCTCGGGAGCGCGCACGCGCTCGACCTCCGAGGCGATCATCGTCACCAGCAGCCGCTTCATCTGCTCGCTGGGCTCGCCCGACTCGGACGACGAGTCATCGCTGGCGGTGCCGGTCGCGCGCATGTGCAGCGTGCCCACGACCGTGTCTCCCACGCGCAGCGGCGTGCTGCTTACGCCTTTGCCCTGTGACAGCAGCGTGCGCTCCTCCGCTGGCGAGCGCGCCGCCACCGCGAGGGTCGCGCCCCAGGCGTCGGCGACGGCCAGGCTGGCGTCCAGCGCTTTGGCGGCCGCGCGCACCACTTCGGGTAGACCCGCGCCTGACTCGACCGCCTCGGTGACGGCTTCCAGCGCCGCGAGCTCAGACATGGACCGTTCAGCCCCAGAAGTAGACGATGGCGAGCGCTCCCGCCACGCCGATGCCGACGAGCACGGCGAGCACGTACAGCGACAAGATGCTCGCCGCCACGCGCTCCCATAGGCGCGAGTAGCTCGTCCACGCCGGCACGAGAATCAGGCCGGCATACAGCGCCAGGCCAAACACGCCCGCACAGACTGCCACCAGATCGTTGACGACCGTCCTGCTCATCGCCCGAGATTGTGACGCATAGAGCCGTCGGCGCATAGCCAGTCGGCGCATAGCGCATAGAGCCGTCGGCGCATAGCGCATAGAAATATGTCGCTACGTAGGCGACCTGTTACTCACTGTCACTTCGCTTCGCCGTGTTGTCACTGCGCCCGCGCGAAGGCCGCATCGACGGGCACAGCGCAAATCGCCGCCGGCTCGCTGGCCGAGCTGCGATCGGTGGCCAGGCCTGCCGCCGCGCGTTCGGCCCGCCCGGGACCGTTGGCGCGCAGGAACAACCCCACGACCGTCGGTCCCGATCCGCTGACGAACGCCACGTCCGCACCCGCGTCCAGCGCCTGTCGCAGAGCCGGCTCGATCGGCGGGGACAACGAGATCGCGGCGGCTTGCAGATCGTTATGCATCAGCGCGCGCGCGTCGGGCACGGCCGCGCTCAACTCGAACGCGACCTCCAGCTCGTGGGCGAGCATCGCAAGCTCGCGCGCGCTGCGCCCGACGCCCAACTCGTCCGCCCGGGCATACACCGCCGCCGTGGATAGCTCGCCCGCGACCGGCAGCACGAGTACGCCGAATGGATGACTCGGCGCGGGCAGCCCGCACAACCGCTCGCCCGCTCCGGTGGCCAGCCAGCGCCCGGGGGTGATCTGCGCGGGCACGTCCGCTCCGAGCTCCCTCGCGAGCTCCAGCAGCAGCTCCCGCGAGCCGAGTCCCGACGCGCTGAAGGCCAGCCTCAGCGCGGCCGCTGCGTCCGCCGAGCCGCCCCCCAGACCCGCGGCGACGGGAATCCGCTTGACGATCCTCAGGCGCAGTGGGGGTACGTCCCAGCCGGTCGCCTCGCGGAACATGCGCAGCGCCAACGCTGCCAGGTTCTCGCCGGGGTCGCCCGGCACACCGGGGCAGACGATCTCATCATGGACCGTCCCAGCGGGAGTGGCGTACGCCGACTCCAGCGTGAGCGTGTCGGCGAGCGATATCGACTGCATCACGCTCGTCAACTGGTGCCGGCCGTCTTGCTCGCGCACGGGCCCGACGAACAGCCCCAGGTTGATCTTCGCGGGCGCGCTCGCGTGTAGGGGCAGACCCTGCTCAGGTGAGGAGGTCATAGGGTGAGGAGGTCATAGCTCGAGCAGCCGTCCCAGCTCGCGGAAGTCCTCGGGCTGCAGCCGCTCCGCGCGCACGTTCTCGGGGTGGCCGAGATCGCTCAGCGCCAGGCGGATCTCCACGCGCGAGCGCCCGCCCGCAAGCTTGCTCGCTCGCCCTGCCGCGACACCCCCTGCGAGGGGCGAGCCGCCACCACCGCGGCCGGCGAGCGCGAGTGAGCCCGCCAACGTCTTGCGCCGATGCGCGAACGCGCCGCCCACCAGCGCGCGCAACGCCGGCGACGGCGCCGCTGCGAGTCGGCGCATGCGGACAAGCACCGAGTCGACATTCGGCTCGGGGTGGAACACCGCCCGGGGTATCGCCCGCAGCACCCGCACTTCACACGCGAGCTGAGCGATCACGGAGCTGACGCCGTAGTCACGTCCACCAGGAGCCGCCGCTAGCCGCTCGCCGACCTCGCGTTGGGCCATCGCCACCCACAGCCCCACAGCGGGCAGCTCCTCGATCGTGCGCAGCAACACCCCCGCGGCGATTCCGTACGGAAGGTTCGCCACGACCTTGTCGGGCGCCGGGTGCAGCGCCGTTAGATCGATCCGCATCGCATCCCCCCAATGCACACTCACATTCGGGTGCGAGTCGGTCGCGTCCAACAGCGCCTCGCGCAGGCGCGTGTCTATCTCCACCACATGCACATGCGCGACACGTTCTGCGAGGTACTCCGACAGCACGCCCAGACCGCCACCGATCTCCAAGACGACATCCCGCTCGCCGAGCTCCGCCGCCCGCTCGATCACGCCGAGGATGTTGGAGTCGATCAGGAAGTTCTGCCCCAGCTCACGGTCAGGGTGTACATCGAAGCGCTGCATGCGTCGCAGGGACGGTTGAGTCGGCTGGCTAGACTCGCGTGCCGTGACGCTCGGCGACCGCGCGGCCCGGCCAGATGGTCGGGCGTCACTCATGACACTCATCTCCAGCCGAACACGCGTGCGGCGTTGCGCTCCACGATCGCGTCCAACTCCTGAACGCTGACGCCCCGCAGCTCCGCCACGAACGCGGCCGTATGCGCGACGAACGCCGGCTGGTTGCGCTGCTTGCGCACGACCTGGGGCGTCAGATATGGCGCGTCGGTCTCGACCAGCAACCGCTCGTCGGGAACCTGACGGGCCGCGGCGGCGAGGTCGGCGGCGCTTTTGTAGGTGACGTTGCCGGCGAAGGAGATCGCATACCCACGGTCCAGGCACTCCTGCAACTGCTCGGGCATCGAGAAGCAGTGGATCACGACGCTGCACCCCTGCGCTTCGGCGCCGAGCTGGGCCAGTGTCTCGGAGGCGGCGTCGCGCGAGTGGATCATGAGCGGCAGGCCGGTCTCCCGGGCGAGCGCGATCTGCGCGGCGAACGCCCGCTCCTGGTCTGAGCGCGGCGCACCGTCGCGGTAGAAGTCCAGCCCCGTCTCACCAATCGCCAGGCAGCGCTCGTGCGCGGCCAGCGCGCGCAGCTCCGCCAAGTCGCCGTCATCGAATCCTCGGGACGCGTTCGGATGGCGGCCGACCGCCGCGTAGACCTGTGGGAACGCCGCGGCCGCGACGAGCGCCGCGCGACAGGACGCAGGTTCGGTGCCGATCGTCAGCATCCGCGTCACCCCCGCCTCCTCGGCGGCGGCTACGAGCTCCGAGTCGGGCGGCTCGCACAGATCCAGATGGGTGTGGCTGTCGATCATGTCGTGGGGGTGCGATCCGGTCAGGCCGCCTCGACCGCGTCGAGATCCTTGGGGAACAGCGGCTCGATCTGCGCCACCCGCCCGACGGCGCCTGCACCCAGTCGCGCCCCGACGAGCGCCACATCCGGTGCGCCGAGCGCCTGAAGCAGCGTGGCGGTGCTCGCCGGCAGGTAGGGGTGCAGCAACACCGAGACCACGCGCAACCCCTCGACGAGCGTCCCCAGCACGCGGTCCAGCTCGCCCGCACGGGTCTCGTCCTTGGCGAGCTGCCAGGGCGCCTGCTCCTCGACGTAGCGGTTCAAGCGGCGTACGCGCCGCCAGATCTCATCGAGCGCGACCGTCAGCTGGACCCCGTCGATCAGCTCGCCGACGCGCTCGGGAAGGCCCGCGAAATCGTCCGTGATCGCGGGATCGGGCGCCACCGCCGGCGCCACCCCATCGCGGTAGCGCGTGACCATCGCCAGCGTACGACCGGCGAGGTTGCCCAGCTCGTTCGCCAGCTCCGACTCGTATCGCTGCTCGAATGAGGCCGTCGATACCGAACCGTCCTGGCCGAAGGACACGTCGCGCAGCAGGTAAAACCGCAGTGCGTCGGCGCCGAAGCGCTCGATCACCGCGAACGGGTCGAGCACGTTGCCCAGCGACTTGGACATCTTCTCGCCGTCCATCAGCAGATACCCGTGCACGAACACTCGCTCAGGCAGCCGCAGGCCCGCGGCCATCAGCAGCGCGGGCCAGTAGACGGCGTGAAAGCGCAGGATGTCCTTGGCGATCACATGACACTCGGCGGGCCAGAACGTTTCCGTCAGGTCCTCCTCAGGGTCGGCGTAGGACAGCGCGGAGTAGTAGTTCAACAGCGCGTCGAACCACACGTAGAACACGTGATCTTCATCCCACGGCACCGTGACTCCCCACGTCAGTCGATGCCGTGTCAGCGGCACGTCGCGCAGACCCGAGCGGATGAACGACAGCGCCTCGTTGTAGCGCGTGCGCGGCGCAACCCAGGTCTCGCGCTCGGCATACAGGCGTTCGAGCGGCTCCTGAAACGCGGACAGCTTGAAGAAGTAGCTGTCCTCGCGCTCGCGGGTCAGCTCGATGTGATGGATCGGGCAGCGGTTGCCCGCGTCGATCTCGTTCTCGGCCTTGAAGTCGGCGCACCGCGGGCAGTACCAGCCCTCGTACTGCCCCTCGTACACATACCCGTTCTCGCGCACCCGCGCCAGCACTTCCCGCACGACGGCGATGTGCTGTGGATCGGTCGTGCGGATGAAGAAGTCGTTCGAGGCCCCGATCCGCGGGGCGAGGGCCTTGAAACGCTGCGCGTTGCGATCCGCCAACTCCTGGGGCTCGATCCCGAGCGCGTGCGCCGCGTCGGCGACCGGCTCTCCGTGCTCGTCGGTGCCGGTCAGGAAGAACACCTCCTCGCCGCGCTGGCGGTGATGGCGCGCGATCACGTCGGCGGCGATCGTCGTGTACGCGTGCCCGAGATGGGGCGCCGCGTTGACGTAATAGATCGGGGTGGTTACGTAGTAGGACACTGGCGCTGAAGGCTACTCGCCGAGCGTGCCCCTCCCACCACCAGCACGACCTCTCCCTTGGGAGAACGCTCGCCGTAGCGTTTGGCCAGCTCGGCCGCAGACCCACGTGAGACTTCCTCGTGGAGCTTGGTCAGCTCGCGGCACACCGCCACGGGACGTTGCGGATCGACGTGCGCGAGCATGTCCAGGGTGACGGATAGGCGTCGGGGAGACTCGAACGCCACCAGCGTTTCAACGGTGTCCGCCAGCAGGCGTTCGCGCTGCCCGCGCTTGCGCGGCAGGAACCCGACGAAGCGCCAGCGATCCGGCGGAAGCCCGGAGAGGATCAACGCGCTCAGCACGGCGCTCGGCCCCGGCAGCACCTCGACCGGCAGGTCCTCGCCGATGCACGCCTGCACCAGCGCGTATCCAGGGTCAGAGATGAGCGGCATACCCGCGTCGCTGACCAGCGCGACCGTGTCCCCCGCGCGCACCCGATCCGCCAACTGGGGGGCGCGGGCGCGTTCGTTGTGCTCGTGCAGGCTCACCAGAGACGCCGCATGTACACCATGGCGATCGAGTAGCACCCGCGTACGGCGCGTGTCCTCGCAGGCAATCACATCGGCTTCGCCGAGTGCCCGCAGTACGCGCAAGGTGACGTCTTCGAGGTTGCCGATCGGCGTGGCGCACACCAGCAATCGTCCGTGCGCGTCGATTGCAACCGGAGGGTTATCGGGGCTCATCGCGCAACTATAAGTTCCGCCCGATGTCCGCCCCATCCGATCAGCCCCCCCAGTACACCCGCTACCGCGCTGGACGCAGGCTGAGCCCGCGACGCGCCGACGAGGACATGATCGATCCGCTGAGCGCTGAGCGCGTCCGCGAGTCCAGGCCTCGACAGGGATGGCGGGAGCGGATCACGCCGAAACGGGTGATCCTCTGCCTGCTTGCGCTGATCGCGGGCTGGCTGATCCTCTCGCTCGTGTTGTTCCTGCTCAGCTCCCACTTCCAGCGCACCTCCCCGCCCGCGAACGTCGCAAGCGTGCTCGATCCCGCGGGCTATCCGCTGACCTCGGCGAACAACATCCTCGTGCTCGGCTCTGATCGCCGCCAAAAAGACAGCAAGGAACCGGGTGCCGAAACCACGGGCCCGGGCCGTTCGGACTCGATCCTGCTGATCCGCACCGGCGGCGGGCACGCGGCGCGGTTGTCGATTCCGCGCGACACGGTCGTGGAAATCCCCGGTCACGGCCTGCAAAAGATCAACGCCGCTCACGAGTTCGGCGGCCCGGCGGAGTCGATCTCGGTGATCAGGAGCTGGCTCGGCATCCCGATCAATCATCTGGTCGAAGTCAACTTCGAAAACTTTCCTGCCCTGATCGACGCGATGGGCGGCGTCACCTATACCGGAGGCTGCGTCGTCTCGCGCCTGGACGGCGGCTTCAGCCAAGGCGGCTACACGCTGCGCCTGAGAGCGGGCAGCCATCACCTGAACGGCAAGCAGGCGCTCGCGCTGGCGCGCACGCGCGAGAACCTGTGCGCGCCCAGCGAGACCGACATCCAGCGCGAGGAACACCAGCAAGCGCTGTTCACCGCGATGAAGTCCCAGCTGCTCTCCCCGTCAAGCTTCCTGCGCCTGCCCTTGATCGCCTGGAACGCACCGCCGGCGATCATCTCCGACATGAGCGGTCCTACGCTGCTTGGGATGTTCGCGGCGCTGGCGATCTCCGGCACGCCGCCCACGCACGTGCTCAAGCCCTCGGGCACAATCACGCTGCCCGACGGCGAGCAGGGTCTGACGGTCTCCGAAGCGCAGCGCCGCGCTGCGGTCGCGCGCTTCGAGGCGGGCTGAGCCTCGGGGTCCTACTAGGCGAACCTCAGGTCTTCGCCGGGACCGGCTTGGCGTCCTTGGGCTTGGTGGCGCCTGAGGAGGGCTTCTCGCTCTTGGCGGCGCCATCGGAAGACTTGCCCTCGCCGGTCTTCGAGGCGCCCTCGGAGGAGGAGTCCTTCTTGGCGGAGGACTCCTCCGAAGAAGCGGCGGCCGCCGTCTCGCGCTGGCGTTTGCGGGTGCCGTAGTCGGTGTTGTAGAAGCCCTTGCCCTTGAAGTGCACGGCGGGCGCATGCAGCACACGCTCCACGGGTACACCGGTATCGGGGTCGTGCGTTAGCGAATCGTCGCTGAAGGACTGCACGATCTCGAACGTGCTGCCGTCGGGGCGTCTGTACTCGTAGATTGGCATCGGACCGATTATATGAGCGGGCGTGAGCCCTCAGTCGGCCAGCAGCGCGCGGGCGCAGGCGATCCCGGCCCGCACGGTCGCGTCGAAGTCGCGCTCGGGCTCGGTCAGCATCCGCAGCGCGAACCCGTCGGCGAGGGCGAACAGGATCTCGGCGACCGTGTCGGGCTCGGCGTGCAGGCGCACGACCCCGTCGCGCTGGGCGATCGCGAGCATGCCCGCGACCTGTCCGCGCGTGCTTCGCATCAGCTCGGCGTACTCCACGGCGATGTCCTCGTTGCGGCGCGACAGCGTGAAGAGCTCAAACATGAGCGTCACGAAGTCCGGGTCGTCGCGCACCGTCTCCTGCAGGTTCTGAGCCATCAGCCCGATGAAGTCATCGGCCGTGCGGGCGCCCGCCAGTTGTTGCTCGAGCATCTCCATGCGCAGCTCGCAGTCGCGCCTGACCGCCTCGATCAGCAGCTGCTCCTTGGTGCCGAAGTAGTAGTGCAGGAGGCCTCGCGAGACGCCCGCCTCGCGCGCCACGTGGTCGAACGTAGATCCCGTCATCCCGCGCCGCGCGACGCTGCGGCGCATCGCCTCGACGATCCTCCGTGCCTTCTCGCCCTCGACCACGACTCGGCGCGGTTTCTCCTTCGCCGCGATCGCGTGCATGTCAGCGCCCTTGGCGGACGCTGCGGCCATGGTCATCTCGCGGTCGCTCTCGGCGATGCCCGGTTGGCTCAGGACGCGGGCGCGGACGCCGGCGCGGGCTCAACCGGAGCGGTGGTCGAGCTGTACTCGAACTCCTCCTCGGCACCGAACAGCAAGTCGAGGAGCTTCCCGCGCAGATCCTCGCTGAGCGCGAGCGCGAGGACGCCGGCGATCCCGAGCAGCAGCAGCTTGCGTCCGAATCCACCACGGCGTTTACGAACCTTGCGTGGGGGTTCGCGCAGCGTGTTCGCCGCGTCGCGTAGCGCGCCCGCCGCCTCGCGCAGCTCGTTCTGGAGCTTGCGATCCTCGAACAGCGCCGTGGTCGCGGGCTTGCCGTTACTCATACGTCCGTAGGCACTGCGTGCCGCGCCATAAGCCGCAAGCAGGCTCCCGCGCAGCTCCTCGTCTTCGATCAGCCGTTCTACATACCGGTTGCTCCGCGCGGCGCGCGCCGCCTCACCGGCCTTGCCGAAACCACTGCCACCGCTACTACGATCATTCGCCGCCATTGTTGGGCCACCGCCTCTGAAAAGAGCTTTGTAGTTCAGCGCTCCAATATACGCCCCCTCGGCGCGAGCGTACACGCTGCCGCTACGGACGTGACAATGGGCGTGTGCCCACATTCCAGGCGACCGCCACCGCGCTGGGGCTGCTGCTGATCCTCGGCGCGCTCCTATCGGGACTGGCGCAACGCTCGTTCCTGTCCCTCACCGCCCTATTTGTGCTCGCGGGCTTCGCGGTCGGCCCGGGTGGCTTCGGTTGGATCGATTTCCGTGCCCGCTCCGGTTTCGTCGAGGATCTGGCGTTCATCGCGCTGATCGTGATCCTGTTTCGCGACGGGTTGGAGGTCGAGGGCGAGATGCTCCAGCGCGAGTGGCGTCTGCCCGCGCGCAAGCTCGTGCTGGCAATGCCGATCACAGCGGCGATCGTCGCCCTCGCCGCACACGCGCTGATCGGGTTCTCCTGGACGGAGTCCTTTCTGATTGGGGCTCTGCTCTCGCCCACCGACCCGGTGCTGACCTCGAGCATCATCACCAACCCGCGCGTGCCGCGCATCGTGCGTCATTCGCTGAACCTCGAGTCCGGACTCAACGACGGCCTCGCGCTGCCGGCGGTGCTCGCCCTGCTCGCCGCGCTCAGCGCCACCTCCGGTGAATTCGTGTGGTGGCGGTTCGTGATCCAGGACATCGGCCTGGGCTTCGCGTTCGGCCTGGCCTGTGGATGGCTCGCATCGCTGTTGATGCCGCGCGCGCACAGACACCCGCTGGAACACTCGATCCCATCCCACCAGAAGTCGCTGTTCGCGCTTGGTGTCGCGTTCGCGACGTACGGCCTGACCGTGCTCTCACCCAAAGGCAACGGTTTCATCGCGGTGTTCGTCGCCGCGATCGTGCTAGGGGTCCGCCGGCCCGACCTGCGCCTGCACTTCGAGCGTCGCGCCGATGAGCTTGTCGAGATCGTCAAGCTCGGCATCTTTCTGGTGTTTGGCTCGCTGCTCACTCTGCACGCGCTCACGCGCGAGGGGCTGCCGGCGCTCGTGTTTGTCGCCGTCATATTTCTGCTGGCGCGTCCGGTGGCGGTATTCGTCGCCCTGCTCGGTACTCGTACCGACCGCCCCACCCGACTGTTCATGGGCTGGTTCGGCCCCAAGGGCGTCGCCACGATGACGTTCGCCCTGCTCGTGCTCGATCAGAACATCGCCTCCGGAGAACGCATCTTCGACCTGGTCGCGCTGGTCGTGTTCTGCTCGATCCTTGTGCACGGTGCCTCCGACACCCCCGGCTCCAACTGGATCGCCGGGCACGCCGCGCGCGTCGAGCGCGAACGCGCCGAGATCGCCGGGCCCGGGCCGGCTGAGAGCGACAGCCCGCGCGCCCGGACTTGAAAGCGCCGGATTTGGCTCGACGCGACTCGCGACGGACTCGGCCTCGAGACTCGCCGTCCACCGCGGGCTCGTCCCAAATGACTACGTGTGCAGCGCCGCCTGCTCCTGCGCTGAGGGAAACGCCCAGGCCGACCGTGTGCGGCGCTCCTGACGGAACACGAAGCGCAGCTGCTGCGGCGGTTTCAGCTGAGCCTCGTTGGGACGAAACGTCGCGCAGGGCTCGTCCAAGTCGAGCGCGCAGAGCAGGTTGCGTTGGAAGAAACAGTCCTCGCAACTGACGGCTTTTGCGACGCGCCGGCCAGTGACCTGCTTGCTCTGCACATGCCCCCCAGCGGGTTGGATCGGACGGATGGTGAAACGGACCGCGCCATCATCTCACGGTCGGACCCGCCCGCCGGCCAGCCATTCCGCAAATCGCAGAGAAAATCGACTTCTACCCGGAAAGAGCTTCCTGTACGTCACTTTCTCGTGACTGGTCTCGATCTTTTTCGCTCACATTGCGGACATGGACGCCGCGCGTCGTCATCATCTGTGCCTCATGCTCATCCTCGTAACCGGCGCCAGCGGGTTCGCCGGCTCGCGGCTCATTCCCCGACTGATCTCCGACGGGCACCGTGTGCGCGCACTCGCGCGAGATCCGGCGAGGGTCGACACGACAGAGATCATGTCTCACTTTTTGGATCCCCACGCGCGCGCGCACGTGTGCACGCGCGCCGACGGGCACGCGGACCAGGACACGCTCGAGGTCTTCACCGGCGACGCACTCACCGGCAAGGGGCTCGCGCGAACCATGCACGGAGTCGAGGTCGCCTACTACCTGATCCACTCGATGGAGCGCACACCCCCACGCCCGGATGTCGTGGGCGGGCGGGCCACCCCATTCCCCGAACGCGAGCGGATCGCGGCCGAGAACTTCGCCGCGGCGGCGGCACGTGCCGGGGTGCGGCGGCTCGTGTACCTGGGCGGGCCGACCGCCAGCTGGACCGCCGCGCGCGATGCCGTTGAGGAAGACGCAGTGCTCTCCCCCCATCTGTCCAGCCGCGAGGCGGTCGAGCGGATCCTGCGCGACGCGATCCCTGACACGGTGGTGCTGCGCGCCTCGATCGTGATCGGCGCGCGCTCGCGCTCGTTTCGCTTTCTCGTCAGGCTCGTCGAGCGTATGCCGGTGCTTGCCCTGCCCGCCTGGCATATCCATCGCACGCGTCCGATCGACGCGCGCGATGTCATCGACATGCTCGCCGCCGCCGCGACCGTCGCCGCCGCCGCGGGACGCTCACTGGATGTGGGCGGACCCGACATCCTCAGTTACGGTGAGATGATTCGGCGCATCGCCGATCTGATGCTGCTCGCGCGCCCCGCCGTCGGGCTGGGCGTGAGCGTTACACCACTCACCGCGCGCGTCGCCGCAGCCATCGCCGATGAGGATCCCGAGCTGGTGAGCGCGCTGATGGAAAGCCTGCAGGGAGATCTCCTGCCCGGTGGCCCGGATGGCTCCTCTCATCTGCGAGCCGCCGCGGCGCTGGGAATCGATCTGCACTCATTTGACTCCGCCGTCGAACACGCGCTGCGCGAATGGGAGTCGGTCGAAAAGCTCGCAGCACGGTAAATGACTCCCCCAGCCGATGAGCCTCGTAACCGCATCCATCCACATTGACGCGCGCCCGGAGAAGGTGTGGCGGTTGGTCATGGACGCACACCGTCTCGGTGACTGGGTCACGATCCACCGCGGACTCGGGCGCGTGGACACAGGCCCTCCTCGCGTCGGTTACAGGATGGATCAGCACATCCATCTGCGCGGTGTCAGCCTCGACGTTCACTGGACTCTCGTCGAGTATGTCCCCTGCGCACGTGCGGTATGGGAGGGTCGCGGACCGGCGCGATCGCGGGCGCATACGGAGTACACATTGCAGCCAGAGAACGGCGGCACGCGGTTCGCTTATCGCAACGAGTTTCGCACCCCGTTCGGCCCGATCGGCGCCATCGTCAGCAGGGCCCTGGTCGGCGGAATCCCCAGGCGAGAGGCCGAGCGCACGCTTGAGCAACTGCGCGCCCAGTTGGAGTAACGAGGCTCTCGCCTGACTCGCGGCTATTATCGACAGTACCTTAGAGTCGGCTTAGTGATTTTCCCGCGCAGGTTTTTGCGAGGGAATGGTGTAAGGTAACGCGAACAGAATGTGACACGCTCACATTCGCACGAGTGAAAGAGGATTGGATCGTGACTGACTTTCTTGACGAGAAGCGCCGGGAGATCACCGGCCGGTTGGCGGAGCTGGGGCCACTGGTGGAGGAGTACCGTCGGTTGGAGGCCGCCGCTTCGGCGCTGGACGGAATCAGCGGCGGGTCAACCGCAGCCGCTCCTCGCCGTCGTGGACCGGGGCGTCCGCCTGGCTCCGGCAAAAAAGCAGCTGCTGTGGCACCCGCCAAAAAACGGGGTCGCCCTCCGGGACGTCCCAAAAAAGTGGGTCGGCCTAAAACCAAAAAAGTAGGCCGCCCGGTCGGCAGCACCACCAAAGCCGCGCCCGCAACCGCGGCTGCTACCGGGACCGCGGCTGCCCCGACGAAACGGCGCGCCGGACGGCGCAAAGGCAGCGGTACGCGTGCCGCGCAGGCGCTGTCGTTCGTGCAGGGCCAGCCCGGCATCACAATTCCCGAGCTGGCGGCGAAGATGGGCATCAAGCAGAACTACCTGTACCGCGTGCTCCCAGCGCTCGAACAGGAAGGGAAGCTAAGCAAGCAAGGGCGCGGCTGGCACCCTAAATCCTGATCTCGTTATGAAGCCCCTGACAGGTTCTTGTGGGCACTCGCGTACCCGGTACGCCACATGCCCTGCGTCCTTGCCAGGAACGACGATTCGTCGGATCGAAAGGCTAGCCACCCGACAGATCACGGTCACAAAAGGGCGCGGCCGGATGCCGCGCTCTTTTGTTACCCGCATACTTTGCTACCCGCATACGTAGAGTGTCAAATAAGTCCTTGGTCTTTGACGGTGTCCCGCTCGCCGGTCAGCTCGGCGACCGTGGCATCGATCTTGGAGCGGGAGAAGCCATCGATGTCCAGCCCCTGAACGATCGCGTACTCGCCACCGGCACATGTGCAGGGAAAGCCGCTGATCAAACCCTCGGGCACTCCGTAGGAGCCATCGGAGGGCACTCCCATCGACACCCAGCCGCCATCGGTGCCGGAGACCCAATCGCGGACGTGATCGATCGCGGCGTTGGCCGCCGACGCGGCTGAGGAGGCGCCGCGCGCCTCGATAATCGCCGCGCCGCGTTTGCCGACGTTCGGCAGGAAATCGTTTTCGATCCACGCCTGATCGTCGACGACGGCAGCGGCCTGCTCACCGCGGATCTGAGCATGGAACAGGTCGGGGTACATCGTCGGCGAATGGTTGCCCCAGACGCCCATGTTGGTGATCGCGGAGACGGGCACAGCGAGCTTGGCCGCGAGCTGGGCGACCGCCCGGTTGTGATCTAGGCGCAGCATCGCGGTGAACCGCTCACGCGGGATGTCGGGCGCATTGTTCATCGCGATCAGACAGTTCGTGTTGGCCGGGTTGCCGACGACGAGCACTTTCAAATCGGCGCCCGCGCGCTCGTTCAGCGCACGGCCCTGAACGGTG
>Ga0307477_10001663_pt1 | contig 18323 bp, 14 predicted proteins | sample atmos_gasesECM2C_FD_203316 | JGI IMG/M metagenome (GOLD analysis project Ga0307477, IMG submission 203316) | Hardwood forest soil microbial communities from Morgan-Monroe State Forest, Indiana, United States - atmos_gasesECM2C_515 | ecosystem: Environmental > Terrestrial > Soil > Temperate...
CCGTCTCACCGAACAATCCATCTCAACAGGCCGATCCAGCGAGAGCCGTGCCGTGAAGCCCGCCCCAACCCACAACGTGTCGGCGGATTCGATAAACATCCCATTTGAACTGATGTCCCGCGTTTTCCCTCGCAAAACTGCGGACCCCCATTCAATTTCGAGGTCCGCCCGAAAAGAATAGCGCGTCGCCCAGCGGCGCTCTAAATGCCGCGGCGGAAATTCCCCATTGGTCATAGACCTGGACCTGCTCCCTGCCAAGGATCCCAAGCTTCGTGAACGGCGTGCTCAACAATTCCGTGCTTCAAGGATAACGCGGCTCCGCACTCATGCACACTTCCGCTGGAGCCCCTGTTGTGCTCTCGTAACCCCGTCCATTCCCACAGATGGTTCTTTAAACGGTCGTTTCGCTCAGATGAAAGGCGTGGCTACTTATCAGAATTCGACGCGTCAACGTCCTCTTTGGCGTCCCCAGCCTCCACCGATTTCTCGCCTCGGCGAATTCTTTGCTGGATCTCCGCCAAGAGATACTTGCGCAGATTTTCGGAAACGATGCCGGGCGCTGCCAACTCTCGCAAATCCGAAACGGTAAGCTCCGGCAAATATCCGAGAATCGTTGAGAGCGTCGCAGCAGGATGACGCACCAGCGCGAGCCGGACGTTGTACGTGTGCGACCATTTGCGATGCTGCGCCACCGCTTTCACAACGCCCGGGGGCAGATTCGCGCGTGCCAGCGCCTTCAAGACTTGCGCTTCGGTAAGACCCGCATTATCCAGTGCGATGGAGACCGTTTGCGTATGGCCCTCGGCAAGTAACGCGCCTACAACACGCGCGGTGCCCCGGCGCGCCAAAGTAATTTTTTGCCCCAGCGGCAATTGCGGCAGCCGCGCCACAAGTTGCTCCTCGGCAACACGCTTTAACTCCACCGAGGTTCCAGGCAACATTGTGAGTTGTACCAGATCCATCAGGTAAAGCTCTTTGATCAGCCGTAGGTTCGCGAGCCTCGGCGTGCGCGGATGAAAGGCCAGCGCACGTTTGACGCGGTAATTCTTGAGCAATGGCTTACGCCGAGCCACTTCCTCCAATATCTCACCCGGAATGTCTTTCCGGTTCAGGAGCAAACAAAGTTGCGTCTCATCCAGCGCAGGATTATCGAGGAGCGTAAGGAGTACCTCTGCCGAATGATGGTGCAGCAGCGATGCAAGCTCTTCGCCGGTGGCTGTTCGAGCGCGCTCCACGGCTGGATCGTTAGCGGGCATCTCCTCCCCTCGCTACCAGGGCCGCTGCTTCGGCAGGAGAAATCCGCAATTTGCCTATTTCCGCGCCGGGCACCACGTGCTTCAATGCCGAATCGACTTGTGCATCGAAAAACTGCGAGCGGCCGATCGTCCCTCCGATTTTCGCCAATAAGAACTCACTTTCACGGAGATGCAAGCGATCAGCAACATCGGCGACGAGACAAGCCAAGTCCCGCGCGGCCTCAATCAGAATTCCTCGCGCCGTCGCATCGCCAGCATCCGCGGCAGCAGCGACAACAGGAAAAATAGGTGGATAGATTTCGTCGGGCATCGTTCGTGCTCGATGCTCCACCACAGCCCAATCCGTGCATCGAAGCTGCTCCAGAATTTGCCTCCCCAACATGCAATCCGATCCGCCGGCGCGTCCCTGGACCGCAGCAGCAATTGCACGCCTGCCTATATCGTAAGCGCTACCTTCGTCGCTGGTGAAACGACCGTAGCCGCCAGCCCGCGCAATCTCACCTTCCCTGTTACGTCCAAACGCTGCTGAACCCGTTCCCATAACCACAACGATTGCCGGCCCCTCGCCTGCTGCCACCAATGCCGCCTCGAGGTCGGTAAGCACGGTTATCGCCGCGCCGACAAAACATTCCTGCAACGCCCGGCTCATACTCTCTTTCATGTCGGCCTTGGCCGTACCCGCTAAACCCGCGCCAACCGCCGAAATCGCACTGCGTTCAAGTCCAGTATCCCGCAGCGCCAGGTCCGCGCATTCCTCGATCGCCCGCACCGCGCTCTCCACACCGATTCGCGAGGGGTTCGAAGGTCCCGCAAACGTTCTCGCCAGCACCTCGTCGGCGGAGTTCATCAGCACGCACTCCGTCTTGGTTCCCCCGCCATCGAAACCCAGTACATAACGCATACAAATAGGATACCCGCCAAACGCGCGCACGCAGCAGCCATCTGCTGAATCACGCGGTAACCAACTACCTCGAATTGCAGGCATATCGCGTGAGCCTGATTAAGGAGGGACTCAAAGCGGTAAAGGAAGGACGCACGATCGAAATAGCCGAGGTTAGAGCGAGGATTACAAAATTCGCGGGCGCCCGGCGTGCTAAATGAACGTCCGGTGGACTGTCCCCGCTGCGGAACAATTGGAGCAAGCCTGCGGCTACATCGCGGAGAGTAATTCCGCAGCGGCAGAAGAGGTTGCTCAGCATGTTATCGATACCACAGAGGTTCTCGGAAAGTGCCCAGGAGCGGGACGCAGTGGCCGTGTCACCGGAACACGGGAGTTTTCCGTACCAGGCACACCGTTTGTTGTAGCTTACGCAGTCATCGACGACGCCGTCTGTATCTTGGCCGTATATCACTGTGCACGCAAATGACCGGAACGCTCTTAGGACCCGACCAGCCAGAGATTCACAAACTTCGAACTCGAAATTCCCAAGAAAAACTGCGGACAGGCTACTGAGTACGTATAATCCCCTCCGCGATGCGCATTCATCCCGTCGATCTGGCCATTGTCGTCGTGTATTTGCTCGCCGTTACCGCTTTGGGCATGCACTTCCGCCGCAAAGAGCAGGATGCTCGCGATTACTTCCTTGGCGGCAAGACAGCACCCTGGTGGGCGCTCGCATTTTCGATTGTCGCTACAGAGACTTCGACGCTCACTATCATCGGTACTCCCGCAATTTCTTACACCGGCAATCTGACGTTTCTCCAGCTCGTATTCGGTTACTTGATGGGCCGCGTTCTCATCGTCCTGCTCCTTCTACCCGGCTATTTTCGCGGAGAATTTTTCACCGCCTACGCGCTAATCGAAAAGCGCTTCGGCGAAAAAATGCGTTCCGTGGCGGCCAGCACTTTCCTGATTACTCGCGCGATCGCCGAGGGCGTGCGCGTTTCGGCTATCGCCCTGGTGCTCAGTGTCGTGCTGGGCACTTCGGAAAAATTCGCAGTCCTCCTGGTAATTGCCTTGACCATCTCATACACCCTGGAAGGTGGGATGAAGGCCGTCATTTGGACCGACGTCGCGCAACTAATGATCTACCTCACCGGCAGCGCGGTAACCCTGATCGTCCTGCTGCATCGCATTCCCGGAGGATGGACCGAAGTCACGCAGGTAGCGGCCGCCGCTGGACACAAACTGCAATTCCTCGATTTCTCATTCAATTGGTCCACCAAATACACGTTTTGGTCCGGCTTGATCGGTGGCGCCTTCCTGACCATGGCCAGTCACGGCACTGATCAGATCATTGTGCAGCGCCTGCTCGCCGCCCGCAGCGAACGCGATAGCCGCCGCGCCCTCCTGACCAGCGGCCTCATCGTCCTCATCCAATTCACTGTGTTCCTGCTGATCGGAGTCCTGCTTTTCGTCTTTGCTCAGCACGTTCCCCTTCTGGCGTCCGGCGAGCGTACCGATCGCGTCCTCCCATTGTTTTTAGCGCGTGAGATGCCGCCGGGACTTGCCGGCCTGCTGTTGGCCTCCATCATCGCCGTCGCCATGTCCAACGCCAGCGGCTCGCTGAATTCTCTCGCAGCCTCCAGCGTTCTCGATTTTTCGCGGCTGTGGGGGAAATCCCTCGACTCCAAAAATTTCTTGAAGCTCTCTCGACGCATGACGCTGGCCTGGGGCCTGGTCTTGATGGCTTTCGGTCTAAAGAAATGGGGGCCGCTTCTCGAGGCAGGTTTGACTGTAATTTCGTTCCCTTTTGGCAGTTTGCTAGGACTTTTTCTACTGGGCACGCTCGACCGAACTGCCAACGCGCGAGGCGCCCTCATCGGCATGTTCGCTGGATTAGCCACCATTCTTTGTCTCTTCGGATTTACCAACGTGGCGTATACGTGGTACTTCATGATCGGAGCCGGCGTCACCTTCGCCATTGGGTCTATGATTAGCCGCATCAAACCAGACGTTCATCACGACAACGCAACCCAAGAAGGAAAATCGTGGCAGCCCGAGAAACCCTGACCGCAACCCCTGCCGAAAAAAAACTCGAACTCGTCCGCGGCCTCGGCGCCTGGGCCTCCGCCGCGATCGTCGTCGGCACCATGATCGGCACCGGCATTTTTCTCAAGCCTGCCGAAATGGCCCGCGAGGGCCGCTTCGTCTCCGTAGTCTTCGCGGCCTGGATCGTTGGCGCAATTCTCTCGCTGTTCGGCGCGCTGTCGTACGCCGAGCTGGGCGCGATGATTCCCGAGGCTGGCGGCGAGTACGCCTACCTCCGCCGCGGCTTCGGTCCCATCTGGGGATTTCTTTTCGGCTGGATGCACTCCATTGTCGGTCGGCCTTCCTCGATGTCTTCCATCGCGGCTGGCTTAGTGCGTTTTCTTGGATTTCTCCTACCCGCTGTCGCCGCCCCCATTTTCACGCTGCATATCGCTGTCCCCGGACTCACCGGTTGGCTGAAGCCGTACGATTTTGTTTTCACTTGGGCGCAGCCTCTAGCAGTTCTTTGGCTGGCTATCATGACCGGCATCAATTATCTAGGTGTCCGTCTAGGAGGCGCGGTCCAGGTATTTCTCACCGCCATCAAAATCATTTCCGTGGCCATCGTCATCGGCGTTGCGTTCTTTGCGCCCGCGCCTTCGCCCCACGCACCCGACCCCATTTGGCCCGCCACCTTGAACGCGGGTGTGTTCGGCGCATTTCTCGCCGCGCTGGCTGCCGCACTCTGGGCCTACGATGGATGGGAAGATCTAAACCTGGTTGGCTCGGAAGTGCAGAACCCGCAACGCAACTTCCCGCGCGCTTTGGTGGGAGGAGTCTCCCTGGTCGCTGTCATCTATTTACTCTTCAGCGCCGCCTGTCTCAAGGTGCTGCCATTCGAGACGGTCGCCTCATCCCCGCACATTGCATCCGATGTAGTCGCCCAAGTCGCCGGCCGAGGCGCGGCCACCTGGATCACGTTGGCCATGGTAATTTCCGCCATTGGCTCCATGAATTCCTCCATCCTCAGTGGCGCCCGTGTTCCCTACGCCATGGCCCGCGACGGAATCTTCTTCAGAATCGCCGACGGTATTCATCCTAAATTCCGCACCCCCGGACGCGCCCTGATCTTCCAAGGCGTGCTCGCCAGCCTCATGGCTCTAACCGGTACATTCGAGGAACTCACCAATCTCTTCATCTTCGCCGGATGGATCTTCTATGGCCTTGCTGTCGTCTCCCTCTTCCGTTTGCGCCGCACCGAGCCAGACTTGCCGCGTCCGTATCGCTGCTGGGGCTACCCCTGGGTCCCTGGCATCTTCGTAGCCGGCGCCCTCGCCCTCACGGTGAACATCTGGATTGATCGCCCAGTCCGCTGCTCCATCGGCCTGCTCTTGATCCTGGCCGGCCTTCCGTTCTACCGACGCTGGCGAAATGAGAACCCGACCGCTGCGAACGCGCCGGGAATCTAGCCTTCGCGAGGAAGTAGCCTCGCTGGAAGCCAGCAAATCTCGATGTCCGGAAGAATCATCCGGCCCGACTATTTTTTCGCTATGATTCTTTATGATGATCTGCTATGCTTCCTCGGTAAGAAAGTACGCCTGATTTACCCCCAACCAAGACCTAGATAATTTGGCTTACCAATTTCGAGGATTTGGGTTCCGTCCCGTTGCTGAGTGTACGAGTGCGTTTGTCTGCGTTCCTGACCAGCCATCATGCTTTGGGGGATTTCGGCGAAAATTCCGAACGATAAACCCTTTGTTTTCCGCACTTACGGAATCTTTGAGCCTTAAGCCTTTTGGAATGAACACTTACAGAAAACCCCCGAGGGGAGGGGGTACCCGGCATCTGGGGCCCTTCAATGAGCCGTCTCTGAAATCCCCTGCGAATCGTTCTGCCAATTCAACGCAAATCAAAAGGAGACCCCTGAATCCTTAGCTGCGGATTGTTCTTCTCTCCCGCCTCCAGCGAACGCAGGCAGACCTGCCTGCCCTTTTCGCCGCATTGGTAAATCTCATAGGCAGGAAGATCTTCCGCCCTGACATCGTACAGCCCGATTTCCATCCGCCAGACGTCCGGAACCCGCGACATCACCACCGCGTTACCCGGCGCCGCCCGAACACGAAATTGCCCCGTACTCGCCTCGTAGTTTCCATAACTGAAGCAATGATTAATGCAAGACCGGTCCACAATATGGCCGATATTCAATCTCAATCCGCCATCCGCGATCGTAAACAGCACTCGTTGTCCAAAAGGAAGACTCCCGACTAACCTATCGCTCTGATTTTCCATCTCATTGATGATTCCTGTGTCTCTATAAAGGAGCGAAAAGAAAAGTGCGGCCGCTGTCCCGTAAACCAATAAGTGCCACCTGCGCGGCCTCATCAATCCCAACAAGCCACAAATAATGACCGCGGAAAGGGTTGTAAGCCGATCAGGCAGATACGTCAGGGGAGCCTTGTATCCCGGAACAAACACTCCCTCCGGAAGCACCAGCAGCAAAGATTGCAATGTCAGATATAGCTGAAGGAGTATGCCCCCCGTTCCGCGGATTTCGGGATCGTCTCGGCGCGTCGCTACCTCGTTTGCCAACGCAAGGAGTACAAACGCAACCAACGCAAAGGCGATGAGTTTGTACGCCCGGCTGTAAAGAACGATTTGATCCGCTCCATTGTAAAGATAAGGCGGTTTGGTGGAGTGATACACAGAATAGTGGCGCTGCACATAAAAACTTGTCGAGATGACCAGCAGGGTGGCCGCCGCAAACAGAAAAATACGATGCCGCGGGAGCCTTTCGGCCAACACCGCATATCCGCCAGCGCCGGCCAACCATACCAAGGCGAGCGGATGGGCGAGAAAGATCAACGGCACCAATAGCAGTACGGAGATACGATCTATGCGGTTGCCCTTCCACAAGATAGCCAGGGCGAAAAACGACAGCCCCAAAGCGAGATAGTAGTTGATAAATCCCTGTTGAAAAGTCCACCCGTAAGAGACGATTGCGATTAGCGGCGTGAGAAGCAGCGGGGGGCGCCGTGCGGCCGCAGCAATCAGCCCGAATGTGCCCCAGAAGAAAATTAGCACGCAGAAAGACACAGCTAGCTTTTCGGCCCACGTCCAATTCACTATCTTCCCGAGAGCGCTCAGCAGAAGGTCAAAAGCTACATTGTTGTACTGGGGGACGATCGTCAGTCCGGCCAATTGCCCCCGATGAACAAGTTCGGTCAGCCAGGCGTTGTAGACATGGCTGCCAAGATCACCGGCTTCGATATGCTTGTGCCAGAAACAGGGAACGAGTACGGTGGCGGACAAGCCCAGGACCACGAGCCAACGTTGTTTTATGAACCGCCCCGCAACGTGGAACACCGACTCCTGAATATCGAATCGGCTTTCCTGAACCCCTGTTTGCACTGCCCTCCACCTTCTTGATCGGTATCCCTTTACCCGCGGAGGTAATGCGGGACGTCCGAAGCTACAAAGACTGGCCTGTTAGGGCGCGGGCGTGGGCAAGGAATGTGTTAGTGTTGCCACCACGTCCGCTTCATTCATATTTATTCCTCATCGACAATGCTGGGTGCTCAAGCGCCGCGGTCGGAAGGCCGGATCGTATCGCTTCTGCCGCGGGACGTGTCTCCTTGCGGGTGAGCCAAGGTAGGAACGTCAGCCCCAAGAGAAACACGGCTGAGACAGCGGAAATAGCAATCCCGAGTTTCACGTCCCATCCACGCTGCATAAGAATATGAATGGTGTGCTCACCGGCCGGAACAGAAACGACAATGCGGCCGTCGCTGTCCCGCAGTTTAGAATTAGCTCCTGTGTCATCCAAATTCACATGCCAGGTCGGATAGTCGAACAGTCTGGCGGTAATTTGCCGGGGCTGCGGGGACTCAACCGTGAAACTATATTGGCCACTGCCCGCAATGGCAGTTGACAATTCTTGTGGTTCATACCGACTTAGCCCACTCCCAGCATCAGCATTCTCAGTAAGCGCGGCGGCGGTGCCGTTGGGCAAGTATTCTGGCGTTCCGCGATAGCCGATGCCGTTGTCGATACTCTTCTGCAGTCGCGATATTTCCGCCCTGTTCCAGGATGAAGGTCTCTCGATCGCCAGCAGTATCTTCGCGAACGGTCCCGCGAAAACAAAAAGAATGACAGCCAATATCGCCAGTTTGTTGGATTTACCGGTGCCAGCGGCTAGGAAAAACGAAAAAGCTACGCCAAATGGAACGGCATATCTCCAGGGAAACTGAACAAAGTGTAGTTCTGGAGCCAGTAACCAAACGGGACGGCTCAAAGAGAACATCATGAAAAAGGACATGGCTCCCAGCGCAACCAGCAACGCGTAGTGGAGCCGCGGAATCTCCCTTGACTTGGCAATGTAATACGCCGCGACCGTCGCCATCACGCCCATCAGCAGCACTACACACGAAATCTTTTTATTGAAGTCGGTGTTCACCGCCGCGCTGGTCGCCCGCGTGAAGAGGAAATTCTGTTCGGGGCGGAGACCATCGGTAAGCACCTGGGCGATCTGCACCCATGCTCGCTCGCGAGCGGCGGGCAAAATGTAGAATGCCGCAAGGCCGAAGCCGCCAGCGACGGCCACTCCGCCATACATCAACAAACGGCGATCCCGGTCGGCGGCGTACGCAATAATAAAAAGAAAGACGGCCGAGTAAACCGCAATCACGGCAGCGGGTGCATTGGAGAGCCAGATAGCGGCCACCACTGCCGCAAGCATAGGAACTCCGCGCCAGCCTTCCCGGGCGATGCGTATCACCCCCCGCACGAGCAGTGGAAAGAACCCGCTGGCCAGTAACTCCGCAAAATCGCTGCGGTAATAAATCAGCAACAAGTGATATGGATTTGCGGCAAATAGCACCGCGGCCAAAACGGCTTGGCGTTGAGACAAGGATTCACGGGCCAGTAGATACATGGAAATTCCCGCGCCGATCAGCACTAACCAAACGAACAGCGTGGGAACTAGTTTCCATGGAAGCAGAGAGCCCAGCGCGGCGCCAAGCATCCACGAGCCTGGAGGATAAAAAACAAATCGAGGTTCTCCGAATCCCCAATTTGCCAATTCCGCCCACTGTGGATAGATCGTTCCGTGATGCCACTGATGCGCAACATCCATCCAAGAGGCAAGATGGAACGGAAAGTCCCGTCCAGAAACTGGCCCCAAAACAAGCATGGGAAATATGACAACGGTGGCGGCAAGGGCCACAAGAATCGTGGTAATTAAAAATTCGCGCGGAAAAGAATCAGTCCGTAAGCGATGTGATTGAGACGCCAGGTTGTATGGAACGGTGGAATCGCTCGGATTGGTTCCCGGCAGACTCCTGCCCGATAGTTCCCGCTTATCCTCCCTACCAACAACTCCGCTCCAGCGAACTTTCATGGATTTCAGGACATACCTTCGGAAGAATTTATGAGCTCTCGTATTCGTACGCTTTTTCAGCGACTTGCTAACTGCTCCGAGACGTAGCGGCACAAAGGCCCGACTACGGTGAGCTGTTCCGGGTCGAGCGCCTCAAAGTCAATTTCCTGCTGGCAGTGCTGTTGAATCGCACCCATCAGATCGAGGAGTCCCAGCGAATCGATCATTCCCGAGAGCAGCAGGTCGCAGTCATCCGCAAGTTCGCCCGGCGATTCCTTTCCGCCGGCGAGCGACTTCTCCACAATGTATTGCTGAAGAAACGTCCGAATCTGTTCGGAGCTGGCTTCAATCATGCTTCCCATCCAATAATTTGGAAATTGCTGCTCGATCTAATTTTCCGTTCGCGTTGCGGGGCAATCTATCGCTGAAGTGGAACTTTCGGGGCACCATGTACTCCGGCAACTCCGAGCGGACGGCATCGCGCAGGTGATGATTCTCGACTTGATTCTCGACAAATGCTTCCACGCCACCATAACCGCTCGATGTCCGTGGCCATCCCACTGCAACAACGGCATCCGAGCCGCAGTGTTTCCGGACCACTGCCTCAATTTCCCCAAGCTCCACGCGATGCCCCAAAACCTTGATCTGTGAATCAACGCGGCCTAAATGAATCAGCGGAGCGCCTGACTGCGGCCGGCGAACTCGGTCGCCAGTCCGGTAATACACGCCGGTGTGGTCCGTCACATTTATGAAGGCATCTGCCGTTTTCCTCGCATCTTTCCAATATCCCAGCGACATTTGCGGTCCCGACATCAGGAGTTCGCCTTGCTCTCCCGGAGAAACCTCATGCAGCTCTTCATCCACCACCAAATAATTCATGCCCGGATAAGGGTAGCCAATGGGCACGATGCCCATCTCAGATTCGGCTTCTGAATGAAGGGCATCCCAACGGTAAAGCGTGCAAGCGATGGTCAGCTCTGTCGGTCCGTACAAATTCTCGACAATCGAGTTGGGCACGGCTTCAGACCACGCTTGCACAGAAGACACCGGCAGAGGTTCACCGCAAAACAAACTCACCCGCAGACCTGGATAACTGCCTGGCTTCAAGAGACTAAGCTGCTTCATAAAGACGGCCGTCGAGGGGACCGAGAACCAGACGGTGAGATCGTTGTTTCTTATATAGCTGTCTGGCTTGATGATTTCTTTTTGCGTCGGACAGCATACGCACGCGCCGCGTTCCCAGGCGACAAACATGTCAAACGCGGAAAGATCAAAGGTCATATCAAACATCTGAGACAATCGGTCCTGTTCGCTCACGTCATACCGCTCCACCATGTAGTCCAGGAAGGAAATGACGTTGCGTTGCGCGACGGCAACACCTTTTGGTGTGCCGGTGCTTCCTGACGTGAAGAGCAAATAAGCCAACCCATCCGTTTCCAGAGCGGGCTCTTGCCAGTGAGAGGCTGGTGACAAATCTTCCGAAGCTACGAATCGATGCATGGGCCATTTCGCTGCTAACGGAGCGACGTCGCGAACATCCGGTAGTATGACCAATATTCGCTGCTGTGCGTGTTCGAGGAGGCATCCTAGTTGGGGCAAGCTTTTCGCGTCCACGATCAGCGAGCGGCATTCGGACCGCTCGAACATCGCGTGCGTCCGCCCTTCCGGAAAGGTTCGGTTCAGGGGAACGTAACCGTTGCCGGCGAGGAGAGTTCCCAGCACCCCGGCGAATGCAGTGCGGCTCCGATAGGCAAGAACAGCGGTGAGCTGCGTGGAGGAAAATTCCGAGTATCTTTGGATAGTCGCTGCGATGGAGCAGGCCGAATCGCGGAGGTCAGCATAGCTAACCGTTTCTCGTTCTGCGACGACGGCGGGGCGTTGCGGAAAATTTCGGGCCGCACGCATAAAGCCCGCCCACAAAGGACGCGTCGCACTCGTCATGGCTGCTACCGAGCTTGAGCCAGCCGAGTTTTTGAGTTGCCTCCCCAATTCACTGGCCCACGAGCCACCTGCTTCCGGCAGCACACTGACTCTTTCCATGACCCTTATAGCCGCAACGCTTCTTTGATCCGCAGCACGCCCTGATGCAGATGTGCGTGACGGGACAGGTAATTGTCACGAAACTCCGAAAGATACCTTCTCAATACTGCCTTGGCGCGATAGTTGATACCTTCATCTCTGGGAACCTGATTTGACTCCGCAGAGTAGAGAATGCGTATCTCTGCGTTCTCATTGGGCGGAATCATGGCTTCAAATCGAAGGTATCCACCGTGGTGCAAATAATCGACCGGCAGTCCATTGACGGTTACCGCCTTAACGCTCTGCCAGTCGTGCTCCTCTTTCCGGAAGATCGTGCCGTGAGGAAAACCTTGCGAATTCTGGTAGACCAGGTTGGCGCCATACATCTCAACCCATCTCGACGGCTCGCAATCATTTCGGACGCTAAAGCAACGGCTAATCGCACCCCCCAAGGAGCGCCAACGAAGCTTCCAGTTCAACGAGTTCAGTTTTGCAATGACATGCAGCAGTATTCTCGCATCCCCTGCAAAGTCGTCGTGATGAGCCGCTATGAGGCATGGCTTGCCCAATAGACCATCAAAGGCAAAGTTCTCCACCCCGTGCGCCAAATAGCGTCGCGTGAACATCGGAAAGCTCGCATATTTCATGATCGCCTGGCCGAACAGGTCCCCAACGGTCGTCTTGTTCTCTTCTTCGTACACCGGCACGACCTCGGTGTTGGCGGCGGCGACAAAACCGTTTAGTTTCAGGGCGCGCGCGGCGCTCTCGGAAAATACGCCCTGCGGGAAGAGCATGACGCCGTCGGGACGCAACTGAGTCCTCCTCCCCAAAAGCCGAATTCTATGATTCGCGACGTTAATCCTCTTGTTCAAGACGGCCGTGGATCGCTCGCCAAATTCTTTAGCAGTGTGATCGCACCCGTGGATACATAGCGATAATCGGTCGGGGCGGCGATGGAAGAGTTCCACCGTACGTTTATCGGTGCGTCGCCAGTTCCATGGTATGAACGCTACCGTGGTGGCGAAGTTGTGCTCGTCCATCAAGCGCAGAGCTTCCTGGTACTCCAAGAATCCATAACGAGGCTTTAGCGGCGGATCGTCAACGATCAGACAAGCGCCAATCTCATTGGGCTCAGCTGCCCCAAACGCCCATTTGACATACATGACGATGGGGACCGTATTACAAACATTTTGGCGCACATCAAAGTACCTCGTGCAGTGCGTGGAAACGTCGATGACGGAGGTCGAAGAGTTGAGCAAGATCTGGGCGCCTTGACGTTTGACGGAAACGAACAAGTGGCCATGGTTGGAATTGAGAACGCCTTGCACCGACTCCTGGCGCCCACTCAAGTCAAACGCGGTTTGTTTTTCGGGAGCACGCGCATCGAATTGAAGGCCAGACATCGGGCCGCACATCGCCGGGAGGCCAGCGCTTACGGAAACAGACAGCTGTCTTGCTTTTACCTGGCGAACTTTAGCGCCGGGATCGCCGGTCAAGTAGCGCATCAGGTGTTGGGAGGCGGGGTGTTCTGTGAATCCGTAGACATAAACGGACTCCGCTCGGGTCATCCATGATGGCAGGCCAGCATCGGGGTTGGGATCACCTCCGATAAGGCCAGCGAGGGCCCTTGCCGACGCCAGTATACAAAATCGCTCGGCGTTTTCAGGTGAGCCTGGATCACCCAACCCGGAGACCTCGCCAAAATGTATCGGCTGCCAACAAACTCCTAGAGCAGTGAGCAGTTTTCCGAGTTTCTCGTCTTCAGGGGAAAAGGCACCGCCACGAAGCAGCAGTGCTTTCGGACATCCGCTTGTGGCAGCGTTGCCCCCTAAGTAATTTGCCGCCATTCGATCATTCCAGAATTCGTGATTAATCTGGCAGGGACGGAACGCAAGGCTGGACGACCCTAACGGTGAGCTTAGATGGACAAAGTAAATACCGCTACCGTAAAAACCCCGATGCCAGTTTTCCAAGGGCAGCGTAATTTATCGCACCAAGTAAGTACATACTGTGAATCCCGCACGCTCCTGTATCTTGGGGCTGTAAAGCCCTTTATATCTGCAATTTGTCTGCAATTTGTAACTTAGAGCGCAAACGTTTGCACGTCCCGCCGCCCGCGCATGAAAATCGTCGCTCTGACAAAACCGGCAGCAAAAATCATTGGCCAAGCCAAAGCCAGCAAACGCAGTGCTTCCCGATACAAACCGCTCTTATAGGTCTTTTTGACCCAAAACATAGCCGGGCCGCCGAGAAAAGCGTACCGGCGCCCTCGATTGGAGTGTCCACCGGGATAGCCTCGACGCTTTTCCTTTTCAATAATCATTCGCAGGGCGCCGGCGCAGTTGGCTACCTGATGGACGGTGTTTGCGGCGTGAATCCGATAACAAACTGTAGGGGGCGCGAGGATCTGGGCGGTTCGGCCGGAACTCAACAGCTTTATCAACACATCCAGATCTTCCATGGGGAAGATTTCGTTTGTCCATCCACGCACTTGGGTGAACACGGCGTGGCTGATGACAAGTGCGCTGGCGCTTGCCCGGTAAGGACGGTCTTTCTCCAATAGACTGTCATACGCAACGACTTCCACATTGTCAGGGGCACGGTCGCTGGAAATGTCCGGTGTCTGCTCGTGGAACCACCGCATGGTGCTGAGGATTATGTGGGGTCGCTCGCGCTCCACAACCTGGTTGTATACGGCCAAGGCCCACGGCAGCAAAACGTCGTCTCCGTCCAGAAAAACCAAGAAATCTCCTTTAGCCGCTGCGATGCCGATGTTGCGAGCGCTACTGGCGCCCACATTTTTTTCGAGCTTGATGAGCCGAATTGCATCTCCATACTCTTCCAGAATTGGTTGGGAGCCGTCGCTGGACGCGTCATCGATCACAATTATTTCCCGATGCGCGAGAGTTTGCGCCACCGCGGACGTCACCGCATCGCGAATGAAATTCGCCTGGTTGTGAGAAGTGATGATAATGCTGAAAAATGCCATCTGGCCCGTCCGCACTCGCGTGCCGATGCGACTTGCTGATACTTTGATACTTGACAGGGGGTAGTGGTCGCGCGGCTTGCAGGGTTGCTGCGCCACCGTGTTTTCGCTCTCGCGCATCTAATGAGTGATTGCGATCAACATTGGACGGTCTAAACGTGAAGGTTGAAACGCCCACAGCCTGGCAAACCTCATCGATGCGTATTGAAGATTTCCGCGGCGATTTCGATCAAGTTGCCGCGCTGATCCAGGAATCATGGAAGCAAAATGGCAAACAGGGATTGTTGTACGAGTCTGAATTTCTAGCTTCGTGCCTGGATTATCCCGGGTCGAGCTACGCGCTAGCGCCGGTTCTTTACGAAGGCGACACGCCGCGTGCTTTCGTCGCAGGATTTCCCCGGACGATTCGGTATCAGGGGCGAGAGCTTCGCGTGATTTTGTGTACCCTGCTTTCCGTCTCCAGCGAGTACAAGAAAAACGGCTATGGGGTCGTTCTCTGGAGTGAGTTGGCGAAGCGTGCGCAAGCGGCCGGATATGATGGCCTGGTTAACTATTGCGTCGAAGGCGAACCGATGAACGGCATGATCCTCGGATGCTGCCGCATGCTGAAACTGCCGACGGAACGGATTTTTTCTGTCCATTACCTAATGCGCTTGCTCCAGCCGAAACCTACGGCTTGGCACGCCGGCGAACAGGAGAATCTGAGCGAAGAATTCCGCCGCATTGCTGTGTCCGGCAAAGATGTCCCGCTGACGCGAATCTGGACCCCAAAAGAAATTCAATGGCAATTGGAGAGGCATGGCGGAGTTGTCGTTTCTCATCGCTCCGGGCTCAAGGAGGGATTGTTAACGGGCTATCTGATGCAGGCGGCTGATCCACAAAAAACAAGATGCCTGCTCATCGAAGATGTACTGTGGGGAACGCTGGAAAACGAAGAGCGATTGACGCTGGTCGAGAAAATGGTTGTTCGCGGCACTCAGGCCGGGGCGCAAATCGCGCTACTCCCTAGTCTTGGCTACGCCGACCTCGCGACGTTTCGTGCGGCACGTTTCCGCAGTTCACCGCGAACCCTACATTGTTATCTGACCATTTTTAAGGGAGAACCCCCTCCGAAACCAGTGTCTTCCATGTATCTGGACGTTTTTTGAGAACGGCGAACGACAAGGCAGGACAAACAAAAAATGGTAAAATGAAGACCGTGAACAGCGCTCTCAAGCTGATTCACCGGTTCTGTCTGCTATTTTCTCCCAGCGACCCTGTCGACTTAGATTGGCAATTGTAACCGCTCTGGCTTCCCAGCCCATCAACAAGAGGACGTTTCGTAGATGACTTTCCCGCGTGCGGCAGTCTTAGCAGGTCGCTCATGAAATTGATCGATGCCTTGGCGGTTGCCAGACGTCCAGTAGCTGAGGATGCCTCCCCGCTCAAAGTTTTTCTAGCTTGCGGCTTCACGCCGCTTCATCTTGAGACATTTCTGGCTGCTGCCCTGTCGGATCGCTCACCGCTGGAACGGGTGGAAGTGACCACTGGACTGTTCGGAGATCTGGCTGGAAATATCGAGCGCGTTGAAGGGGAAGGCCCCGACGTGGTGGTGGCGGTCGTCGAGTGGCAGGATTTGGACGCGCGGCTCGGCATTCGCCGCCTGGGCGGCTGGCGCGTAGAAGACCTTCCTGACATCGTGAACTCCGCGGAACGAACCATGGGCCGGCTTGAAAAAGCGATTATCGGCGCGGCAGAGTTGACTCCGACGTACGTTTCGCTGCCAACTCTGCCCCTTCCTCCACTTTTCACTACTGCGAGTGCGCAGGCATCTGGGTATGAACTTCAATTGCGGCTGTGCGTGAGCCGGTTGGCGGCTACTCTTGCGGCGCACTCTCGCATACGCATTACGAGCACACAACGGCTTGATGAAATGTCGCCCTTGGCGAGCCGCTTCGACATTCAATCAGAGCTTTCCGCGGGATTCCCCTACCAATTAGCGCACGCCTCGGCGATCGCGGAGCTTCTTGCGGCATTGATCCGAAATTCAGGACCGAAAAAAGGGCTAATCACAGATCTGGACGATACTCTGTGGTCTGGAATCTTAGGCGAGGACGGCGTGGAAGGAATCTCCTGGCACCTCGATCAGCAAACGCACACTCACGGACTGTATCAGCAGTTTCTGGCATCTTTGGCGAGTGCTGGCGTTCTCACCGCCGTTGCCAGCAAAAATGATCCAGCGTTGGTGGAACAGGCGTTTGACAGACAAGACTTGCTGATCGGCAAAAAATCGCTGTATCCGATCGATGCGCACTGGGGTCCAAAATCGGAATCTGTACGCCGCATCCTGAAGACCTGGAACATCGCCGCTGATTCCGTGATTTTCATCGACGATAGCCCGATGGAGCTGGCCGAAGTCAAAGCTGTTTTCCCCGAGATGGAATGCCTGCTCTTCCCGAAAAGCGACCCTTCCGCGTTCTGGCAACTGCTGCGCCGCTTGCGAGATCTTTTTGGAAAGTCGATCTTGTCCGAAGAGGATTCGATCCGCCTGCAAAGTATTCGTGCAGCGGCTACTTTACCGGGCTCATCGAATGGCGACACCACTTCCCTGGACAGCTTCCTTCGGGATGCCCAAGCTACCGTTGTCTTCACGTTTGGCAAACAAAAGGATGATCATCGCGCTTTCGAGCTCATTAACAAGACCAATCAGTTCAATCTGAACGGAAAGCGCTTGAACGAGACTTCGTGGACTGCCTATCTAAACGACCCGACAACTTTTGTGATGACCGTTAGTTATGAGGATAAATACGGACCGCTCGGTAAGATTGCGGTTCTGCTCGGCCGGGTTCAAGGAACAGTCGCGACAATCAACTATTGGGTGATGAGCTGCCGGGCATTTTCCCGGCGCATCGAACAACAAAGCCTAAGGTGGTTGTTCGAGGAACTCCATCTCCGAGAGGTACATTTTGACTATCAGCCAACGGAGCGTAACAAACCGATTTGTGATTTTCTGTCGAGCATTGTCGGCGCCCCCTTGAACGGAGACCTGCGTATTTCCATGGCCAGCTTTTTTGAAAAGTGCCCACCTCTTTTTCATCAGATAAAGGCGACCGCAAATGGATAACCTCGAACATCGATTGGTGCGCTGCTTTTCATCCGTCTTTCCAGGCTTGAATGAAGACCAGATTCGCAATGCGAGCGTAGATTCCGTGCCTGACTGGCATTCGTTGGCTTCGGTCACGCTGATTTCCGTAGTTCAGGAAGAATTTGGCGTGCAAGTCGGCCTGACCGACTTGCCCAATCTCGTATCTTTTTCGGCGGTACAAAATTATGTCCAGCACCATGTCACGGATTGAACAGCAAAGCCCAAACGCTACGCAGAATGTCGCGTCCCCGGCGGTGCGGGCCGAACCCCACAAGGAAGTCAAAGAGAAGATTCTGACGGGCATTTGGAATCGTGTGTGCCAGCACCTGGCAAGAATTCTGCCTGGCGCACGGACTCTGCGCGTCAGCTTGCATCGGTGGCGCGGTGTGAGCATAGGAAGGGGCGTTTGGATTGGCTACGACGTTCTCTTAGACACGTCCCGGCCGCATTTAATCGTCATCGAAGACGGCGCTTCGCTGAGCATGCGGGTCACCGTCATCGCCCACTTCCGGGAGACGCAAGGTGTGAAGATCGAACGGGATGCCTTCATAGGACCGGGGGCCATCATCCTGCCCAACGTAACCATCGGACGCGGCGCGGTGGTCACTGCCGGGAGTGTGGTGAGCCAATCCGTTCCAGCGATGACGGTGGTG
>Ga0307477_10001666_pt1 | contig 18301 bp, 12 predicted proteins | sample atmos_gasesECM2C_FD_203316 | JGI IMG/M metagenome (GOLD analysis project Ga0307477, IMG submission 203316) | Hardwood forest soil microbial communities from Morgan-Monroe State Forest, Indiana, United States - atmos_gasesECM2C_515 | ecosystem: Environmental > Terrestrial > Soil > Temperate...
CCTCAGAGCCACATTCCCTCGCCCAAAGAGAGGCAGAGGACTCTGACCCACGACCGAAGGCGCGCACCGGATGCTTGCTCTGGCAACATATGGACGGCTCCCCGGCCCGCCCACACCCGATCGTTATGGCGATGCATCATAACTGCGGCAACCAGGGACTTTATGGGTTGACATGCTTTTTTCCCCGGTGGTATGAAAGGCACCCTGTCAACGTCCTGTTCGCCTGCGAATGGGCCGAGCCGCTCGGTGAGCGGCTCCCTGAAGGCTCCGCGTCGGCTCGACGAAGCTTGCCGGTCGAGCCGGCCATCGAGCGGTCGGGTGCAGCACGCTGCCGAGTGCCGCGACCTGGAGAGTCGCCGCCCCGCGCGCCCGCCGCCGCGTTCTGGATCAGGAGGCCTGGATGGTTGGACGGTCGCCGTCGGTAGCCCCCCTGCTGCTGGTCCTCGCGGCCTTCGCCATCGCCTCACCTGCCAGCGCCGATCCCGAACCCCTCCTCCCCTTCGACCCACCCGCCCAGCCGGCTTCCCTTGCCTCCGCCGCGCTCGCCACCGCCGCATTCTCCGCGGCCGACGCGATCGAGATCATGGCGCCGGCCGGCGTCGCGCACGAGGTCTCGCCCGCGGCCGCGGGCGGCGACGCCGTCTCTCCGTCCATCAGCTCGTCCGACCCGTCGGAGACTGCGACCGGCGCCTCCGTCCCGCCAGCCTCCGCCTCCTCCGCCTCCTCCGATTCCGACGCCGCCGCGGACGACTCCGAGATCGTCGATCCCACCGAGCCGATCGGCGCCCCGGCAGCCGCCGAGGCTCCGGCGCCGCAGACGGCCACGACCGCGGATCTCCGTGACCAGAAGCCCGACTCCGGCGAGCTCGGTGTCGAGTACCAGCTCTCGGTGCGCGATGCCGCGTCCTTCCTCGACCGCCTCTCGGCGCGCTTCAAGCGGCTCGTCGAGCAGGCGATGACCTACCTCGGGACGCCCTATCGGCGCGGCGGCACGACCCGGCGCGGCCTCGACTGCTCCGGCCTGGTGGGCGCGGTCTACGGCGAGCAGGGCCTCGACCTGCCGCGCACCGCCGCGCAGCAGTTCGCCGAGGGGGTGGCGGTCGCCGCGGCCGAGCTGCGGCCCGGCGACCTGGTGTTCTTCCGCAACACCTACAAGCGCGGCATCTCCCACGTCGGCATCTACATCGGCGATGGCCGCTTCCTGCACGCCGCCGGCCGGCGCCACGGCGTGATCGTCAGCGAGCTCTCCCGCCCCTACTACCGCATCCGCTACGCCGGCGCCCGCCGGCCCGCCGCGGCCGCGCCCGAGGCCGCCACCGCCGACCGCCAAGGCAACGTCGCCGGCCAGGGCACTGCCGAGGTCGCCGGCAGCTCGAACGCCGCCGCGACCCTCGCCTCGGCGCCTCGCCGCTGACCCGCCGCCGGCGGCCGCCCTGCCCAGCCCGCGGCCCCCGGGGCGCAATTTTTCGCGGGCGTCTCACTATTACCACTAGGACGGTAGGACGGGCCTCGTTCCCCGAGTCGAGAGGACGGCGCACGGTGAGCCTCGTCGCGGCAGCCCGCGGCGGCGGCACGGAGATCGCGATGAGCGACGACAGCGCAGCCAACCTGGTGGCCAACGACCAGCCTGGAGAGCCCTCAGGGGAATGCCGCACGGCCACCGAGGTCGTGCGGCGGCCGCGACAGGCGACAGGCGAAGCCGCGGCCGGCCACGCGCTGGCGAGGCGGGCGAACCGCCCTCGCATCGAGCAGGAGATCAGGGCGCGATACGCCGCCGAGCTGGCCGGCGCCGACATCTGCGACAGCCTCCGCATCGAGGCCCAGATCCGCGCCGAGATCGAGCGCGCGCTGGCCGCGGCAGCCCCGGCAGACGCCCTCTACTAGCTGTCGCGGCGGGCGCCCGCGCTACTTCTCGACCCCGGCCACCTTCCAGATCCGGCCGCCCTTCATCACGAAGCTGACGCTTTCCATCACCTTGATGTCGGCGAGCGGGTCGCCGGGGACCGCGACCAGGTCGGCCTGCTTGCCCGGCTCGAGCGTCCCGATCTGCCCGGGCAGGCCGAGCAGGTCGGCGGCAGGGCCCATGGCGGTGCGCAGGGCGGCGGCCGGCGTCATGCCGTGGGCGACCAGCAGCGCGAACTCCTTCGCGTTGAGGCCGTGCGGGCTGACCGCCGAATCGGTGCCGAAGGCGACCTTGACGCCGATCCTGAGCGCGTTCCGGAACATCGCCGAGCGCTGCGCCACCGCGGCGTCCGCCTTCGCCGCGATCTCCGGCGGATAGTGGCGGGGGACGACCCGGCCGCTGGCATATTCGCCGGCCAGCAGCGTCGGCACGAGATAGGTGCCGCGCTCCTTCATCATGCGCAACCCCTCCTCGTCGAGGAAGGAGCCGTGCTCGATCGAGTCGATGCCGGCGCGGATCGCCTCCTTCGCGCCGGTGACGCCGTGAGCGTGCGCCGCCGCGCGCTTGTGCAGGCGGTGCGCCTCGTCGACGATCGCATCCATCTCCGCCTGGGTCACCTGCGGCGTGTCGACCTCGTCGGACAGCGACAGGACGCCGCCGGTGGCGCCGACCTTGATCACGTCGGCGCCGTACTTGACGCAGAAGCGCACCGCGTCGCGGAACTGGTCGGGGCCGCTGGCGATGCCGCGCTCGATGCCCGGCTCTTCGCCAAGACGCTTGAACGCGAAGCCGGCGCCGTCGGCGTGGCCGCCGCGCGCACCCAGCATGTGCACCGCCACCAGCATCCGCGGTCCCGGGATGACGCCGTCGCGGATGGCGTTGCGCAGCCCGACGTCGATGAAATCGGAGCTGCCGACGTCGCGCACCGTGGTGAAACCTGCCATCAGGGTGTGCCGGGCGTTGGCGGTGGCGCGGATCGCGGCCTCCGCCACGTCGCGGCGCAGGCGGGTGACGGTGTCGCGGGTGAAATCGTCCGACGACTCGAACGACAGGTGGGTGTGGCAGTCGATCAGGCCGGGCAGCAGGGTGACGTCGCCGAGGTCCAGCACCTGCGCGCCGGCCGGGACCGCCGCCCCGGCGCCCACCGCCTGGATCTTGCCGCCGGCCACGACCACGACGCCGTCGCGCACCCAGTGGTCCGAGCTGCCGTCGAACAGCCGTGCCGCCTTGATCGCCAGCACCGCCGGCGCCGCCGGTGCCGCCGGCGCCGCCGCCGCCGGCGCCGCACCGCCGCTCCGCGCGTCCCCCCTCGCCCCCTGCCCCTGGGTGATGGCGCGCGACAGCAGCGGCAGCGCCAGGAAGCAGGCGAGCAGCAGCACGGCCGCGCAGCGCACGGCGAGACCCCTCGTCGTCCTCATCGAGATCATCGAGTCCTCCTTCGCAGTCTCGGCGAAATGCGGTCCGATCCTACCCGCCGCCGCCGGCCAGGTCCAGAGCGGCCCGTGGCGTCTCGGCAAGTCGGTTCACGGCAGGTCCGTCACGGCAGCGACACGATGCAGGGATCGTCGCCGGCCCACGCCCTGAGCTCGGCCGCGGTCCACGTCCTCGGCGATCGCGGGTAGCGCGGCGGGAAGTATCCGGAGAAGCCGTTGACCACCGGCACCCGGGCGTCCAGGCCGGCCCACATGCCGACCTGCTGCGTGACCACGTAGTTGGCGCCGGGCTGCATGGCGAGATAGAGCAGGTGGCAGCCGCGAGGGATGCTGGCGCGCACCGCGGCGACGCGGTCGAAGAAATGCTGCTTCTCGAAGGCGGGCGGCGACTCGACGCGCTGCTCCGCCACGCCGGCCACGAGCAGCGCGGCAAGCAGCGCGGCTCGCGCCCGCGGGCGCAGGCGGCTGCGACGGAGGGCGGCGTCGGCGCCCCAGCAGGCGGCGACGGCGCCCAGCGCAAAGATGAGGATGGAGATCCGATCGACGGCGCGGATCGCCCCGGCACCCGGCACCCACCGGTAGACCGGCCACCACAGGCTGACGCCGGGCTCGGCCTGGCCCGGGCGCAGGCCGCCGAAGGCGAGCCGCGGCACGACCAGCGAGACCACGGCCAGCGCGATCGCCGTGGTCCAGCAGGTGACGAGCAGCGCCTGGCGGCGGCGCTCCTCGGCCGACAGGCGCAGGGTATAGACGGCCGAGGCCACGCCGAGCGCGATCGGCACCAGGCCGGGGAAGAGGTAGAGCTCCCAGCTCCCGGATGAACCGCGAGGATAGTCGGGGAGCAGCCACTGGTACGTGCTGCCCGGCATCGCCGCGAACCACCACTCGGGGCGGATCAGGGAGGGCAGCACGTCGTCCCAGGAGCGCTCGCCGAGCGCGGCCTTCGCCGCCATGTAGGGCCGCAGGACGACATACTGGGCCGCCGCCCAGGTCGCCACCGACAGGACGATGAACCACGGCGCGGCGCGACAGAAGGCGGCGAGGCGCCGCCGGCCCTCGCGGTCCCAGAAGAGCAGCAGCGGCACCGCCAGGCCGAACGTCAGCAGCAGGAACCACCCGACGTAGATCACCGACAGCATCTGCAGGTAGAGCAGCAGGAGCAGCAGCGCCAGCCTGCCCCGGCTGGGCGCCGCCACCAGGCGCCAGAGCGCCCACAGCGAGAGCGGCACGTAGAAGATGAGGAACAGCTGGAGATGGCCGACCTGGCCGACGCGAGGCGCGCCGAATGCGAAGAAGAAGGCCCCCAGCGCCGCCAGCGGCGGGCCGACGCCCATCCGGCGCAGCACCAGGAGCATGGCGGCATAGTCCAGGACACACATCACGATCAGCAGCAGCTGGCTGGAAGTGCAGGGATCCCAGCGCAGGCGCAGCAGCGCATAGACGGGGAGCACCCCCATCATGGTCTCGGAATAGGCCAGGACATTCGGCGCGGGATAGAAGAACGGCGGCGACCAGAAGGTGCCGAGGTGGTCTCGATGCTCGACCACTCGCAGCTCGTGCTCGAGGAAATAGCAGGTCAGCAGCGGGTCGCCTGGAGCGGTCTGCAGCTTCGCGAAGCCGGACGACAGGGTCGGCTGGAAGACGAACCAGGTGCCCACGGCGCCGACCGCGGCATAGAGCGCCACCGCCAGGATGGCGAGCGCGCCGGGGCGGGCCGCTAGCACTTAGGCCGGGCTCAGGATCGGCAATTTCGGGTGCCGGGGGTGCCGGGGCTGGCGGCTCGCGAGCTCGGCGAACATCCCGGGCCGGTAGGCGGTGATGGTGCCGGTGAAGGCCGAGGCGGCGACGGTCAACGGCGAGGCCAGCCACAGCTTGCCGGGGCCGGAGCGCCCCTTGTAGTTGCGGTTGATCGCCGACACGGTGACCTCCCCCGGGGTCTCCGAGACGCCGGGACCGCAGCCGATGCAGGCGCCGCAGCCGGGGTGGATGAGCGTCACGCCGGCGCGCTCGAAAGTCTCGGCGAGCCCCTGCTCGCGCACGAACCGCTCCACCGCCTGCGATCCGCACTGGATGAGGAAGCGCACCCCCTCGGCGACCCGCAGGCCGGCGTCGACCGCCTCCTTGACCACCTGGTGGTAGAAGATCAGGTCGTCGATCTTGCCGGCGGTGCAGCTGCCGCCGTAGGCGATGTCGATCTCGACCTCGCCGATCTCGTCGATCCAGGCGCCGTTGGTGGGGTCCGACGGGATGCCGCGGTCGGGGTCGCCCGGGTGGGCCACCATCGGCCGCATCGCCGACAGGTCGATGGTGTGGACGCCGCCGCCGTAGTGGGCGTCCGGGTCGGGCGCGACGGCGCGCCGCCGCCAGCGCGCGCGGGTCTCCTCGCCGGCATCCGGCCGCCACTCCGCGAGCCAGCGCCAGGTCTCCTCGTCGGCGACGACGATCGCGGTCTTGGCGCTGCACTCGGTCGCCATGTTGGTGAGCGTCGCGCGCTCGTCCATCGACAGCGTCGAGACGCCGGGACCGGTGAACTCCATCACCCGGTCGAGCGTCAGCTCGCGCTTGGCGTACTCGAGCAGGATGTACAGCATCACGTCCTTGGCCGTGACGCCGGGCCCGAGCTTGCCCACCAGCTCGAAGCGGATCGAGTCCGGCACCTCGACCTGGGTGAACCCGGAATGAATCAGGTCGGCATACTCGGTGGCGCCGACCCCCCAGGCCAGGGCGTTGTTGACGCCGCCCATGCAGGTGTGGCTGTCGGTCGCCTGGATGAAGTCGCCGGGCTCGACCAGCGCCTCGCGCGCCACCTCGTGGCAGATGCCGGGCGAGAGGCCGCCGCTGGCGGCGAAGTTCCGCACCCCGGTGTGGGCCTGGAACTGCCGCTGCAGCTCGCGCAGGGTCTCGATCTTGCCGGCGAACGGCTGCATCTTCGGCACCTCGTCGGCGTAGATCAGGTGGTCCTCGAAGACGGCGAAGCGCTCCGGGTTCTCGATGCGGTAGCCGGCGCCGTGCTCCTGCTCGAGGAAGTGATGGACCTGGGCGGTGGTGAACTCGTGCGAGTAGCCGCCGTCGACGCTCACCACCACGGCGTCTCCCGGCTTGACGTACCGCGGATGTTCATCGGCGCCAGCGGCGCCACCGGCGCCACCGGCGTCACCGGCGTCGCCCGCGCCGCCCAGCACGTGGCGCGCCAGCAGCTTCTCCGCCATGGTCATCGGCCGCGGCCCGGTGTCCGGCAGCGGCAGCTCGATCTCGCCGCGCGCCAGCGCCTTCGAGAACGGGAACAGCCCGCCCCGCTGGACGACGATCCGGGTGATCGGATCGTAGCCGGCATAGAACTCGGCGAGCGGGATGCCCTCCCCGCCCTGCAGCCGGCGCAGCTGCGCATGGTCGCCCATCAGCACGCCCTGGCTGATGTTGTTGCGGGCGTGGATGGGCGCGAAGGAGGCGGCGATGGCGATGCGGATGCCCGACCACTTCTCCGCTTGCACCGCGGTCTCGCGCGAGCTGCCGACGCCCTTCCGATGCCCCGACACGATCACCTCGAAGTTGCCGTCGCGCAGCGCGTCGCGCTCGAACAGCCGCCGGCCGTCGACGATCAGGCCGGCATAGGCGTCGCGCGCGATGTCCTCCGGCCGGTGGCTGAAGCACACCCAGGCCGGCGTCATGGCATCGGTGTTGATGTCGTCGAGCAGATCCTCGACGGCAAGGTCGTCCATGCACAGGTCGAGCTCGCCGCGCAGCTGCCGGCGGATGAGCTCCGGGTCCTTGGTGAGGAAGAGCACCCGCTTGCCGGGGGTCAATCGGACGATCTCTGCTGGCTGCATCGGCAAGCTCCTTTCCCGCTACGTCCGCCCGTGGAACCGGTAGTGTCCTCGATTGCTGGATTGCCCTTGCCTCCCTCGCGCCGTTTGGGCGAGGGTCCGCAGTCCTACGCCGCCGCCCTCCAGGCTTGGACCCTCGCCCAAACGGCGCGAGGGAGGCTAGGGCAATCCAGCCAGGACACTACCGACCGCCCTCGAGCTTGATTGTCTCACAACCCCAATGGCATGATCGATCCAAGACTCGTGATAATGCCACTCGACGGCGCACCAATCCGGTCCGGTCGCGGCGAACGGCGCATCGCGCTCGCCGTATTCCTCTTTGCGCTGTTGGTCTACAACGCCAACCTGCGCGACATCTCGACCGGCGACTCCTTCCCGGCCCGCTTCCTGCCGCTCGCCCTGCTCTGCCACGGGACGCTCTACCTCGGCCCGGTGGCGGAGGCCGTCAAGATGGAGCACAAGGGGGGCCCGCTCGAGATCTACTGGCTGGTCGCCGCCCGCGACGGCCGGGTCGCCTCGCGCTATCCGATCGTCATGCCGCTCCTGGTGACGCCGCTCTACGTGCCCACCGCGCTCTACCTTGCCCATCATGGCTGGGGCAACCTGCGCGACGTGGAGATCGCCGGCGAGCTCACCGAGAAGGCCGCCGCCGCCGCGGTCGCGGCGCTCTGCTCCGCCCTCATGTACCTGCTGCTCCGCCGGCAGCTGCCGCGGGGCCGGGCCCTGCTGCTCACCCTGGCCTTCGCCTTCGGCACCGAGACCTGGTCGATCTCGAGCCAGGCGCTGTGGCAGCACGGCGCGGCCGAGCTGTTCGCGATCGCGGCGCTGCTCGCCGTCACCGGCAAGCCGACCCGCCTCGCGCTGGCGGCGGCGGGCGCCGCCGGCGGGCTGCTCATCGCCACCCGGCCGCCGGACCTCATCCTCGCCGCCGGCTTCGCCGTCTACGCGGCGCTCTGGGCCCGCCCCAGGCGGATGGCCCTCTGGTTCGTGGCCGGCGCGGCGGTGCCGCTCGCTCTTCTCGCGGCTTACGACTACGCCGTCTTCGGCACCATCCACGGCGGCTACGGCGTCGGTACCGCCGAGATCCTCCTCTATCCGCTGTGGCCGGGCCTCGCCGGCGAGCTGTTCAGCCCGGGCAAGGGGATCTTCGTCTACATGCCGTTCCTGCTGTTCCTGCTGCTCCTCCCCGTCGCCCTCCGCCGCCCGCTCGCAGAGCCGGACCCCGCTCGCACGACGGACGCCGCTCACGCCCCTCGCAGCCTGGTGCTTTGCATCGCCGCCGCCGCCGCGCTGCAGATCCTCTTCTATGCCAAGGCGGATTGGCGCGCCGGCTGGTGTTACGGGCCCCGCTTCGCCACCGACATGCTGCCGCTGCTGGTCTGGCTGCTGGCGCCCGTCGTCGCGTCGCTGGGCCGCCGCGGCCTCGCCTGCTTCGCGGCGGCAACCTGCCTGGCGGTCTTCATCCAGGCGGTCGGCGTCTTCTGCTACCCGGCGGGAGCCAGCGACGCACGGCTGGAGGCCGCCGCGAATGCCGTCGATCCGCGCGTCAAGACCTGGGGCTGGGCGGACGCGCCTCCCCTGGTGGAGGTCCGGGCGGGACTGGCGCGGCCGTTCTTCATCGACATCCTGGCCGGCAAGCGGCACAATCCCGGCGGCACGTCGCCTTGAGGCCACCCGCCGCCGCGCTCCCCCTCCTGGCCGCCGGCGTGGCGCTGCGCGTGGCCACGGCGTTCCCCAGCCACAAGTACCCGGCCGACGCCGACTGCGTGGAGATAGGCCTCGCCGGCCTGCGGCTGCTGCACGGGCATCCGCCGGTGTTCTTCGCCAGCGCCCGCGTCGGCGCGCTCGGCGCCTACCCGGCGGGGCTGCTCTTCCTGCTCTTCGGCGCTTCGCGCGCCACCCTGGCCGCCGGCCCGATGATCGTCCAGATCCTGCTGCTCGCGGCCTGGACCCTCTTCCTGCGCGAGCTGCTGGGCGCGAGGCTCGCTCTCTGGGGCCTCCCCTTCGCCGCTCTGCCGCCGGCGGCGGTCAACGTCTGGACCTACATGCCGAACGGCTACCCCGAGGTCCTGCTGGTCTGTGCCACGACGCTGTGGCTGGCGGCTCGCCTCGCCCGCATCTCTCGCACACTCCCTGCTCCGGCGCCGGACGTGGGGCCGGCGCGCACCGGCGGCAGGGGGAGCTGGCCGACCTGCTTCGCGCTGGGGATGTCGCTCGGGGTCGGCTGGTGGGCCTCGGCGCAGACCCTGGTGTGCTCCGGGCCGGCGCTGGCATGGCTGGCCTGGCGCCGGCCGCGGCTGGCCGCGCGCCGCCGCTTCTGGTCGCTGACCGCGCTCGGCGCCGTGCTGGGTGCCCTGCCGTGGATCGTCTTCAACCTCCGCTATTCCTTCCCATCTCTCCTGGACAACTTCGGCCTGCGGCCGGTGGCGGGGCTGGCGGCGGCGCTCGACAACGCGCGCTACCTCGTGCGGGTGAACCTGCCCCAGCTGCTGGCCTCGACCGACGGCTTCGACGGCAGCCTCCCGCGCAACCCCGTGCAGCGGCTGCTCCACCTGCCGGTCCTGCTGATCTCTGTCGGGTTGGCGCTCTTCGCCATCCTGGCGATTCCCTGGCTGTGGCGCCATGCCGCCGCGCAGGGGGGGCGAGCCGCGGACCCGGCCGCCACGGAGCCGGAGACCGCGGAGCCGGCCGCCGCGGAGCCGGAGGACGGCGCCACCGCCGCCGTCGAGCGCGCCGCCCTGCCGCTGTGCGTCCTGGTGATCGCCGCGTCTGCCGGCGTCTACCTGGTCTCGTTCGCGGGCAGCGTGCGCGCCCTCCCGGTGCGCTACGTCATGCCGATCTACCTGGTCGTGCCGGTCCTCTTCGCGCTCTCGCTCCATCGGCTGGCCAGGCGCTCCCCGGCCCTCGCCGCCACCCTGGCCGCCGCGGTGCTGGCGTTCAACCTGGCCAGCACTCTCTGGCCCTGGACGGCGAAGCGGCAGCAGTGGGCGGCCGCCGCCGTCGAGGACCAGCGGGCGCTACGCCTCCTCGAGCAGCGGCAGGTGACCGCGGTCATCGGCCCTTACTGGCTGGTCTACCCCCTGAACTTCCTGTCCGGCGAGAGGGTCCTGGCGATCCCGATCGACGCGACCACCGATTTCCGCCACGAGATCGAGCGGCTGCCGCCGGCGCCGGTGCGCTGGGCCCTGGTGAGCGGCCGCGCGGAGGACCTGGCGCCCTGGGCGCGCGCGGCCGGGGTGACCGGCGAGCCCTGCAGCTTGGGGAGCTCCTTCGGTCTGCTGCTGCCCCTCTACGATGTCCCGCCGCGGCGGCTCCGCGAGCTGCTGGCGATCGCCTGGTGGAAGCGCTCGACGGGCAAGTCCGGCGGCGAAGGGACGGAGACGAGGCAGCGATGACCGCGGAGCCGCCGGCGGAAGCCTGTTGCGTCTGCGGGACCGCGCAACGGCGGATCTTCGGCTATCGCGGCCACCGCTATCACCGCTGTGCGCGGTGCGGCCTGGTGTCGACCTGGCCGGTGCCCGACGCCGCCGCGATCGAAGCCCACTACGCCCGCAAGTTCGCCGCCGGCAACTACGAGCTGCGGCGGCGCTTCGAGCAGGAGTACCAGGCCGTGGAGCGGCAGTATCTCGAGCTGCTGCAGCCGCGCCTGCGGGTGCCGCACCCGTCGGTGCTGGACGTGGGCTGCTTCACGGGCTGCTTCCTGCAACTGCTCGAGCGGCACGGCTGGGACGTCTACGGCCTCGAGCTCCAGCCGGAGGCCGTCGAGGTGGCCAGCCGGCGCCTGCCCGGGCGGATCTTCCAGGCCGATCTCCACGGGGACCGTTTCCCGCAGCGCCTCTTCGACGTCGTCAGCCTGCTCGGCGTCGTCGAGCACGTCACCGATCCGATGCGCCTCCTCGGCCGCTGCGCGGAGCTGCTGGCTCCCGGCGGCACGCTGATCGTGCAGACCCCGAACAGCGGCTCGCTGCTGGCGCGCGTCATGGGGAGATACTGGCCGCTGTACGAGCCCGTGGAGCACATCCATCTCTTCTCGAGCCAGGCCCTCCGGGAAGCGGTCGCACGCGTCGGCCTGCACGACGTCCGCGTGCTGAACCACTGGAAGCCCCTGCCCGTCGCCTACGTCTACGAGATGCTGCAGACCTTCGGCCCGGAATTCCACCGCCTGCTCACGCCTATCTATGGCATCCTCCCGCGCGCCGCGAGAGCGGCCAGCCTGCCCTTCTACATGGGCGAGCTGATCCTCCTGGCCGAGAAGCCGTAAGAGCGCCGGAGGCGGCCCGGAGCTCGATCAAGGGTGCCGACGGCCGTCGCGGCCGCTCTGCCGCAGCGTGCCGCGGCGGAGCTCCCTCTCCTTCATCAGAGAGAAGAACACCGGCACGAGGATCAACACGTGAATCGTCGAGGTGACCATGCCGCCGACGATGGGGGCGGCGATGGGCTTCATCACGTCCGCGCCGATGCCGCTCTCCCAGAGGATGGGGATCAGGCTGGCGAGCACCGCGGTCACCGTCATCAGCTTCGGCCGCAGACGCTGGACCGCGCCGGCGATGACCGCCTCCTGGATGTCCTCGTGCCGCAGCGGCGCGCCTCCGGCCAGCCGCTGGTCGAGGGCCGCGTGAAGATAGATCACCATGACCACGCCAGTCTCGACGGCGATGCCGAAGAGCGCGATGTAGCCGACCCAGACCGCGACGCTGAGCTCGTAGCCGAGCAGCCATTGCAGGATCAGGCCGCCGGTCATCGCATAGAACGTCGGGAAGATCAGCACCAGCGTCTCGGCGACCGAATGGAAGACCATGTACAGCAGCAGGAAGATGACGCAGAACACCACCGGCAGGATCAGCTTCAAGGTCTGCCTGGCGCGCAGCTCGAATTCGTACTCGCCCGACCAGCGCCAGGTGAAGCCCACCGGCAGGGACAGCTCCGCCCGCAGCCGGCGCGACGCCCGCTCGACGAAGCCGCCGTAGTCCTGGGTGCCGAGGTCCAGGTAGACGTAGCCGGTGAGCTCGCCGTCCTCGTCGCGGACCATCGCCGGGCCGCGCGAGAAGGAGACCTTGCCCACCTGGCCGATCGGGATCTGCGCGCCGGAGGGGGTGGCGATCAGCACCCGGCGCAGCTCGTCGACGTCGTCGCGGAAGTCGCGCTGGTAGCGGACGCTGATGGGGTGGCGCTCTCGCCCCTCGACGTTCTGCGCGACGTTCATGCCGCCGATCCCGGATGCGACGGCCTGCTGGACGTCGGCGATGGTCAGGCCGTAGGCGGCGGCCGCGGCGCGATCCACCTCGACGTCGACGTAGAAGCCTTGCGCGACCCGCTCGGCGAAGACGGAGCGCACTTCCGGCAGCCGCGACAGCACCCGCTGCAGCTGGGCGCCGAGCTGCTGGATGCCGTCGAGGGAGGGACCCTGCACCTTGATCCCCACCGGCGTCTTGATGCCGGTCAGCGCCATGTCGAGCCGGTTCTCGACCGGCATCGTCCAGGTGTTGGTGAGGCCCGGGAACTGCAGCTTCTCGTCCATGGCCTTGACGAGCCGCTCGTAGGTCATGCCCGGCGGCCATCGCTCGCGCGGCTCGAGCATGATCGTCGTGTCGTACATGTCGAGCGGCGCGTTGTCGGTCGCGCTGTCCGAGCGCCCCGCGGCCCCGAACACGGTCGCGACCTCCGGGAACGAGCGCAGGATGCGGTCCTGTTCCTGCAGCAGCACGCCGGCCTGGGTGATCGAGATCCCGGGCAGGGCCGTCGGCATGTAGAGCGACGAGCCTTCGTAGAGGGCCGGCATGAACTGGCTGCCGAGCCTGAAGATCAGGGGAAACGTCACCGCCAGGAACAGCAGGTTGACCAGCAGCGTGGTCTTCCGGAACCGCAGGCACAGCCGGAGGACAGGCAGGTACAGGGCCTGGGTGACGCGCGACACCGGGTTCCGCGCTTCCGGGCGCAGCTTCCCCTTGATGAAGAGGACCATCAGGACCGGCACCAGGGTGATCGCCAGCAGCGACGAGAAGCCCACGGCGAAGGTCTTGGTCCACGCCAGCGGCCGGAACATCCGCCCCTCCTGCGCTTCGAGCAGGAAGACCGGCAGGAAGGAGACCACGATGATCAGGAGAGAGAAGAACAGCGCCGGGCCGACCTGCTTCGCGCCGTCGATCAGCACCCGCCGCCGCTCCCGCTCCGTGAGCTCCGCCGCGGCCGGCGCATCCGCCGCGGCCGGCGCGGCCGGCGCCCGCTCGGCGAGATGCCGGTAGCCGTTCTCGACCATCACGATCGCCGCATCCACCAGCACGCCGATCGCCAGCGCCAGCCCGCCCAGCGACATGATGTTGGAGCTGACGTGCAGGTAGAACATCGGAATGAAGCACGCCACCACCGCGATCGGCAGCGTCAAGATCGGGATCAGCGCCGAGCGAAAATGGAACAAGAAGACGACGATCACCAGGCTGACGATGACCGCTTCCTCGAGCAGGTCGCGCCGCAAGGTGCGGATCGAATCCTCGATCAATCCGGCGCGATCGTAGCCGGCGACGACCGTGACGCCGGGCGGCAGCGTGTCCTTGATCGCCGCCAGCTTCCGCTTGACGCCGTCGATCACGTGGAGCGCGTTCATGCCGTAGCGCATGACCACGATGCCGCCGACGGCTTCGCCCTCTCCCTGCCACTCGGCGACCCCCTCGCGGATGTCGGGACCGAAGGCGACGGTGCCGACGTCCCGGATCATCACCGGCGTGCCGTTCTTCGCGGTCAGCGGCACGTTCTCGAGGTCGGCGAGGGAGCGCAGATAGCCGACGCCGCGAATCATGTAGCGGGTGCCGGAGAGCTCCAGCACGCGGCCGCCGACCTCGTTGGTGCTCGCCTTGACCCGGTCGATGACCGTCGAGAGCGGGATGCCGTAGGCGAGCAGCCGGTTGGGATCGAGCTGCACCTGGTACTGGCGGACGAAGCCGCCGATGCTCGCCACCTCGGCGACGCCGGGCACGGTCTCGAGCTGGTAGCGCAGCTGCCAGTCCTGGAGGCTGCGCAGATCGGCGAGGCTGTGGCGGTGGCCGTGGTCGACCAGCACGTACTCGTAGACCCAGCCGGCGCCGGTCGCGTCCGGGCCGATCGCCGGATGTACGCCCTCGGGCAGGCGGCCGGCGATCGTCTGCAGGTACTCGACGACCCGCGAGCGCGCCCAGTAGATGTCGGTGCCGTCCTCGAAGACCACGAAGACGTACGAGTCGTTGAACATGGTCTGGGCGCGGACCGCCTTGACGTGCGGCGCGGCGAGCAGCGCGGTGACGATGGGATAGGTCACCTGGTCTTCGATGAGGCTCGGCGGCTCGCCCTCCCAGTTGGTGTGCACGATCACCTGGACGTCGGAGATGTCGGGGAGCGCGTCGAGCGGGATGCGGCCGAGCGACCAGATGCCGGCCCCCACCAGCAGCAGCACGCCCGCGAACACCAGGAAGCGGTTGTCCGCGCACCAGTCGATGGTCCGCCGGATCACCTCACATCCCTCCCGTCGCCGAGAGCGAGAGCTGCCGGCGGGCGACGACCTGGCCGTGCAGGCGCGCCAGCACGGTGACCTGCCAGGTGCCGCCCGAGGCGAGCTCGCCCTTGCCCTCGTAGATGCCGGCGCCCTTCTCGGCGGCGGCGACGACGGTCTTCATCGCCGCCATGCCCATGGCGGGCATCGCCGCCATGAAGAAGGTCACCGTCACCTCCGCCCCCGCGATCGGCTTGCCGTCCTGGCCGGTCAGCTTGACGCGCACCAGGTTGGCACCCTTGGCGGGCGGCGAGGGCTCGGTGGTCAGCTCGGCCGTGGCCAGGGCCCGCGGCGGCGCGTTCATCGCCGTGGCGGCGCCGGCGCCGGGCGGCGGCGGCACGAACGCGCCGGCGGCGGCCGCGAGCTGCGCTTCGGAGTCGATCAGGAAGCTCGGCGAGGTGACGATCCGCTCGCCGGTCCGCAGTCCCTTGCGGACCACGACCGCGTCGCCGGCCCGCGGCCCGAGCTCGACCTGGCGCGGCTCGATGGCGCCGTCGCCGCCGTAGACGAAGGCCAGGGTCGTCGTGCCCGAGTGCAGGGCCGCCGCCGCCGGGATGACCAGCTGCCGGCCGAGCGCCAGCTCGAGAGCGACGTTCACGTACATGCCCGGCCGCAGCCGCAGCCCGGGATTCGGCAGGACCAGGCGAACGGGCAGGGTCCGGGTGGTCATGTCGACCTGGGGCAGGAGGCCGTCGACGCGGCCGCGGAAGACCTTGCCGGGGTAGGCGTCCACCGTGACCTCGGCGGCATCTCCCGCGGCCACTCGGCCGGCGTCCTGCTGGAAGAGCCGCGCATCGACCCAGACCTCGGAGAGGTCGGCAACGGCGTAGAGGCGGGTCTCCGGCTGGACGTAGAGGTTGGGCAGCGCGTTCTTCTCGGTGATGTAGCCCGAGACCGGAGAGTCGATGGTCACGTCGGCGATCGCCTTGCCGGTGGCGTCGAGCCGCGCGATCTGGCGGGGCGGCACCTCCCACTGCAAGAGCCGCTGGCGGGCCGCCGCCAGCAGCGAGTCGGCTCCCGCGGCGACGCCGTCGACCGGGCTGGTGCGCAGCAGCGCCTGGTGCTGCTTCGCCAGCAGGTACTCCTCCTCGGTCGCCACCAGCTCCGGGCTGTAGATGGTGAACAGGGGCTGTCCCCTGCGGACCAGCGTGCCGGTCGCGTCCGCGTAGACCTTGCGCAGCCAGCCGGCGAAGCGCGTCTGCACGTAGGCCAGCCGGCGCTCCTCCGCCTGGACGTTGCCGTAGAGACGCAGCTCGTCGCGCACCACCTTCGACTCGACGATGCCGGTCTGCACGCCAATGCTCTGCAGGCGCCGCGGCGAGAGCTGGATCGGCGCCCGCGGCGCGTCGGCCTCCGGCAGGGCCGCGGCGACCGTCGCCGGCGCCGGGGCGGCGGGCGCCTCGGGCGTCATCCCAGTCTTCGCCGCTGCCTGGGCGGTCGCGGGCGCGGCGCGGGCCCGACGCGGCAGCGGCTGACGCCACCAGGGCACTCCCAGGACGAGCGCCAGGACGAGCGCCAGGGCGAGCGCCAGGACGAGCGCGGCTCCGAGGCTGACGAGGAAGGCGCGGCGGTAGCGGCCTGCCGCGGCGCGCGCGGCGAGGAGGTCCGCGGCATCGGTCGGGACGTCTCGGCCGGTCGGTCGGTCGGTCATGGCAGCGTCCCTCCCGTGAGCCGTTCGAGACGGGCCAGCGCCGTTTCGTGATCGGCAAGAGTGCTCCAGTACTCGATGTCGAGCTTCAGCAGATCGGAGAACGACGCGAGCAGGGTGGCGAGGTCCTGACGGCCGGTCCGGTACGCGGAGAGCACCGCCTCGAAGGCGGCGCCGGCCTGGGGGAGAAGGCCGCCGCGGTAGATGGCGAGGAGCCGCGAAGCGCTCCCGGCCGCCGCCAGCTGATCGCGGACGTCGAATCGGGTCTGCTGCACCGCGGCCTCGTAGTCGCGCCGGGAACGCTCCAGCTCCGCGACCGACTGCGCGAGCTCCGGCTGCTGCCGCCGCAGCCGGTAGAGCGGCAGGCGGACGCCGAGAGTCACCATGTAGTAGGCGCGGAACCTGGCCGGGTCGGTCCGCTGCCACATGTACTGCAGGTTGAAGTCGGGATAGAAGTCCTTGCGGGCAAGGTCCACCTGCAGGCTCTGCTTGCGTGCCGCCTCCTGCGCGCCCGCCACCTCGGGATTCCGGGCGGGTGCGCCGGCAGGCAGGTCGCCGGCGCCGGCAGGCAGGGCGGTTTCGGTGAGCGGCTCGGTGGCGAGCTCGGGAGAGCCCGGCGGGCGGTCGAGGAGCTGCGCCAGCAGCGCCTCGAGGCCCGCCATCTCGCGGTGGTGCATCTCGATCTCGCGCAGCAGCTTGGTGCGCTCGAGCTGTGCCCTGAGCACTTCCTGCTGGCTGCCCTGTCCGACGCGATAGCGGGCGTCCGCGATCTCGGCGATCTCGGCGAGCAGCGCCCCGTCCCGCTCCAGGATGGCCAGCGTCTGCTCGAGATAGGCGAGGCGGTAATACGTGACCTTCAGCTGCTCGACCGCCGAGCGCCGGACCGCCTCGGCGCGATCCGCGGCGGCGGCGGCCTCGCGCGCGGCGATCTCGCCCCGCAGGCGGAGCTTCCCGGGATAGGGCAGGTCCTGCGAGACGCCGATGGCGGCGTAGGCAAATTCGCTGGTCGTGTAGCCGGCGAACGGCACGGGGCTGCCGACGCTGACCTGCTGCAGCTCGAGCTGCGGATCGGGAAGCGTGGCCACCTGGGACGGCACCTGGCTCGCTGCCTTCCATGCCTGGCGCGCCGCCAGGACCTGCGGGTTGTGCTGCTCGAGCTCCGCCACCAGCGTGGCGAGGGGTGTCGGCGGCGACGGCGGTTGGCCCGGGGCCGGGGCCGGGTCGGCGTGCTGGGCGCCGGCTGCCGGTGCGACGAGCGGCGGCTGGCCGGCTCCCGCCGCGGGCGCGGGCGCGGCCCGGGCCAGCACGAGCAGGACGCCGGTGAGGACGGCGCGGCGGGGCAAGCTGGAGAGCTTGCCAGGCGTACGACGGTCGTGGTGCATGGCTCCTCCGGTCGAGGGTTCGCACCGGGCCTCGCGAGAGGCCCGGCAGGACACACTTCTCCCCGGGGAAGCGCTAGATTCTGAAGACGGCGAAGAGGGTATGCAGCCCGACGCCCTGGATCACCGCGGGAGCGGCGGGCGCGAGCCAAGCCGGGTCGCGATCGGCGGCGGTGACCGGTGCCGCGGCGGCCACCACAGCCTGAACCGAGGCGGCCAGCTCCGGCGACGCGAGGCGTGGAGAATCATGGGACACCCTGCCGGTGCCGGCGCGACAGCAGTCGAGTCCCATCGCGCGGCAGAGACCCCGATCCATCTTGGCCATCGGGCAGGCCACCGACGAGCAGACGGGGAGGCCGAGCAGGAGCAGGACCGCTCCCGCGAGCAGGACCGCCGTGGCGGCGCGAAGGCGAAGGCGAAGGAGGGACGCGAGCCGCATCATCGGCGAAATCATAAGGGTTCTGGAGGCCAAGCGCAAAGACAGCGCCGGGAGGGCCGGGAGGGTAGTGGGTCAGTCTCCCGCGACCTCCCTTTGGGCGAGGGGCCCAGGCTCTTGGGGCGTATGGCTTTGGCCCCTCGCCCAAAGGGAGGTCGC
>Ga0307477_10001668_pt1 | contig 18254 bp, 13 predicted proteins | sample atmos_gasesECM2C_FD_203316 | JGI IMG/M metagenome (GOLD analysis project Ga0307477, IMG submission 203316) | Hardwood forest soil microbial communities from Morgan-Monroe State Forest, Indiana, United States - atmos_gasesECM2C_515 | ecosystem: Environmental > Terrestrial > Soil > Temperate...
CGAAGACGAGCGGGGCCACGAGAACGTATAGTAGGAAATCGTACGCCTCGATTATTGTACCGACCGTGCTCGCGACGACTGCGCGGCGCAGCTGCCTGCTGTGCTCAACATCGGAAAGCTGGCCTATGGCGATTCCGGTTGACGTCATTCGATTTCCTCCGCGGGCGATCGTGCCGGTTTTTGTCGTTCCGGCGCATTCGTGCCGGCCTATACGCCTTCATATTCCTGTGAGACGTCCTTGTTCGTGTAGTCGGTCAACAGCGACACCGAGCCGAGGCCGATCACCCCGCAACCGAGGAAATAAAGGGCGATCGGGAAGCTCGACTGAAAGGTGGCAAACAGCGCCGTCGCGATAAACGGCGAGGGGCCGCCGGCGATGATCGAGGCAAGCTGATAGCCGAGCGAGCTGCCGCTGTAGCGCAGCCGCGGAGTGAAGCTTTCTGCGATCAGCGCCGCCTGGGGGCCGTAACATGTCATGGCCGGAAGCAGCGACAGCGCGATCGCGATGAACATCAAGGCGGGTACCTTCGTATCGAGCAAGGCAAAGTAGATGAAGCCGAAGATCCCGACAAAGACCGACCCGATCATATACATGCGCTTGCGGCCGATGCGGTCGGACAGATGCCCGGCGACCGGGACCCAGAGAAATCCGAGGACGGCCTGAACAAGGACGGCCATCAGCACAAAATTGCGCGGAGCGCCGAGCACCGTCGTGGCGTAGGTGAAGATGAAGGTGCCGACGATATAACCCGGCGCCTGCTCCGGCATCCGCAGCAGCGCGGTCAGCGCAACCTGCTTCGGCTGACGCTTGAACACTTCCACGACCGGCACGCGTACGACGCGTTCTTCGTCGAGTACCTTCTGAAAGACCGGGGTCTCGGTGATGCCGAGCCGGATCCATAGCCCGAGGCCGACCATGACAATGCTGAGAAGGAACGGAATCCGCCATCCCCAAACCAGAAACTGGTCGCCGGACAACCAGCTGAAGAAAAGCACCGCCAGATTCGCCAGGAACAGTCCGGCCGGCCCGCCGAACTGCGGCCAGGCCGCGAGAAATCCGCGGTTTTTGCTGCTCCGCGCCCATTCCATCGCCAGCAATACCGAACCGCCCCACTCGCCACCGACGCCGATCCCCTGGATCAGGCGGATGATCGTCAAGAGGACAGCGCCCCAGATGCCGATGCTCTCATAAGTCGGCACGAGACCGACGGCCACCGTCGCGAGACCCGTCACCAGCAAGGTCGCAATCAAGGTCGCCTTGCGTCCGATGCGGTCGCCCCAATGGCCGAAGATCGCCGCCCCGATCGGCCGGCCGACAAACCCGATGAAAAAGACGGCGAACGCTTGTAGCACGCCGACCAGCGGGTCGGATTGAGGGAAGAAGAGCTTGCCGAAGACCAGGCCCGTCACTTGGCCGTAAAGCAGGAAATCGTACCATTCGATCGTTGTGCCGACCGTGCTGGCGATCAGCGCGCGGCGCAATTGGGCGCGGTGCTCGCTGTCGGCGAGCGGTGTGATGCCAATTTCGACTGCCGTCATCTCGGTTTCCCCCAATCGATCTTTGGACGCGTGGACCGGTTGCACCCGCACTCTCGGCCCTCAAAGGGTGACGCAAATCCTCGTCGCCGTTCAACCCTATTTTCGGCAACTAGCCGCGATAAGGTCGGGTCGCACCGGGCGCCCACCCCGAAGGCCGCGAACAAGGCTGTGCGGCGCGGTACCGGCTGTGCGCGGCCCCAGAAAACCAGAGCTTGAGGGTAGCCGATCACGGCGCGCCTCAGCTGTCGGCTGTGATCGGCCTCGGAAATAGCACCCGCGAAGATTTCGGTGGATGTCATCAGGTTCCCTTGGCTCCGGTGATCACGGCCCTAGCGACGGACGCGAAGCCCTCCGCGGGCGATTACGGTGGATGCCTGATTGGCTGCAGCGCGAGCATCGGGAAGCTCGAAGCGAAGGCGGCAAACAGTGTCGCTGCGATAAACGGTGACGGACCGCCGGCAATAATCAAGGCGAGCTAATCCGCCTCTGACAACGCGCTCAGTTGGACGTCGGCTGTCGTCATCGCAGGGCCCTCCCGAATTATGCGCATTCCCCGATGTCCGGGTTTTTGTCCCTCGGCCAGCATAGACCCCGCGGATCGGGTCGCCAACCCGACGCGGAGCTTTGGGTGCGGGTTGGTCATAACGTTTCCTCACGTCGCGGCTGGCGGGCTCTGGCCACGGCCGAAGGTCTCACCGATACTTCCGGGCAGGCTTGTCCCGTCGGTCCGGTTGTTTTCTGTTCCTGCCTCGGAGCCGCGCCGCGAAAATGCGGAGTAGGATCGCTCCGGATGCGTCGCAGGCAGCTTCTACTGAAATGCCTTGATGGCGTTGACGAGGGTCCGGACGATGCCCCAGCCGAGCGGAATACCGACAAAGCCCCAGACGAGGACGAGTTTTATGCCGTTGCCCACGCCGCTCGGTCGACGAGTGCTTTCCATTATTGATTCCCAAATACCGGTGCCGCTTCGACTTCGTCTTCCGCCTCGACGGCTCGCATATGAAACCGCTCGTGCACCGATTTTACAAAGAGGTTGCAGATGAAGCCGATGACCAAAAGCCGAACATGTCACGCAGATAGGCCGGCACCGTTGCGAAGCCGCCGCCATACATGCTGAAGATCACGGCGTAGCAAAGCACGAAGAGGCCTATGCTCCCGATCGCATTCGGTATAAGGCACTAGAGCGTAGAGGAAGGTGCCCAAGGCAAAGAAGACGAAATCGGAGTTCTTGCGGCCGATTTAGTCCGAGATCGACGACCAGAAGAAACGCCCGATCAGGCTGAACAGGCCTACAAAACCCGAGGCGGTGACCGCGGTAATCCGTCCGCGAAACATCTCCTGGCTGATCGCTGCAGCCTGCCCCAGAACGCTGATCCCGGCCGTGACGTTGAGGCACAGAATCCACCATAATCAGCCAGAATTGCGGGGTCTTCAGTGCGTGATAAACGAATACGTTTTCACCGGCTGTTTATGGTCGCTACACCCGGTGTTTATTGTCGGAGCCACGCTTTATCGGCACCGCAGCGGGCTCGGCCGGAACATGCGCTCAGCTCGTGGCGAACAGCTCGCGCAACTGAAACCGAGAGTGCGGGTCGAACCGCCCTCGTCAACGCCCGTTCAGCAGCGGCGGATCCCGCAAGTAGGCCTCTGCGAGCCGTCGCCCGGTCTTCCGCATCATCTCCCGGTCCATTGCCGGGTCCGCCGCTGGCGGCGCATACACGACGGTGTCGTTGCAGTATGTCGGGATGACGTTGCTGCCGTTACGGCGCGGCCCGTACGTATCATTACCGGCTTGCCCTGCGCGGATGCCGCGTCTGATCTGGTTGCGGAACATGCTGACCCCGCGGTCGGTCGCGCCGAGATGCTCCAAGCCGTGGATGGCGATCGGCCGCTGCGAGACTTGGGCTTCATAATCGCCAGGAGTTCGCTGACCTGTCTCATAGGAATCTGCGGCGAGCTGGCCGGGAAGCATGATGTTGCGGTCGGCCCACCACGCCGGCGTGACACCCTCGGTCTCGCTCACATGACGAAATTCGATGAACATCGTATTGGTGTCGTCCACGGGGACGATCCAGCGGCTCATCATCGGGCCGCCGAACGGGTGCTCCGCGTGGCCGTCTTCCCAGATCGGCGCCACTTGCTGCAGGTTGGGCAGGACGGCCTCGACCATCCGCGCCCAGACGTTGTCTTCGACCCGCCGGGTTGCGATATAGATCATGCCTATAGGGGTCTCGACGAAGTCCAGCTCGGGCAGCACACCGAATTCGTTGGTAAACACAGCGCCGCTGACGATGGTGTGGAGAAACGCCGTATGAGCCGGGTCCATGGTGTTTTCCATGATCTGCAGCCAGTTGCACGGATAGAAATATTGCCGGCCCGGGATCAGGCGATATCCCGGCCGGACAAAGCTGTCATATTTGGGGAAAGGCGGTTGCCGGTCGGGCGGGCCCAGATAGGCAAAGACGATGCCGTGGTCCTCATGGGTCGGATAGGCGCCGTGATAGAGCCGATCCTTGAGAGTGCTTTGCTCCGGCTCGCCCGGGGTCTCCAGGATCGTCCCGTCTGCCGCGAAGAGCCAGCCGTGGTAGCAGCAGCGTATGCCCTCGGCGCTGATCAGCCCGAACTCCAAGGATGTACCCCGATGCGGACAGTGTAGCTCAAGTAGCCCGATGGCGCCGCTCAAATCGCGGAACACCACCAGCTCTTCGCCCAAAATTTTGATCCGGCGCGGCAAGTCCCGGAGCTCGTCGGAAAAGCAGATCGGTTGCCAGAAGCGACGCATATATTCGCCGCAGGGCGTGTCGGGGCCGACATGGGTCAGTTCGAAATCCTCCTCGGGGATATCGCGGTGGAAGTAACCGCCATATCGCGTCTTCAGAAATGGGGCCCTGGTAACCATGGCAGTCCTCCTTTCGGCGAGCAGCATACTCTAAGTCAAATTTGCCGGGCAAACGCCTGCCCGGCCTTCGTGTTCTGCTGCTGCTCACCAATATGGCGACAGCCCCCAACAGCAAGGTGAGAAAAATCATGAATCGGCGTGAAAAAATGTCCGGCGACCATTGGCGCCACGGCTGGCCTGTCCGAAGGACCGAAGTGTGAAGCTACACTCGGTCAACCAGTCTCTGGCCCCGAACCCGCGTCAATGATCGCCAGGCCAGCCACGTCAGATTCGACCCCCGATCGTGGTCCTGCCCTTCGCCAATCTGAGCGACGACCGCGAACAGCAATACTTTGCCCACGGCATCACCGAGGACCCGACGACCGATCTGTCGCGGCTCGCGGATACGCTCGTGATCTCGCGTAATACCGCGTTCACTTATCGCAACAGGTCGGCTGACGCGAAGCAGATCGGTAGCGAGCTGGAGCTGCGCTACGTGCTGGAAGGCAGCGTCCAAAGGTCGGGCAACCGCGATAGTGACGCGGGCGGTCTGTTCACTCTGCAAAAACGAGATCACGAGCCGAATAGCGGTCGCGCTAAATGTTGAATTGGTGGGCGCAGAGGCCGCCCGACCGACCGTTCAACACAATTACGCGGAGCAGGTTGCGCTTTACGAGCGCGCACTGGCGCTCGATCCCGCTTCAGAAAAAGCGCAGAGCTTTTTGGCGGCGCAATTGGCAGCGCGCGGGCTCGATCAAATGACCGCCTCGGCCGCTTCCGACATCGCACCTGCCGCAGCGCTCGCCGATCGCGCCTTGGCAGCATTCCCCAACCGGCCGCTTGCACATTACGCCAAAGCCCAGGCGCTGCACGCACAGCAGCGGTTTGAGGAGGCCATTCCCGAATACGAAACAGTGGTCGCTCTCAATCGCAATTGGATGCACGCAATAGTGGTTCTAGGCTATTGCAAGTTCGTGACCGGGTCGATCGAGGAGGTAATCCCGGCCCAAGAGCGAGCCATTCGCCTCAGCCCCCGCGATCCGCAGATCTGGCTGTACTATTTCTGGATCGGGCAAACCAGCGGGCTGGCCACATCCGCCCTTTGCTCGGCCATACCGAGAAGGCGTCCGACTAGGCGCGGCCGCTGGCAAAGACCGGCGCGACTTCGGCCATGAACCGCGCCATCTCGTCCTTGACTTGCGCGTGCGGCTTCAAGCCGACATTAAAATACAAGATCACCTCGTCGAAGCCGGCTGCCTCGACTTTTTTCAGGGTCTCGGTGATCTGCGCCGGCGAGCCGAGCAACACCGAATTCTCGGTCAAGTCTTCGGGTCGCACGTTCCGCAACCGCTCGACCATCCCGATGAAATAGCGATAGCTGGGCGGCGCCGTCATTGGGTCGCCCGGAAAGGCGGCGATCACGCACTCCTTGTAATAGCGGATCTGCCGGGCCCGCGCCGCCTCCTCCTCGCGCTTCGTATCGGCGAAGTGAATGAAATAGCTGCACATCAGGCGGCCAGGAGCTCGACTGTATCGAGCGCAGGTCTGATGATAGAGCTCACGCACTTGACGCAACCCGCCATAGGTCATCGCGGCCGCGAAGGGTGCCACGATCAGGCCGCAGCCGAGCCTGCCGGCGAGCTCGATTGACGGCTGCGAGAACGAGGCGACATAGGCAGGCAATGGCCGTTGCACCGGCTTTGGGGTGATCGCGACATCGTCGAACTGGTAATGCCTGCCGTGATGCGAGATCGGTCCGCCGCTCGACCACAGATGGCGGACGACCTCCATCCCTTCCTCGAAAATTTCTTGATTGTCCTCGAAGGAGACCTTGAAAGGCAGATATTCGCGCCGGTCATAGCCGCGGCCGGCGGCAAAATCGACCCGCCCGCCGCTCAACAGGTCGAGTGTGGCCCATTGCTCGGCGACCCGGATCGGGTGATGCAAGGGCAGCACCGCCACTGCGGGTGCCAGCCGGATCCGCCGCGTCCGGGCGGCGACATTGGCCAGCACCAGATCCGGGCAGGAGAGCACGCCAAGCGTGCTGAAATGATGCTCACCTATCCAGGCGGAATGGAGGCCCACGTTTTCGGCGTAGACCGCCTCGTCGAGGATGTCGGCGACGAACGCATTCGCGTCTCGCTCGTTGTTGTCATAATGGTTGTCGCTCAGTGTAAAATAGCCGAATTCCATTTTCGCGGCTCCCTCATCCATCGTCCTCCGCTTCTAGCTGTTCGAGGCGAATACGCAATTTTCGTTGTATTTGCCGCCTCAGGCAGTCTGGCGCAGCCGGGCGGCGCGGGCGAGATCGACCGAGACGAGCTGCGAGACGCCGCGTTCGGCCATCGTGACGCCGAACAGGCGGTCGACGCGCGTCATCGTGATGCGGTGATGGGTGACCAGCAAGAACCGCGTGCCCGTGGTGTCGGCGATCTCGCCGACGAGAGCGCAGAACCGGTCGACATTGGCGTCGTCGAGCGGCGCGTCGACCTCGTCGAGCACGCAGACCGGCGCGGGGTTCGTCAGAAACACAGCAAAAATCAGCGCGAGTGCGGTCAGCGCCTGCTCACCACCCGACAGCAGCGAGAGCGTCTGAAGGCGCTTCCCGGGCGGGCTCGCCATGATCTCGAGACCGGCGACCAGCGCGTCGGCATCGTCGACCAGCGCCAGATACGCCCGGCCACCGCCGAAGAGCCGCGCGAACAGCGCGGAAAAATGCCCGTTGACGCGCTCGAATGCAGCCGTCAGGCGTTGCCGCCCCTCCTGGTCGAGTGCCGCGATGCCGCGGCGCAGCCGTGCGATCGCCTCGGTCAGCTCAGCGCGCTCGCGCCGCAAGCCGGCGACGCGCGTCGCGGTCTCGGCAGCCTCGCTCTCGGCCACCAGATTGACCGGGCCGATGCTGTCACGCTCGCGGATCAACCGATCGAGCCGGGCCGACGTCTCGGTCGGATCGGGCGGCACTTCGTCCGCGGCGAGGCCGGCAAGCTCCGCCAGTGCCTCGGGGTTGGCATCGACCCTCTCGCGGATCTCGCGGGTCAGCCACACCAATGCGTCGCTCGCGCCGTCGCGCAGCACTTCGCATCGGGCGCGTTGCTCGCGTGCCTCGGCCAGCGCCTGATCGGCGAGTCGAGAATTCTCCGTCGCCTCGCGCAGCCGCATCTCGCCTGATGCCAGCGAATCGCCCGAGCGACGGCAATTGGCGGCTGCGTCGGTGAGGGCAACCGCCAGCGTCTCGCTCTCCGCGGCGATCGTTGCGGGGCGCGCGGCGAGGTTCGCAATCTCCTGCTCGAGGGCCGCCCGTCGTTCGACAAGCACCGCGCGCTGCGCGGCAGCCCCCTCACCGCGTTGGCGCCAGGAGCGCTCCTCGAGCTCGATCGCGGACCGCCGCGCACGGCGCGCCTCGGCTTCGCGGCTCAGCTTGTCGAGCGCCGTGCGGGCGTCGTTTTCCCGGCTGCGTGCTTCGATCGCGGCGAGGCGCGCCGCCTCCAGCGCAGCGCGGGCCAGCGCCGGATCGGGAAGTGCGGCCAGCTCGCGTCCGGTTTCCTCGTCTTGCGCTCGCGTCTCGGCAAGTTCGGCGGTGACGGCCTCGATCGCAGCCGCGGCGGCAGCGAGGCGGGTCTCCATCATCAGCGCTCGACGAGCGAGCTCTGCTTCTGCCGAGCGGGCGGCCGCTGCCGCCGCTTCGGCAGCGCGCAGTTCCGAGCGCGTCAGACGGTCGGCCTCGACGGCGCGCTGGCGAGCGGTGCCCGCCGCGGCGGCGCTTTGCTCGGCCGTCCGGCCGGCCTCCTCACCCCCGGCGATCTCATCGGCGAGCACGACGAGGCGGTTCTGGTGGCGCAGCAGCTCGGCGGCCGGCGAAGGGCCGGGTGCGATGCGGGTGAACCCATCCCAGCGCCACATCCGACCCTGACGGTCGACGAGGCGCTGCCCTGGCACGAGATTCCGCTGCAGCTTGCGCCCGGCTTCTTCGCTCTCGACCCAGCCGGCGTATGCGAGGCTGCGGGCGAGGGCCGGCGGGGCGGTTACTACCTCGGCCAACGGGCGCACGCCTCCCGGCAAGGCCGCCGCGTTCTCGATTTGCGGGAGATGGCCCCAAAAGCTCGCGGACGCCGCGGCTTCGTTATCGGCCACGGGTGCTGCAAGTTCATCCTCGAACACGGCGCCGACCGCCGTCTCGAAGCCTGCCACGACGTGCAGCGCCGAAAAAATCGGCGGATCGGCGCCGGGCTCCGGCCCCGTCGCGAGCAGCGCTGCGAGCGCCTCGGCTTCCGCCTTGAGCCGGGTCAGCCGAGCCTCGATCCTACTTTGCGCTTCGAGCGCCGTATGCTCCTCGGCAAGGCGGCGGGTCATCTCATGCTCGCCGGCGACGACCGCGCCACGGCATCCTTCGACCCGGCGTTCCGTTTCGGCGAGAGCAGTCGCTGCGGCGGTCACCGCTTCGGCCGGTACCACGGCGGCAGCCAATGCCCTGTGCTCCCGTTCGGCCGCGGCGCACCGTGTCTCCAGGCGAGAACGCCGGTCAGCGAGCTCGCTTTGGCGTCGTTCGAGGGCACCGCGCTGCGCCTCGGCGGACGCGGCAGCTTCGGTCGCGCGCTGCAGTGCCATCTCGGCCTCGGTGAGCCGGGTCGTCGCTTCGCGCAAGCAACCCGTGGCCACCTGCCGCGCCGAATCGTCTTTCGCATCGGCTCTGGCGATCAGCTGGCCCTCCTCAGCCAGGCGGGTGATGGCTCCTTCCGCCTCGGCGAGATGCTCGTCCTCGCGCTGCACGTCGCCCGCGATCTGGGTGCACCGCCGCTCGGCTTCGCCGCGTGTGGCGAGAACCCGTTGCAATTCCTGCTCGAGTTCGCTGCGGACATGGGTGAGCCGGTGCAACTCGGACGCGGCGGCCGCCTCGGCAACCCGGAGCGGCGGCAACACCGCTTCGGCCGCCTCGCGGGCACGTTGCTCGGCGAGCGCGCGCTCCATCGTCTCGCCGACGGCACGCTCCGCGGCACGAAGCTCGGCGGCCGTGCGCCGGGCCTCGGCCTCGGCCGTGAACCAGCGAGCGTGGAACAGCAGCGCCTGGGTGCGCCGGATGTGCTCACCGAGTCGGCGGTAGCGCTGCGCTTGACGCGCTTGCTTATTCAGGGTCTGGAGCTGAGTCTCGATCGTCGCGACGACGTCGTCGAGCCGTAACAGGTTTTCTTCGGCGGCATTGAGCCGCAATTCGGTCTCATGCCGTCGCACGTGAAGCCCAGTGGTGCCGGCAGCTTCCTCGAGCAGAAGCCGCCGCTCGGCCGGCTTGGCGTCGATCAGCGCACTCACCCGGCCTTGGCTGACCATCGCCTCGGAATGCGCGCCGGTTGCAGCATCGGCGAATAGCAGCTGCACGTCGCGCGCCCGCACCTCGCGCCCATTGACCCGATAGGTCGAGCCGGCGCCACGTTCGATGCGGCGAACGACCTCGATCTCCTCGCGGTCGTTGAGGGCGAATGGACCATCGCGTGCGCTGTTATCGATCGCCAACGCGACTTCGGCGATGTTGCGCGCCGGCCGTCCGGCCGTGCCGGCGAAAATCACATCGTCCATCTCGCCGCCCCGCAGCCGCTTGGCGGAAGTCTCGCCCATCACCCAGCGCAGCGCTTCGACCAGATTCGACTTGCCGCAGCCGTTCGGTCCGACAACACCGGTCAAGCCGGGTGCGATCGGCAGCTCCGTCGTGTCGACGAACGACTTGAATCCGACGAGGCGCAGCCGGTCGAACTGCATCAACGCCTCAGAGGGCGGCTCATCGGCATCTTGGCGCTATGACTTCGCCGCCAGGCTGGACAACAACTTTTCGAATTCCTCCATCGTCGGCGCACCGGCGAGCTTGCTGCCGTTGACAAAGAAGGTCGGAGTCGAATTGACGTCGAGCTCTTGTGTCGCTTTCAAACGTCCTTCGACGATCTTGTTCTCGATCTCGGTGTTTTTGAGGCAGGTGTCGAACTCCTCCTTGCCCATGCCGCCGAGCTTGGCCAGCCGCGCGAGCGCTTCGCGATAATCGGTGCTCCGTACCCATTTCTCCTGAGCCGCGAAGAACGTGTCGGCGAACGCATAGTAGCGATCGGGTGGCGCGCAGCGCGCGATCATCGCGGCGCGCAGCGCGGGTTCGTCGAGCGGAAAGTCACGCAGCACCAACTTGGCTTTCCCGGTGTCGATCCATTCTTTTTTGATCTCGGGCAGAACATCGTTCGCAAAATGAGCGCAGTGCGGACAGGTTAGAGACGCATATTCAACGATTGTAATCGGGGCCTCCGGGTTGCCGAGGATGCGATCATCCTTGGTGATCTGCAGCGCGCTCTGCGCGTCCGCGAGCATCGGATGCGGGGCAGCCGCCTCTGGAGATCCCGGTGATACCAGGAAGAGGCTCAAGATACCGAGCAGGGCGAACCAGATTTCCTGCATCTGAGGGGTCCTTGCTACAATATGTGGATGCTAGTGGGTTCGCAGCTCGCGCGCAACGCCTCAAGACCAACCGCCGATGACGGCGTGGCCGAGCCTGCCGAGAGCGGCGCGCAGTTCCGGATCGGCGATCCCGGAGAGCTGCTCGCCTAGCGCTGCAACGTCACCGGCGGCGAGCGCAGGTACGGGCGGGTCGCTCGGCGGCGAATCGAGCGGCAGAGGTCCTTGCACCAGCGCCAGGCGGATAACCACCGAACGGCCGAAAAAGAGGTTGATGCGCTCGATCAGCAGTGGCGCGCGATGCTGAAGCTCGAGTGCGGCCATCGATGCCGCACGCAACTTCAAAACGCCGTCGCGACCGAGTGCTAACGGCCAGGTCACCGAAGCCCAATCGGCGCCGATGATCGCCGCCCACTCCGTTTTGAGACGCACGAGGATGCCGCCGCCGCGCTTGGCGACGATCGGCGCCGCGAGCTTCGACACGGCGACGCCAACTGCACGGAAGCCCTGGCGGCGCTCGCTCTCAGGGAGCGAGCCGGTTAGGCTTGGCGAATCGGTCAAGTTATCGCGATCTGGCTTCATCGTGCCCATGCCATCCATCCGAACCGACGCTTCATCGCCCCGAGGAACGCCCGATCCTGCCGCCCTGCTCGCCTGGTACGACCGCCACCGCCGCAATCTGCCGTGGCGGGCGCCGCCCGGCACCCCTCCCGACCCTTATCGCGTGTGGCTCAGCGAGATCATGCTGCAGCAGACGACGGTGGCAACGGTCGGACCTTATTTTGACCGATTCGTGGCGCGCTGGCCCGACATTTCGGCGCTCGCCGCGGCCTCGCTCGATGAAGTCCTGCAACTCTGGCAAGGGCTCGGCTATTACGCGCGCGCTCGCAATCTCCGTGCCTGCGCCCGCACGGTAGTCCAGCGGCACGGCGGGGTTTTCCCCGAAGAAGCCGAGGCATTACGAGCATTGCCCGGAATCGGCGACTACACCGCGGCGGCGATCGCGGCGATCGCTTTCGACCGGCGCGGTGCGGCGATCGACGGCAATGTCGAGCGCGTCGTCGCTCGCCTCTACGCCGTGCGGGAACCATTGCCGGCGGCGAAGCCGCGCCTGCGAACGCTTGCCACCGCGCTGGTTCCGGACCGGCGGGCCGGCGACTTCGCCCAGGCATTGATGGACCTCGGCGCGATGATCTGCACGCCGCGCCGGCCGCGCTGCGTCCTCTGTCCGTGGCGGTCCTGCTGCGCCGCTACAGCATCCGGCCGGACGGAAGAATTGCCGGTGCGGCGCAGGAAGCCGGAGCGGCCGTTGCGTCACGGCGTCGCGTTCTGGCTCACTCGCGCGGATGGCGCGGTGCTGCTGCGCCGCCGCCCAGAGAAGGGGCTACTCGGCGGCATGACCGAGATCCCCTCTACCCCGTGGCGCGCCGCTCCGTGGTCGTTCGCCGAGGCTCTCCGGGCTGCCCCTGCAGCGGTAGCGTGGTCACCGCTGCCCGGCACCGTGCGCCACGGCTTTACTCATTTTATGCTCGAACTCGCGGTTGTGGCCGGCTCCGGCGCCGCCGACGGAACCTGGAGCCCGGTCGAACGCCTAGGTGATCATGCGCTGCCGACCTTGATGAAGAAGGTCGCTCGGCACGCTATCTCGGCGCTCGCGGCGGGTCCTTACACGGGATCCGCTGTGAGCGCTGCGAAAAGCGGCAGGTCACCCTCGGCGGCGAGCCGCACCGGCGCGAATGAACGCCGATGATGGCGGGTGATGCCAAGCCGGAGGATTGCCTCGCCGTGCTCCTGCGTCGCGTATCCGACATTGGTCTCCCAGCCATAACCCGGATAGCGGGGTGCCAGACCGCGCATGATCCGATCGCGCGTCACCTTGGCGACGACCGAGGCGGCAGCGATCGAGAAGCTCAGCGCGTCGCCTTTGACGACGGTTTGCACTGCGCAGGTAAGCGGCGGGGCAATCATACCGTCGACGAGCGCGGTATCGGGGCGCACCCCGAGCACCGCCACGGCGCGCGCCATCGCCAACAAAGCCGCGCGCAGAATGTTGAGGCGGTCTATCTCGACCGTGCTCGCCGCGCCGACCCCGATGCGGGCAGCACCCCGATCGGCGCACCGCCGTAGCGCGCGATAGCAGCCCTCGCGTTGCTGTCTGGTCAGCACCTTCGAATCATCGAGCCCGTCCCGCAGCGTCTTAGGAAACCGGCGGGGCTCTAGGATCACCGCAGCGGCAACCACCGGCCCGGCCAGCGGCCCTCGCCCCGCCTCATCGACGCCGCACACCAGCCCCCTGCATTGCCGCTCGATCGCGAAATCCGGCATCGCCTCTCTCCCTCCGACTTGTGCCACGACGTCGGGAGCCGGGCAAGCGATCGGGTCGGCGGAGTGGCGCACGGCTGAAAGATCGCTATGTTGATCGCGTGTCGATGCTCGCGTCTCCGATGGTTTGCTTTTGCCAGGTTCCATGCCCAAGGCGAGCGAGCGCTCTGTTGTTGGGGGCCGTCGCCGCCCTCTACCTTTACGGCGCATCGCCCGCCGGTGCCTTCGATCTCTTCGCGACGCACGAGGTTACGGCCCAATTCGCGACCCCGGACGGCAAACCGATGGCGAACGCCGAGGTACGCGCGTTCGCCCCCGGCGATCCTAGCAAGCCTGCGGTGACCGGCCATACCGACGCCGAGGGCAAGTTCGTCTTCGGCGCCGACCGCGACGGCTTCTGGAGCGCCGAGGCCCGCAGCCCCGACTATGTCGCTCGGGTCATGATCCGGGTCGGTGGCGAACAGCAATCGCAGAACTGGCTCTCCCCTGTGCTCGTGGTCGGCTTCCTCGTCGTCATGCTGGCCCTCGCGATCTGGTACCGTCGGCTGCGCGCGCGGGCGGGCCAGCGTTCGTAATTCGCACTTGGCGCCAATCGCCGGCCTCAGCTCTTCGATGGCGGATCCGAGACCCGCCGTCTACCGCCGCGGTCGGTTCGCCGGGTGGGCGATCGCCTACATCCTTGCGATCGTTTACGTCAGCCTCGTCCTGGGCCCCATGGGCTTCAACTTTGTTCCGCTCGACCCCGAGGTTGCCTGGCGAGAGCTGCTGACGGCGCCTTATCTTATAACCGACTCGGGCCAGCGTCCTGATTGGGTAGCGAACCTTTTGATGCTGGTCCCGCTCGGCTTCGTCTTAACGGGGGTGTTCTGGCCGCGGTGGCGGCGGCTGCGCTGGCTGGCTGGTGGCGCGGCCCTGTGTTGCTGTCTCTTCGTCGTGATCGCCGTCAAATACCTGCAGCTGTTCTTTCCGCCGCGCACCGTCTCGCTCAACTACATAGAGGCACAAAGCCTCGGGTCGGCGCTCGGGGTCGTACTGTTTTGGGTATCCTCCGACCGCTTATTTTCCGTACTGCAGGCCATTTCGGGACATGGCCGCCGGCCCCTTCTAGTCGCCTGCGGAATCTATACCGTAGCGCTGGTCCTCTTCTTTCTGTTTCCGTTCGACTTTGCGCTCAGCGCCGAGGATTTCCGCGATCGCGCCACTGCGTTACCGAACATGCTGCTGTCGTGGACGGGCGACGGCCGGTCGACAGCACTTCGCGTCGTGGTCGTGCTGGCCGGCACGGCGGCGACCGTCCCGTTGGGTGTGCTGCTGGCGCTCAAGAGCCGCCGGCGGTCGCTCTTCAGGATTGCTGTCACCGGTTTCGTGATGATGTCGGCCGTGATGGTGCTGACGATGCTCGTGCTCAGCGCTTTCCCTTCGCTGATGGCGGTTCTCTACCGCACCGTCGGCATCGTCATCGGCGCCGCCATGCTGAGTTGGCTTGAGGGGCAGGATCCTGCGAGGTGGCGACACCTGCTGGCGCGGCTCGTGCCGGTGATGATCCTGCCTTATGTGCTTGCAGTCGCCTTCGTCAACGACCTGCTGTCGCCGCATTGGCGCACCTTGCCGGAAGCTCTCGCCGCCTTCGACAAATTCGGCCTCCTGCCTTTTTATCATCACTACATCGTTTCGAAGGCGCACGCCGCGGAGAGCGTCGCCGCGCATCTGCTGACTTTTGCGCCGATCGGCGTGATGGTCACGCTGCGGCGTGGCGGTGGCCGTGCCGAGGTCTGGACCGCCGCTATTCTGGCGGTTCTGTTGTCATTCGCAGTTGAACTCGGCCGCTGGTTCAAACCGGACCTGCAACCCGATTTCAGCGATGTCATCATAGCCGCCGCCGCGGCGGGGATCGCCGCCAAGCTCACACCTGCCTTCTGGAGCATGCTCGAAGGTCAGGCTTTCGCAAATTCGACAGCGCCAGCGCGGATTCCCATCCGGTCGCCCGCCGTCGCCGCACGGCAGTCCGTGGATCCGCGATCTCGGGAGGAGGATCTGAGGCGTCCGGCGACGACGCTCGTCGGATGCGTTACGGCCGCGGTCTGCCTCGCATTGGCAGCGGCGATCGCCGCGAATTATCCGCTGGCACGCTGGGTGTTAGGCATCGCACTCATGCTCTACGCACTGGCGCTATGGCGTTGGCCTTCCCTCTGGCTCGCCGTCATCCCCGCGGTGTTGCCGACCGTCGACCTTACGCCGTGGACAGGCTGGATGCAGGTCGGCGAACCGGACCTGTTCGTCCTCGCCACGATCGGAATCTTGGCGCTGCGTGCGCCCCCCCGGAGTGCCGATTTCCGGCTCGAGGGTCTCGCCGCTGCGGCAGTGGCGCTCAGCCTGATCAGTTATTTGCTGAGCGTAGCCCTGGGGCTCGCATTGCCCGGGCCGGAGGGCGGATCGGATAATCCCTATCTGCGCCCGGACAATGCGTTGCGCCTCGCCAAGGGTTTCTTCACTGCGCTCGTGCTGCTGCCCTTTCTCCGCGCGAGAATGCGCACGCACGGCGATGCGATGGTTTGGTTGGGTATCGGAATGACGGCAGGACTGGCCCTCGTCGCGGCGGTGGTCCTGGTTGAGCGCGCCGTCTTCACCGGTCTCCTCGACTTCACGACCGATTACCGCGTCGTCGGCACCTTCTCCAGCATGCATATCGGTGGTGGTCACATTGGCGCCTACATCGCAATGGCGTTTCCTTTTCTGCTGGTTTGCCTGCTGCGGCCACGTCCGCTTACACTTCTCGCGATGTTCGGCATCGCTATCGGCGCTGCCTACTCCCTGGTCGTCAGCTACGCGCGTGCTGCCTACGCCGCGGCGCTGATCTCGACACTGACCGTCGGTCTAGGCTGGGCATGGGCTGCACGCCAGCGCCACACCGCCACTGCCTCCGCTGTTGCCTTGTCGGCGCTGCTTGCGCTGCCGATCGGCGGCATCGCGGTCGCCGCCATGGGCAGCGGTTTTATGGCGGAGCGGCTCCGAACGGTGTATCCCGCCCTTGCCGATCGGGAAGGAAACTGGAGCGGTGGTCTGTCGTTGCGCGACGACGGCTTGGCCACCACCCTTTTCGGCATGGGGCTCGGGACCTACCCGCGTATCGTTCTCGCCCGCAAGCCTGACGAGCGCTTTCCGACCAATTTCGTCGTCGACCAGGACGGGGGTTATCGGTTTCTGTCCCTACACTCCGGTCTGCCGACCTACTTCGGGCAAAAAGTTCCAGTCCAGCCCGACAAGCAATATCGGCTCTTCGTTGCGTTGCGATCACCAGACGGGAAGGGCGTGCTGACCGTCCTCCTCTGCGAGAAGATGCTCCTTTACTCGGCAAACTGCCGCGATACGACATTTCGCCTCCACGACTCTGGAAGATGGGAGGATTTCGGAGCGGCGATCTCGAGCGCGGGCCTTGACGATGACGCGACGCTCGCGTGGTTCAAACCGCCGGTCGAATTGGCTTTATTCGATCCCGTCGCCGGCAGCACAATCGAGATCGGTCATATCCGGATGGTCGATCCGCAGGGCCATGACATCCTCGCCAACGGCGATTTCTCTCGGGGGACCGAGCGCTGGTATTTCACGGACGACCAACACCTGATCTGGCGCATCGAGAACCAATATCTGATGAGTTTGTTTGAGGGCGGCGCCTTGGGTCTGGCCTCCTTCGTACTGCTGGTCGGGACGGCGCTCGTCGGCGCGGTGCGCGCGATCGGGCGGAGCGACCGCATGGCGGCTGCGGTCGCGGCCTCCCTCGTGGCCTTTCTGTGCTCTGCCGGCTTCGATTATCTTCTCGGAGTGCCACGCCTCGCAGCGCTCTTCTACATCATCGTGTTCTGCGGGCTGACGATGATGCAGTCGCCGCCGCGCGGGCCGGCGGTGTCGGCAATCAGCCCGGACCGATCAACGTCCCGATCAGATCGGCCGGCCAGACCAGGCTGACCGGGGCGCTCGTCAGCGCCTCGAGGGACGGATTGCTGCCGTCGGGCAAATCGACCATGTGATGGCTGAAATGTGCGAGGACGCCCGCGAGGTAGAGACCGGTAAACCATTTCCAGGCGTTCTGGTGCTGGCGCGAGCGGGTCGGTTTTGGCGTAGCAAACGAAAAGACCCGGCGTCCGAACTTGGGCAATCCCGGAGGGCCGATCATGATCTCACCCACGCGTCTGCAGTGTTGCGGGTAAAATACGCGAAACTCGACCGCATCATCCTTCCAAATCGGCAAACGCTGTGCTGCAAGGCAACGCGGCGCCTTAATAATACAGGATCTTATCGGGGTCGTCACTGTTCCGCGTCGCGATGGCACGGCGCGGGGCGATGTAATTGTCAGCGGGCAGCGAATCCGGCCGCCGCAGCGAGGGTGTAGAGCCCTGCCACCCCGAGTAGAAGTATGGCGAGGATGGCAAAGGCGTCGGCGCCGAGGCGGTCGCCGAGCGGCCGCCCGGCGAGGCCGCCGAGAAAGGCAAAGGGGGTCAGGGTCCCGGCTGAAAGCCAAGTTTCGGCGGGGATCCCAACGGTCACCGCGTGGGACGCCAGCGTCACTGCATAGGCGAGCGCGAAGAACGACAGCAGGGTTGCCCGCACGATCCGCGGCGGCGCCCCGGCGAGGAGCAAATAGATCAGCACCGGCGGCCCTGCCATCCCGACGAGCGCGGTGGCGATACCCGACACCGCCCCGGTCGCGACGTCGAAGCCGGGTCGCATGCCGAAGGGGCCAGAAGGTTCGCCCGGGCCACGCCGCCGCCGCCACTCGAGAAGCACGGCAAAGGCGAGGATCATCCCTCCGACCAACGCGCGAACCAGGACTGGATCGGCGTGGCGGAAGGCGATCAGGCCGAGCGGCAACCCGGCCAGGCTGCCGAGCCCGAGCCGCAGCAGCAGCCACGGTGTGATCGCGCGCCACAATCCCGGTAAGGCGGCGAGGGACAGAGCGGTCGAGATGATGATGACGAGCTGGATCGCCCGTTGCGGGTCGACGAACAGCAAGAAGAGCGGGGCCGCGAGAACCGCGAAGCCAAAACCGGTCAATGTGTAGAGCAGCGCTGCGCCTGCTGTCGTCGCCGCCAGCCCC
>Ga0307477_10001670_pt1 | contig 18233 bp, 13 predicted proteins | sample atmos_gasesECM2C_FD_203316 | JGI IMG/M metagenome (GOLD analysis project Ga0307477, IMG submission 203316) | Hardwood forest soil microbial communities from Morgan-Monroe State Forest, Indiana, United States - atmos_gasesECM2C_515 | ecosystem: Environmental > Terrestrial > Soil > Temperate...
GCCTGACGTAGTCGGCATCGCAGCGGCAGCCGCCCGTGCCTTCGCAAGCATCGCATCCAACTCTTCACGCGACAAAAATCTTCCACGTAGAACAACCGCTGCGACTTTGATCGTATTTGCGATGTCCGCTGTTGGATCGCCGTCGAGAAGCACCAAATCGGCGAGATACCCAGGTGAAATGCGGCCGGATTTCGCGAGGACAAGAAATTCTGTTGGATTTAATGTCGCGGTTTGCAGAGCTTCTAGCGGTGTGAGACCGGCACTAACGAGCATCTGAAGCTCCCGGTGAAGGCTCGTGCCGGCAAAATCGTAGCGGTCTAAGGAGTCGCTGCCTGCGAGCAGGCGAACACCAGCGCGATTCATTTCCCCTGTTAATTTGCGATCGTTTTCGAACTGACGCTGCCACCAGGCTTCCGTGTCACGATCGTCCTTCGCGGGATTCTTCGCAGGCGTCCATTGTTTTCGCAGCGATGCAGGCAGATAGGCAAGTTGTGGATCGTCGGGCGACATTTCGAGGTGATGCGCATTCACCCAGATCGAAAATAGGGTTGGAGTGACCCACGTGCCATTTTTCTTGAACGTTTGCCACAGCGCCGCGGCCTTTTCGGCTGAAAACGTGTGATTCGCCTGATCCGTGATATCGGCGCTGGCCTGACTGTCGCGTTTCGCGGAAGCCTCCTGCATTTTCTGCCGAAGCTCGTCGCCCTGAGCGGAGCAATCAAAGGCGAGTGAGCTGTAGATAATGTGCTCGATACTCTTTTGTCCCGCGTTGGAGGCTTCGCTGGCAGTGATTTCCGAGGGGATATGTCCGGCGAACGGAATCGAATTTTTCTTTGACTCGTCCGCGATTGCGAAATAGTTTCCTCGCGAAACTTCGATAATCTTGATGAAGTCGGCGCCGCGCTTTTGAAGGCTGTCAACCGCAGCTCTCGCTTCTTCCGCCGTGCGGACGCGAAGAATGGCGGGGTCAACAGCTTCCGTCGGCGCACCGGGCCGCCTGCCGGGAAGAAGCATTGGCCCGGCAGCGACGATCTGTGGGCCCACGAGGGTGCCATTCTCGATTTCGCGCCGCCAGCTTTCCAGAGCGTCGAGATCCCCTCCCATGTCGCGGATTCCGGTGATGCCGTTTGCGACAAGAAGCGGCAGCAGCGTCTGCCTGGCCCACGCCGGATCCGCATTGATGCCCGCGACGTGAGTGTGCATATCCCAAAGCCCGGGGATCAGAAATTTCCCGCGGGCATCGATCCGTTGCGCGTCTTTCGGTATCTCAACCGACCCGCTCTTGGCGACCACCGAAATCGAATCGCCCCTGACGATGACGGTTTGATCCGCAAGCTCGAGCCCGCCGTCGACATCGATCACGGTTACGTGATCAATTGCGAGCGATTTGGTTTTTTGCGGATTCGCGCCGGACCAGAAAATTGCGGCGAGCCACAGCAAGGCGGGAATTCCGAGAACTCGAATCCCAAGGTGCAAGATTTCTCCTCGCGGAAGCCGGTCGATATTGCCATTCGCGGCATTCGCACAGACGAAGTCGTTGCGCTGTTAGACGTCAGTTCTTGTTCTTCAGGTAGCGGTCAAACCACTCGACGGTGCGGCGAATAGCATCGATCTGGTTCTCGCGCTTGGCGAAGCCGTGGCCCTCGTTGGGATAGAAATGTGCGTCCACGGTTTTTCCCGATTCCTTGAGAATCTGAACCACCTGCTCGGCTTCTTCCTTAGGCACGCGAATGTCGTTGTCGCCTTGCAGAACGAGAAGCGGGGCCTTGGCGTCGCGGATGTATTTCAGCGGCGAATCGGCTTCGTAGATGGCGCGGTCCTTTTCGGGATCGCCTAAAAGAGATTTTTCATACTCCTGCAAACGCGGATCTTCGTGCTGCAGCATCGTGAACCAGTTGATGATCCCGTAGGCTTCGACGCCTGCCGCCCATATATCGGGGGTTTTGCCGATGGCCATCAACGTCATAAAACCTCCGTAAGAGCCGCCAGTGATACCGATTTTCTTCGGATTCACGTAACCGGTCGCTTCCAAAAACTTCGCGGCATACACTTCGTCCTGCAGATCACCGCCGCCTAAATCCTTGGTATTAGCAAGCTGAAATTCCATTCCGTAGCCGGTCGAACCGCGCGGATTAGGCGCTATGCAGATATATCCGCGAGTCACGAGCGCTACCACCGTGCGGTTGAAGGCGTCTTGCGTCTGTCCTGTGGGTCCTCCGTGAGGCAGAACGATCGCGGGATTCGAGCCGTCGCGCTTCAAATTGAAGGGTACCCAGATAAATGCACTGATGATTTTTCCATCGAACGATTTGTAATGTACCAGGGTCGACGCAGGAATCTTGGCGGCGGTCAGGCTTGCCACCGCGGAGAAAGTCAACTGGCGCGCCTGTTTCCCGAGCTCGTATATCCAAAAATCGTTGGGCTGGATGGAGCTTTGATGCGAAACCACGAGCCGGGAGCCGTCTGGCGAAAATGATGACGGAGTGCCGGGGTAGGTGTTGAGGCCCGGCGGCACGTTGATCTTCGCACCGGTGCGCGTGGCGGTGTCAGCGAGGAAGGTGTCGCTTCGGCCGTCTGCGTTGACGACGTAGGTGAACTCTTTTCCGTCAGGCGAAAAATCGCCTGCATTGGCTTCCCACTTCGTATCGGTCGCCCAGGTCAGCTGTTTCGTTGCCAGGTCGAGAAGAGCCACATTCGGGAATCCGCCGGGCTTGTCGGAACCGACGAGCAGGGCGTGGCCATCGGGCGAGACGGAGGATACGAACGTTCGGCGCTGGCCTTCGTGAGGTGTGAGATTCTCGCTGGTGCCGGTTGCGACGTCGATGCGATACACATCTGAATCGGTGAAGTTCGCATTCGCTCGCGAAGCGTAGATCGTTTTCCCGTCGGGACTCCAGAAAGGATTCGCCCAGTTATGATCCTTTGTTTTTTCTTGAGTCAGGTTGTGAACGGCGCGCGTTTTCCAATCGAGAATCGCAATATCGATAGCCGACGCTGTCTTCGGCTTGTAATTCAGCGCGAGCCGGGAGCCATCGGGAGACCACACGGGGGTCGTTTCGGAAATATCCGGAGTGAGAGTCAGGTTGGTGATTTCGCCGCCTTCGCTGGGAATCGAGAAGAGATCGTAAATCTCGCCGCCACCCTTGTCGGATTCGAACACGATCCACTTTCCGTCAGGCGACCAGACCGGGTTGGTTTGGCGATCGTCGGACTGGCTGAGCTGAATTGGCCAACCGCCCGCGGCATCGACCTTCCAGAGATTGTAGCGGCCGGTGATGTTGGTCGAAAAGGCGATCTCATGGCCGTTGGGCGACCAGGAGGGGCCGATGATTCCTCGCGTGAAGAAGAGATCATCGATGGGGACGGGGCCGGCGCCCAGTTCAGTCTGCGAGGTGAGAGAGTTTGGGTCGGTGATTTCGCGCGTGTCGGGCCAATCAGAAGCGAAAACGGCGAAAGCGATCAACATTAACAGGCTGAATGCGAGGCGGCTCACTTTCATCCATAACCCCCGAAGATTGCCCACGGCGAGAGAATTTTGTGGCCTGAGGATCGACACCATCGTCGAGACTCGAACACCGCGAACCCAATTGTTAGCGGTGCCGCATAACCTTCGCATTTTGCGTGGAGGAATTCAAACAGCAGTTCTTCACGGGACGTCAAGGCTAGCCGCGACGTTGCAAATTCGCGATGGCGCGCAAGGGGCGAAGGGATCGCGGGCTTAGGTCGCTTCTCACCAGAACGTGTTTGGCTGGCGGCACGACGCCAATGATTGGCCGGTCGCCCGCAGGGCACGGGTGGCCGTCATGCCCGGAGAGTAGATGTTTTAGAAGCTCGTCAATTTTGCGGTGCTCGTCGCGGCTGAGTTCGACGTCTTCCTGGAAGGAAAGATCGCGCGAACGGCGGGTTTCTTTCGCGGAATGAAAAGCAGCGATAGCTTCGAGCCTGATACGGTTAAGCTCTTCACACGGCTGATTTGTTGGCATGGGCGGCGAAATAATACGACAACCGAAATGTAACGCAACGGTACGTTGGTACTAAGGAAGACCCTGAGTTCCTTGTACGCCCCCGGAATTAGAATGGATTTAAACCATTTCCAGTAGTCAAGCCCGATCCGGCTTTAGCAGGGAATTGTGAAGCAACTCGGCCTTCGGAGGTGGGCCGCCGCCCTTCACGGCCGTCAGATGCTTCAGGTGCTTTACTTCGGGGCGGAGTTTCCCTACCATGGCGTGCTGAATTGCTCCTGGAGGCGATTCAGCGTGCCGGCCCTGGCGGCACGCGTTCGAGCCCATGCCACGCTCTCCTCGCATTGTTGTGATTGAACCGAGCGGCGTTCGCCGCGATGTACCCCTGAACGCTTCGCCTTTCCGCATTGGCCGGCAAGCCGGCAACGAACTGACCCTCCGCGACAGCCGGATCAGCCGTCAGCAAGCCCAAATCCTTTCCGTAAATGGCGGGTGGGTGCTCGAAGACATGGGCAGCCGCCATGGCACATTCGTCAACGGCGAAAAGGTGCTGAAGCACGAGCTACAGCCGCGCGACAAAATCGATTTTGGCATGGCGGATTCCTACAAGCTTATCTACCTGGGCGAGGGAGCGACGATCGAAGAACTGGTGGAGAAGGTCGAGGGGCCCGCGCCGTCTGCGCCCGGATCGCGCGAGCTGCACCATCTGGGCGTGCTGCTGGATGTGGCGCGCACGCTCGGCACAGGCCTGTCGCTCGAAGACGTGCTGACGGCGGTGGTGGATGCTGCGATCCAGGTGACTCGAACGGAGCGCGGGGTTCTGTTACTGGCCAATCCAGGCGGTGAACTGCAGATGGTGGTGGCTCGCGACGCGCAGAAAGGAACATTGCGCCCGGATCTATTGAAGGTGTCGCAGAGCGTGGTGAAGCGGGTGGTAAACACGCGCCGCGAAATGATTGTGAGCGATACGGGCGACGAGGCGGGCGGTGTATCGCAGCAGGAAAGCGTGGCGCGCCTAGAGCTGCACACAATTGTCGCTATCCCCGTGGATAAGCTGCCGGTAATCGAGACGCTCGACGCCACGATCTCAACGCGACAGGGCGAGCTGCTGGGCGTTCTTTATATGGATAGCCACATTCCCTCGAGCGCGTTCACGGATATGGATCGGGACGTCCTGAGGACGCTGGCGCGCGAAGCTGCGACCGTCATCGAGAACGCGAGACTATTCGCGTCCGCGCGGGCGAAAGCGCGGCTAGACCATGAAATCGAGATCGCCAGTGGCATCCAGAAGACGCTGCTGCCGAAATCGCTGCCGAGTCTGCCGGATTTGCAGGTGGTAGCTTCTACGCTCTCATGTCACTCGGTGGGCGGAGACTGTTTCGACGTGATCCAACTGAGCGGCGGGCGGCACGGATTCTTTGTAGGCGACGTCTCGGGGAAGGGAATTTCGGCAGCGCTACTGGCAACGCTGCTGCAAGGCGTCTTCTTCACGACGGCGGCCATGGATATTTCGCTGCCCGGCGTTTTTTCCCGCGTCAATCAATATCTCTGCGAACGAAGCGGCGAAGATCGCTATGCCACGGTGTTCTACGGGATTCTAGACAAGATGGGCCGCTTCGAATACGTGAACGCCGGCCACGTGCCACCGATTGTGCGCAGGAAGTCAGGCGAGCTGGAAGGATTAGGATCCGCGAATTTTCCTGTAGGGATGTTCGCGGAGGCGGAATATCAGAGTGCGCGCGTCACGCTCGAGCCCGGCGAATATCTGGTGATCTACACAGACGGGGTGTCGGAAGCTGCCAACCCGCAGAACGAATTATTCGAGGAAGTCCGGCTGCGAAAAATCATGGAGACCTTTACGGGTGATACGGTGGACGGGCTCGCGGAATCGATCAAGGAAGGAATGCGGGCGTTCACGGAAGGGGCGCCGCAGTCGGACGACATCACGATTCTGGTCGTGCAATACAAAGGCAATAATTGAAAACGAAAGCGCCATCACGGAGCGGAGCGTCGGCCGCGCGGCTCGAGCCTCTCGAAAAAATCTTCGTCAAATTGAATCCCGAAGTCGAGCCTGGTGATCTGGCTGCGGAAATGGTGCGCCTGCTGGCCGCGCCCGGGTGCGTGGAGGGCGCGCGGATTTGGAAGTTGGTCGATGGTGTGCCGGCGGTATGGCACGAGAGTGGAAAGCTTCCTGCAGCGAGCCCGGATCAAGTCGAACAAGCCCTGAAGGGAAAAAATTCGCCAGGCAGCAATGGTCGCGCTAATGCCTGGCCTCTGGGACGCGGGCCGACGCCCGTCGGTGTGCTCGAAATCGCTTCAAAGTCGCAGCTCGATGAAAAGACTCGTTCCTGGCTGGAACTTGTCCTGCGTTATGCGGAAGTGGCGCTCGAAAGCAGCGAACGCCGGAGCGCGGTAATCGAGCTTTCCACGATCGTGGAAGCCACCAAGCGCCTGAATTCGACGCTCGACCTCGCGGAACTGCTCAACATTATTCTTGGATTGACGACTCGCTATTCGGGAGCGGAGCGCGGAACGGTCTTTCTGGTGGATCGCGACAAACAGGAAATCTGGTCGCTAGTCGGTTTAGGCCTCGCGCAGCATGAAATCCGGTTGCCCATCACCAAGGGTATCGCAGGCTGGGTAGCACAGCACGGCGAAATGGTGAATTTGCCGGACGCATATGCTGATCCGCGTTTCGAATCTGAAGTGGATTTGCGCCTCGGTTATCGCACGCGCTCGTTGCTTTGCCTGCCCATTCGAAATAAAGCCGGGGAGACAATCGGAGTGCTGCAACTCCTCAACAAGAAGACGGGCCCGTTTTCGCGCGCGGATGAAAACATGCTGGAGGCGATTTCCGACCACGTCGCACTCGCTCTTGAAAATGCGCAGCTGCATCGCGAAATGGTGCACAAGCAGCGCATGGAACGCGATCTCGCGCTGGCGCGCAGCATTCAAATGGGCCTGCTGCCGGAGGCCCCGCCAAAACTTCCCGGATTCGATATCGCGGTCTCCAACCGAATGTCGCTCGAAGCGGGCGGCGACTACTATGATTTCATCCAGCTCGCGCCGGATACGATGCTGGCCGTGGTGGCGGATGTGGAAGGCAAAGGCGTCGGTTCGGCCATGGTGATGGCGAACCTGCAAGCCACGTTGCACGCGCTGATCGCGCATCTCCATTCGCTCGAACGCCTTGTGGAATCTCTGAACGACATGATGCTGGCGGACACTCGCGGCCAAAAGTACATGACGATGTTTGTGGCTCTGCTTGATCAACCCCGTCGCACGCTGCACTACGTGAATGCAGGGCATGTGCCGCCCGCAGTGGTGCGTGCGAACGGAACTGTAGACTATCTGCGAGAGGGCGGCATGGTGGTAGGAATGTTTCCGAGCGTGAAATTCGATCGCGGACACGTTCGAATGGAACCGGGCGATATTTTCGTAGCGTGCACGGATGGCATTACGGAAGCGATGAATTCGCAAGACGATGAGTACGGGTCTCAGAGGCTGATAGATCTAGTGGCGCGCGAGCGCTCGCTGCCGGCTGCGGAGATCGTGCAGTCGGTCCTCACGGAAGTAGACCACTTTTCACGCGGTGGCACGCACGAGGATGACCGCGTGATCCTGATCATGAAGGTTGGGTAGCCAGCCAGACGGATTTCCTCAGCGATTTTTGGGATAGGTTTCAAATAGCGCTACAACACGAGATTCGTACTCCACCGGCGAATGCCCTAGCGCGGCGGCATGGCCTGCACCCTTCACGATCCAGAGTTCCTTCGGGCCGGCTGCAGATTTGTAAATTCGTTCCGCGTGCCGGCAAGGAATGCGGTGATCGGACGTCCCGCAGATAAGCAGGACAGCAAAAGAACGTGCAGCCACAGCTCCTTCGGGCGAAACGTCACTCGGATCAAAACCGCCCTCTTTCTGAACGGAAGCAAGGGCCAACATCGAGGCAGGACGGAACAGAGTGCGACCGAGCGTGGGGCTGACATCGAGACCAGCGTAGTCGTAACTCACTTCGCGCAAGTTCGCAAACGGAGCTTCGGCCGCGACCGCCTCGATGCGCGGCTCAATCGCGGCCGATTGCAACGCGATGGCCGCGCCCATCGAAACGCCTAATGCATAGAGGTGTCGAACCTTCTCACTCGTATAGAGGGCATCCGCGACAGCCGCCGTGTCATAGCGTTCCTTCCAGCCGTACGTGCATATGTCGCCTCCGCTTTCACCGTGGTCGCGGGAGTCCATCATGACGATGCTATAACCATGCCGCAGCAGGAATTCCGCGTGCCCCAGAACGCCGGTGCGATTGTCAGACACGCCGTGGTACAGCAGAACCCAGTCGCCGTTCGCTGAAACGGGCCGCACTTTCCATCCCTTCAGCGCGATTCCGTCTGGCGCCCGAACGCTGAAATCCTCCTTTGTCGCGCTGGTGCGCGCGAGCATCTTCTGCGTGTCTTCGAGCCGTATGGCATTGAGGCGCATGGGATGAAGGATGCCGCTGCCGATCGAACTGCCAACAAAGGCCGCGAGCAGCGGCGAAATCGCCAACAAGACGATGCCAACAACGATGAAAGGGCGCGTAAGCCTCATATAACAGACAATACGTCATGCAAGTTGGCATTGTTTCAACAGGTGGAAGCGGTTGGCGATTCGGTGACGGTTAGTTCCCTGGGGGCGCCGAAAGATCGACTCAGTAAGAGGCGGGTGCGGTGGACTTTCTTGCCGGGTGCCTTAAGAAACTTAGTCGGCAAATTTCAACCCAACTTTAGGGTTTGTCCGGCAAGGCCAACGTTTTTACTGCTTTGCCCCTCGCGAGCTTCTCCAAAGGTCGGCCAGGCGATTGCTAAGGGTTAAGCCCCAACACGCCGATATCACATGTGGTGGACGAAGGCGCTCGGAGCGGGGGTGGGCCATCGCAACTTTAGCAATTCAGCCCAAACAACAACACATCGATGCCAAATTAGACAGGCGGCGCCGCATGCGCACGAAAATGGGTCTGCACGTCCGAATTGAAGGCGGCCGCGGGACGCTACAGGCATTCGAGGACACGGGAAAAACCATCGACGTCTCGCGTCATGGGCTCCTGGTTGCAACCTCGATGAGCGGGTATTGGGTCGGCCAGACCTTGCAGGTGACCTGCCCGTTTTGGAGCACACCGGTAGCCATCAACACGCCGCGACAAGCCAGGGTTGTTCGAGCGATTCTGTTGCCGAACTGCAGCCATGCAATCGCGCTCGAGTTTCGAGACAGAGTTCCGGACGGAAGCGATCACGCGCTGGCTTCGTCGCCGTTCGCAAATCAGGTGCGGGTGCTGGGAGTCGAATCCGACGCGCGAATGGCGCGTGCCGCCACAGCGCTGCTGACGCAAGACGGCTATCACGTCTTGTTTGTTTCGACCACGCAGCAAGCTCTCGACATCCTGAAAAATGAAACTCCAAACGTGATTATCGCCGAGGCGGAAGGCGGCGAAGTTTCGGGGCACGATCTTTGTGCCATCGTGAAAACAAGCGAACGGCTGCAGCACGTTCCCGTGATTTTGATGACCCAGTCAGCGCTGCCTTCTGATTATTCCGCAGGCCGCCTGCTTGGCGCCGTGGTCTGCATGGCGAAACCGTGTAAGCCGGCGCGGCTGCGGCAAGCCGTACATCTGGTTGCACCTCCTCCGTCGCAGCAATCTGTTTACAGCGCCGCCTTCAATATGGGTGCTTTCGTCAGAACGTGCTAGTCGCCTAGAGCGAAGTAACGATCTCAATGATGAGTATGGCAACCCGAATTTCATTTCGCCGAACAGTGTGGAGCATCATTTGTCTTTAGAACCTATCTCGCTGCGTTTGCAAGGACGTCAAGGCTGGCTCCGCCCCGGCAGCTACCTGGTTGCGGTGCGCGCGTTCTGGAATTTGCTTCAGGATCTCGACGTTGCGCTCTCCGGCGAGGAGAAGGGCAGCGTGGATTGGGAAATCAGCGCGTGCAAGCGATCGGGTCCGGCAGTCGTAATGTTCCTCGGGCATTTGCGCAAGCCGCCCAAGGACGTGGTCGGCGAAATCCGCAGGACGCTGTTCAACGGAATTCGCAAATTGTCTGGAAGCGACGACCGCCCGCATGGATTTACGGACACCGCCCTGCAGGAATTGAAAGCGCTTGCCGAACAGCGGGCGCTGATGGACGAAATTGCGGTAATCGTTGATGAGAAAGAAGAATTGATTCAGTGGTCCTTTATCGAGCGCATCGAAAGAATGACGCACAATGACTTTGAAGCCCTCAGCTCGGTCGTGGGAACCCTCGAATCGATTTCGGTGGGCAAAAATGGCCGCTTCAGCGTGCGAAGCGAAGTTACGGGGCGGCCCGTAATGTGCCGCTTCAAGCGCGACCAGTTCATTGTCCAGGCCAAAGAGAATTTAGGCAGGCGCGTGGTGGTGTTCGGCAATCTAAAATCCAATTATCTCGGTGAGCCCATGCACATGCGCGTGTCAGGAATTGAACCGTGCCCGAGCGAGCAGGATCTGCCCAATATCCCTCGTATGTCGGGCCGTATTCCGGTAGCGGCAGGGACAACTCTCAATCGAATCTACATTCCAGGTGCGAAATATGGCAAGTAAACAGCGGGCAATCTATTGGGATACATCCGTTTTCCTGTGTTTCCTTCGAAAACACGAATCCGAAAGGCGCGCGATTTGCGAGGATATTCTGCGCCACGCGCACGAGGGAAAAGTTTCGCTCTACACCTCCTCATTTACAGTCACTGAGGTAATCAAGGCGCTGCGCATGGAAACCACGGGGCCGCGTCCGCTTTCGAGTGACGAAGTGGAAGACCTGCAGGGAATGTTTCACTGGCCCTGGCTGAAAAAAATCGCCCTCGATCATCGCGTGGCGCAAGATGCTGTAAATCTGGGACTCAACTTCGCCCTGACGGCCGCAGAAGCAATTCATGCTGCGTCAGCAATCGTCGCCAAGGTGGACGTGCTCCAGCAATGGGAGCGAAGCGCGGCGCTCGAAAGAGTGAACCGGCTCGTCGCCGTTGAGGCGCCGCGAATGCTCACCTACGGCGTCACGCACAGTCCTCCGTCAAAAGGCAATTTTTTCGAAAATCTTCACCGCGCCAGAGCCGCCAGCGCCCGATAAATCCAAAGTCAGATTCTTGCGATTCAACAAAAATGGGAGCCTACAGGCTAACCTGTAATGCGAGCGCTGTACCTTGATTCTGCGCGACTTACGGAGAAATTACGCGTACTGTGCGCTCCCGCACGGGTTGCATCTCATTGATTCCATGCCGCAATCGATTGGTCGCATAGGTGCGTCCCGTTAGTAAGTGGAGGTAGCTATGAAACTCAAATACATCATAGGCGCCGCGGCACTCTCACTCATACTCGCGGGCACCGCGTATCCGCAGCAGGAACAAGAGAAGGAAAAACCTAAACAGGAAGAGCAGAAGCCGGCTGAAAAGCCGAAAACGCAGCAAAAGCAGGGCCAGCAGTCAGCCAAGCAGCAACAGGGAGAACAGAAACAAGAACAGAAAAACGAGCAGAAACAGGAGAAGCAGGCTGCGAGGCAGCAAGGCGAGCAGCCGAAGCAATCGGAGCAGTCGAATCGGGAGCGCCAGGATCAGCAGAAACAGGTAACAAGGCAGCAGCAAGACGAGCAGAAACAGCAACAGCGACAACAGCAGCAAGTGGCGAAACAGCAGCGAGGCGATGACCGAGACCAGCACTCCGATCACGGCCACGGCCGTATTCCTGATGATCGTTTCCGCGCATCGTTCGGACGAGAGCATCATTTTCGCGTCGAACATGTCGATAACCGGCGTTTTCATTACGGCGGTTATTGGTTCACGTTTAACGATGAGTGGCCGGCCGCATGGGTCTACACTGACGACTTCTATATCGACTACATCGACGGGCAGTACTACCTTATCGACCTTACGCACCCTGGAATACAGCTTCTGCTCGTAGTTGAATAACTTTGTGGATTAACTTCTACGCGCACCCAAAGGGCCGGGATTAATTCCTGGCCCTTTTTTTTGCTCGCCGGCTTACTTAGGCCCGAAAAGAGAGGTCGGTCACAAGGTGGGATGTTTCAGATGCCAATCGGTCACGTTCTGATAGGCGCGGGCGAGCGCAAGCATTTCCGCGTCGCCATATAGTTGTCCGATGAAGGAAAGGCTGGTGGGATGGCCCTTCTCGTCAAACCCGTGAGGCAACGCTACACACGGATGGCCGGTTAGATTCGTAACGGCGCTATTCAAAGTGGCCACGGGGTTCGGCGTGTAGTCGGCGTAGTCGAATGGGACCAGATACACATCCACTTTCGACATCACCTCTGCCATTTCGTGCATCAGAATCGTGCGCACACGATTCGCATTGATGTATTCCACGGCAGGCAGCAATCGCAGATTATTCTGATCCAGCACCCGATCCTGCCGCACGAGGCCGCCCGGTTGCGTTTCAATTGGGTCGCGTAACGCGGCATTCGCCTCGCCGTACATCACCATTGTGAAGTCCATCTTCGAGTGTTCGGGCAGCTCGATTTCGATCAGGTTGAAACCCATGCTTCGGAATTTCTCAAGCGCAGCGGCATCATTTGCGTCCACTTTGGGAGTCTGCCGCGTATTTGAGAATGCCGGTTTCAGGTAGCCGACGCGCAGCTTGCGAACGTCAAACTCTGCGTCCCAATTAAACGGAATATCCTGCACGGCGAGATCGTGATCGTCTGGCCCCTGAATCGCAGCGAGCACGAGCGCACAATCCTCTACGCCGCGGCACATCGGCCCCGTTTTGTCGAGACTCCAACTCAGAGTCATCACGCCGTAGCGGCTCACGCGCCCATAGGTTGGGCGCAATCCCGTGACGCCGCAGATCGCCGAAGGCGCCACGATCGAGCCGCCAGTCTCTGTGCCGACCGAAAAACCGACCATTCCCGCCGACGTTGCAGAACCGGGTCCAGCGGAGGATCCCTGCGAGCCCATCGAAAGATCCCATGGATTCTTCGTCTGACCTGCAAACCAGATATCGTCGAGAGCAAGTTCACCGGTTGCGAGCTTCGCGATCAGCACCGCTCCCGCGTCGTTCAGGCGATTCACCACGGTCGCGTTGCGATCGATCACCCGCTCTTTGAACGGACCAGCGCCCCACGTCGTCGGATAGTCTTTGGCGGCAGCCAAATCCTTGATTCCCCATGGAATCCCGTGAAGGGGCCCGCGATAGCGCCCGGCGGCAATCTCCCGGTCGGCATCCCGCGCCTGCCTCATGGCGAGATCGTCGGTAATTGTCACCGCGCAAAGAAGCTTCGGATTGTGCTTTTTCAGCCGCGCGAGATACATCTCGGTCAGTTCGACGGATGTCACCTGCTTAGTGCGAATCAGCTCCGCAAGTTGCGTCACCTGCCAGAACGCAACGTCCTCGAGGTTCTTGGGCCGCTCCACTTTCGGAGGCGCGCTCGTACGAATCGGCCGTTTCGTCCGGTCTATTTTGGTGCCCGGGAGAATGGGATTGAAATAAAGCGGAGGCGCAATCGAGTTCTCGAGCGGGATTTTTCGCAGCTCGCGATAGCGGGCGAGATTTTTGTTCATGCCCGCCAACATTTTGTCGAGCTGTTGATCGGTGAATTCGAGTCCCGCGACCGCGGCAGCATCTCGCAGCATCGCCTTGGTGATGACAACGTCCGAGCTTTCCTTGATTTGAGAAGTTCGGTTGCTACCGGTTCCGCGCGCGGCCCTCGTTTCCTCAAGCTTCGCCCACAAAACTCCAGGGAAAAGCGTTGAAGAAAGTCCGACGCTTGAAAAGTAAGCCAGAAAAGAGCGGCGATCGTGGAGGCTCACAATGATCCTTTTCGCGACCGCTGTTTTATCGGTCACTTGGTTCGCTTGAATTTCGATCTGATAGAGGTTCGCTATTGCTGCGGTGTTGCAGGGCCGCCGAGCCGTTCCCCGATCACCTCGCCGGAGATAATGATCTCGACGCGCCGGTTCTGCTGCCGTCCTTCGGCCGTATCATTCGACGCCACAGGAGTCGATTTCCCGTAGCCTGTCGCCGTAATAGTGTTCGGGTCGAGCCCTTGATTCACCAGATATGCTCGAACGGTATCCGCGCGATTCTGCGAGAGCGTTAAGTTGAACGTGTCGCTGCCTACGCTGTCCGTATAGCCCTCCACCGCCAGTTTTAATCCCGGATGCGCGATTACGATTCCGCTCATCTTGGCCAGCGCTTCGCGTGCCGGCGGTTTCAAGTCATATTTCCCGAAATCGAAAAGCACATCCGCCATATTCACTTTCAAACCGCGCGGCGTATCCGTGGTGGGAAGAATTCGATTGAACTGCTCGAGCAACTGAGCTCGAAGTTGCTCTTTTTCCTTTTCCGCCTGTTCCGCAGCGGCTTCGGCTTGTAGCGCTTTCTGCCTCTCTTGCTCCGCCCTCTGCTGATCTTGCTGGGACTGCAATTGTGCCGCGTGTTGAGCAGCCTCCGCTTCGGCGCGTGCCTGGGCGGCTTGAGCTGCGTCACGCTCTGCTTGCAATCGTTGAATTTCCGCCTGTTGTTTTGCTCTTTCCGACGCTGCCGCATCAGCCTTGGCTGCTGCTTCGGCTGCGGCCGCCGCTGCCTTTTCTCGCGCTACTTTTTCGTCATACTCGCGCTTCACCGCCGTCGTTCGCGCGTCAGCCGCGTTTTGAACGGCGTCGCGAGCCGCCTGAATCACCCGCTTCCTGTCTCCCTTGCTCGCAAAAAGGCTTTCTGCTTGATTCATCGAAGTTTGCGCTCGACCAAAAGCCTCTGGCGCATATTGCTCAGCCTTCACAGCCTTGGCGATTTCAATCGCGTTGCGCGCTTCATCGAGTTCCAGCGGAGTTTTTGACTTCGACTTCGGATACCGCGAACTCGCCGTAGAAAAATCGTAGTTGTAAATTCCCTTATCGAGCGACTGATACTTCGCGCTGGCCTGCTCGATTGTCCCCACGGTGCCGGGTACCACAACATTTTCGAGCACCACCGCGTTGCTCGGCGTCGAAACCGCGAAATAGGGCTCCGCTGTGACGATCAGCCCAAAAGTCTGCAGCGAAGTGGTTACGCTGATTTTGGACTTGTCTCCGTCGAGAAGTATTTCGCCGAGGTTATTCGATTTCCCCTCAGGCGTAATCGCCCAGAGCACAAACGTAAGATATTCCGGCCCGAATAATTGCGGCGGCGAGAGCTTCTGAAAATCCGCATTGATCTGGATGCGGCCCTGCTTGCTTTCCACTTTCGCGGACCCTTTGCCGTTGGGCATGATCGGCGATCCCTGGAAACCAATCTGCGTCGAACCGCCGCGGTGCTCGTAGTTGATCACCGTGATCGTGCGCGCCACCATCGTCACTTCGAAGGAGGATTGATTCTGTGGCGTAAAACTGGATCGCTCCGTGGCTCCCGCGCACGTTACCGCAAACAGCGCGACCGCCAGACACATCTGCAACTTCTTCATTTGGTCCCCTCAGTCTTTGCGCACAAGTCGCCGCACGGCGGCGCAGCTTGTTTATGAATTTTCTTCCGAATGGATGTGTGATCGCCGCACGCTAGATAATACGAATTGGCGGCACAAATCAAGCCGTTCTTGGGACACTCGCGCTCGCAGTCACCGGGGTCACCAGCACAGCCCGCCACGCGCGGTGGCTGAGAACCACCACAGCCGCGCGAAATCCACCATGTTACCGGCTTCCGGACATTTGGATTTCTCGAGGGTCTTTGCTAAGGCACAGTGTTCGAGGGTTTAAGGTCCAAGATCCGTTTTGCGCCATTTGGTCTCTCGCCTGCATTGAAATGAATGAATCGAGGCTATCTGGGGGCATCCCTGCAGCCTCCGTCTCCCAGCCAGGGATGAATTATGGGGAGTTTGCACGAACACTTCGGGACTCTGCCGCCTGCTCCTGACCGGCGATGCGAGACGCGCACCACCCCTGCATCGCTCGCTCAAGTTGAATTTGGCGATAATCGCAACGGCATTATCCTCAATATAAGTGAGACGGGCATGGCTGTCGCCGTAGCCCACGTCCTTGCAGTAGGCGAGAGCCTGCCTTGCGTTCGTTTCCTTTTTCCCGACTCCGCTCGTAACTCGGTTCAAATTGTCGAAATTTCCGCGGAAATAGTGTGGCTGTCAGAAACAAAAAAAGGCGCTGGTATGCGGTTCCTTGGGTTGTCCCGCGACGCCCGAAATCGCATTTCAAATTGGATAGCTTCGGAGAAAACGGCTCCCGAATTTGAGCATTTACCGAAGCCCGTTCTCCGCGATAAGCGGCCGCTGGAAATCAGCTCCGTCAAGTCGAGAACGATTTTCAGCAGACAACCGATTCGCGATGACGGGGCGGGGGCGCGTTACGCCAGGATGTTTCCGTCTGAAAACGCCTATCCAAAAACCAAGGCTACACTCGACGAAATCAGACCAGAACAGGCACCGCCTTCCTCAGCAACTTCCCGCTCCTATTCCGTTGCGGGCGTTTCAACTCCCGATCTGCCAGCCAAGGTTTTAATGGCCAGTATTGCGCAGAGCATGGTGGCCGCATGTCCCCCAGAACGTAACGATAAATCCGCTGCCGAGCCATTGGAAACTTCGAATCCCAATGAGGGGAAACGGTTGACGCGAGACGAACCGGAAGCCCACACGCCAGATAGTGGAATCGGGCGTTCGGTGGCCCGTGTCAACGATTCGTCTTCAAACTCTGACGATCCTGAAAAATCTGCCCTCCCCGAAAAATCCGACCTTCCTGGAAAATCAGCTGAGAAAGGCTTCAAACTTCAGTTCGCCATAATAGGTTTTGCGTTAGTAGCGATAAGTTTCATCCTGGGGCTCACAGCCGGATATGCTCCGATCGAAAAACGGCTCCGGGCCATTCGAAGACCGGCTCTCCCTATGGCTCGCCAATCACAGGCGCCCCCGGCCGTTCCAAGCGAATCCACTTCTTCTGCGCCGGAGGTCAAAATTGACGCGCCTCCCGTGGAAGCCTCACAGCCCGAGAGCGAAGAATCACAGGCAGAAAGTCGACCTGCTCCCGCGAATTCGCGCTCCTCGAATCTGGAAACGCGTGCCACACCAACCGAACCGTCTCTACCGAAATCCCGAATCAAGGATGATTCCGATAGCTCTCTCAAAACACCCAAACTCGATACCGCGCATCCTCTCGAAGAGAATCCCCAAAAGAGACCTTCGACCTCTGAATCGGCAGCAGCCGCACCATCTCAAAATCCGAATCCCTCCACGCCACTAGTCTCTAAGGAATCGAAGCCATCGGTTAAGCCTAAGAATCAATCGGAAGAGCGAGAGGATTCAGCGAGCTCGGCCGCAGAAAGCTCAGCCCCAGCCGCAAGACCCAAGGCCGACGAGTCGGCCTCTCCGTCCCCAGCGGCCGCCTTGACCCCGAGCACTCCGGGAGACTCCACCGAGCCCGGCGCCAGTCCACCACCTAACCCGACACCAACTCCAAATCCAGCGCCGCGTTCCGCACTGGTTCGGGCTCCCGCTTTCGCAAACGTAGCCATACCCCCGGCTGAAAACGGCAAGCTCGTCCGTGCGGTCTTTCCGCGCAAATCAGTTACCGGTTCGCCGTCGCTTGCCATTACCTCGCAACTCTCCGTGCTTATCTCTCCGGCAGAGCGCTCTACAGCAGGGGATCGCGAAACGGCAAGATTGCAGGCTGGGGAACTTATCTCGTACGTCGTGCCTCGCCAACCTCGCCCAGGAGATCGATACAACTCAACAGAAACGGTAAGAGTGCGCGCCACCATCGGAAGCGACGGCCGAGTGACGGACGTCAAGCCAATGAACGGTCCGATCTTCCTGCTCTCCTCCGTAGAAAGCGCGGTCCGCCAGTGGCGTTTTCACCCCACTTTGTTGAACGGTGCCCCAGTGAAAGCGGAAGACGACGTCACGATCGAATTTCGGCTGAAACGGTAGTCGCAAAGCTTAACTGCTCAATGCGGCTCGGCGGACTTGGAAGGGTTTCAATCAAACCTGAACTCAATTCTTTCTCATGCCAAGGCGGTAGGGTTTCCAGCATACGCACGAACGAGTGCCGGTGGTCGATGCAGATGAGAAGCAAGTCCGAGACGCTCAAACGTGCAAATGGTGTACCAGTTTAAGTCGATTTCATACCACTTGAACCCGTGTCGCGCCGAGATCGGGTAGGCGTGATGGTTATTATGCCACCCATCTCCGAAACTCAACATAGCAACCCACCAATTGTTGGTTGATGCGTCTCGCGTCTCAAACCGCCGCGACCCCCAAATATGCGCGCACATGTTGACGATCCAAGACGAATGGAGT
>Ga0307477_10001671_pt1 | contig 18229 bp, 19 predicted proteins | sample atmos_gasesECM2C_FD_203316 | JGI IMG/M metagenome (GOLD analysis project Ga0307477, IMG submission 203316) | Hardwood forest soil microbial communities from Morgan-Monroe State Forest, Indiana, United States - atmos_gasesECM2C_515 | ecosystem: Environmental > Terrestrial > Soil > Temperate...
CCACGATGTCCTTGCGGAGGGTCTCGATGATGGCCATCACCTCCTTATGCTCAGCTGCCGGCACCTTGTACTTGTCGAGGGACTCTGAGAGGTGGCCAACAACAATGTCGAATTCGGCGTTGGTGATCCCGAGCCCGGCGTGCGTCGTCTTCGCCGAACGGCTGATCACTTTGCATGGGCCTCCGGTAACATTGCATACCAGGTTCTTGGTTTTTTGTTTGAACGTTTCGCGTGTGTCCGTGCCCATACCGACAAAGTACTTGCCAACGGTTGGATCCACGAACAGCCGGTCTTCGAAGTCGTCGACGACTGCCGAGATGCCGTTGTAGCCGCCGAGCCGCTCATAGAGCGTGCGCTGCGCTTGGCCGGAAGCCGGTGATGTGTTCGCGAGCAAGAGGGCCAAGCCCAACAGAGAAGCACGAACGAGAGAAACAATATTCATGGACATACCTACCTTTCGATTTGAGGACCGGGCAGCCTTGTATGCATACCCAGTCGGTCGTGGGACGAGTTAGCAACTGCAATTCCAAAGCGGCAGTGTGCAGACCTTCGCGACATGTCCGTTGAATTGCATCGTCCAGAGAGAACTAGGGAGTACACCGAAGAGCACAGAAATGTCCGATCGGAAATACTTTCCGTTGTCCTGTTGACACCCTTTTGACTCAGTGACGTTCGAGCGACTCCCCGGATATTCTTGTCCGCGACGCGGAGCACGGGCCATTGCAAGTCGTGTATGGGATTGATGGAAGACAAAAGCTCGACGAGTATTGTCTGGACCATCTCTCCGGATGCGAGAATTCTCGGCCGGTAGATGCTTCAACGGTGCTGATGCCCATGGTGGGATTCATCAGCCCGCTTGACCCTATGTGGCTGGCCACGAGGAGAACAATAGAAGAACGGTCGGTCGAAGACATACTGGTCCGTCGCTATGAGGTAGAACAGACCCATGTGGACGGCCTTCCCGATGGAGAGGTAGCTTTACCGCATGCTCGTTCTAGTTTGTCGAATGCCTGGCCCGTGCAGGTGAACTCGAGAAATCGCAGCTATTGTTTGAAAAGCTTTTGGCCTACGCTAATCACCTTGGATTGTATTCAGAGCAGCTTGGCGCAAACGGACAACACCTTGGCAATTTCCCGCAGGCATTCACACATCTGGCTCTGATCAGCGCTGCAGCCTACCTTTGAGAGGACTACCTCGGGAAAGAGCGAGGGTGTGTGGCGCTAGATCCGTGAAGTACAATCCTCGTCATGAACATCGTTCCGGGGCAACCAGATATCAAGAATTTCTTGCCTTACGCTAGATGCTCGTCGTTGTCCAGGTATTCGCCCGGCACATCGTCTTCAGGAATCTCGTGAGTGGTCACCTCTGCCATATCTGGATCTCTCGCATTTTCGACACCGTATATAGCATCCGCTTCGAACGCATTGCCTTCTTCTGCCAGCTCCTCCACACTTTCGGAATCTGCAATCGGGGTGTCCGAAATCTGTTGAGTCGCCCCAGACTGCCCAGCAGAGTCAGGCCCCGTTTCCATACGTTTTTTTCGATTACGGTTCGTCATGTTTCCTCACCCCTGCCGAGCGACCTTCATCTGTGACTCGCTCACGGCGCGACAAGCGAGATTGCACGCACGGGACCCTTCCTCGTCGAACCGAAAATGAATATGAGTGGCAGTCGCCAGGAGCAGGCGGACCAATCTCAACCTCAACCAGGAGTAGGGTAACTCCTGTACACACCGGGGCTGCTCTCGCGCGGCGCCCGGATTCAGCCTGTTGACTCGAGACCATTCCGGAGTGGCGCAACCGGGTTCTTGGGGCGGCAGATGACGTGTCAGTCAATATAACGTCACGAACTGACTTTCCATTGACTGCGGCTGACTTCCTCGGGGTCTAGATCCCGACAATCTGCATATGTGAGCCGCTCAACTACTCTGCCCTCTAACTGGCGCTGGGTTCTGATCGAAATTCGTGGATGGCCATGTTCGTGCACTCTGATCGAAGCGACCGGCACAGAGAGACTCATTGGGACCGAAGCTGAACATGCCGGTACGAATCGTTCAATCAGGAGGAAGAATATATGACTCGTCGCGTACCACAGATGATCCTTGCGCTTGCGATCTTAACCCCCTACGCCTTTCTGCATTCGCAAACCACCAAGGCGTTCAACGGCTTTGCGCTGGTTGACAAATCAGGAAACATCAGCATGCCCGCCGACTACCGGGATAAGTACGAGCTCCTCGGAACGTACACAATCACCGACCCCAAGGGGAACCAGATGCATGTGACATATGCTTCCCCGGGAACGGCCGCATATTACCGGAAGACTGGCAAGTTTCCAGATGGCGCGGTGCTCGTGAAGGAAATCTTTTTGACGGATCACGCCAAAATGACCACTGGCGATTCGCAATGGGCTTCCCAAATGGTGCAGTGGTTCGTCAAGATCAAAGATACAAAGAACCGCTACCCGAACAATCCATTGTGGGGTGATGGGTGGGGTTGGGCTCTGTTTAAGGCCGACGCACCCGACAAGCAAGTGGCAACCGATTACAAGAAGGACTGCCTCAGCTGTCACGTACCAGCGAAATCGACCGATTGGACGTACGTGCAAGGGTTTCCGCCCCTGAAATCAAAATAGAAGTGGTATTGCCATGATGGTCGGGGGGACAAGATGCGGCAGCGAATCGTGTGGGCAATCGTCGTGCTTGCTGTGGTACTGATCGGGATGGCTCTGATGCGTTTTAACCTGACAGCATTGCACGAACCGGGGCCGACTGAAACGCGCCTGGCCAATTTGTCCAAGCGTTATTTCGTTTACCGCGCCAGCCGGCACGGGATTCCTCCGCGCCCACAGGACACCAAAGCAAGCATTGAAAGGGGCGGTTCGCACTACGGACTTGATTGTGGCGTATGTCATGCCGACGATGGCCGGGCACAACGACCGCCGGGGCAGTGGATGTACCCGCGTGCATCCGATCTCACAAGCAAGCAAGTGCAGAGCTACTCCGACGAGGAGCTGTTTTGGATCATCCAGAATGGAATCCGCTTCACCGGCATGCCGGCTTTCGGTGACGTTGAGACCCCGGACCACGTTTGGGATCTCGTGAACTACGTGCGGACTCTGCCGGGTGAGGTGACAAAAGCTGATGCAACGAAGTAGCGACAACGCGGCATGAACTTCGAAGCGGTGCTTCGCCGAAAAACTTGTTGAAGGTCTTGAGACTTTTCAACGGACTAGCTCGGATCTCTTGTCAACATTGCGTCACGTATTTTTCTCGCTGTCTTTATGACGTCACGGACACGTTCCCGGTTGCCGATACGAAAGCATAGCTGACACTTCGAGCCAGCACGACCTGGTGACGTTCGGGCCTGTGGCAATCGCATTGCAACAATTCACTAGCGTAAAGTACGGACTTCTTTTTGATCTGCGCATGGCGGTGAGCATATCGCGCGACCAGATCAACCACCTTAACTACCAACCCAACAATTGGAGGATTCGCATGCCTGAAGACAAAATTGAGGAAGTCGATATTTTGAACTTCGCCCTTAATCTGGAATACCTCGAAGCTGAGTTTTACACGTACGCGACCACCGGAAAGTCTATTACGAGCTTTGGCGTCGGAACAAAAGGCACCTCGAATGGGGACAATCCCGCAAACGGCGGCACGACGAAGGGAGGCGCCAAGGTCAGCTTTTCCAAGGAAGAATCCATCCTTCACGATATCGCGACCCAGATCGGTGCCGATGAGCGCGCTCACGTAGTGCTGCTGCGCGGCGCACTTGGCTCATCAGCGGTTGCAATGCCCAACATCGACCTGAGTGCGCTTGGTTTCGGCTTCGGAAACCAAAACGATTTCCTCCGAGCAGCACGCATTCTCGAGGACATCGGCGTGACCGCATATTCGGGCGCTGCGCATATGCTCAAGACGCCCGAGATCATGATGGCAGCGCACGGCCTCCTTGGAGCTGAGGCCGAACACGCCGCCGCGATACGAACACACATTGCACGGCTGAAGATAGCAACGACAGCAATGGACGGCGTGGACCTGGTTCCTCCACCAAGCGGAGAAGCAAGGCAGGTCCTCTCTGTGAAAGTGAGAGACGGGTTGATCGCGAGCAGGACAGCTGGTGAGGTGCTCTATCTTGCGTTTGGAGGGAAAGCGGGGGCCAAACAAGGCGGCTTCTTCCCGACTGGCCTTAACGGCACCATCATCTCAAGCACCGAAGCAGCGACAGCCGAAAAGATTGCTGCATAGCAGCTCGCTTAAGCACTGGCGCTCAAGCGGAGCTTGAAATAGCAAACAACACCCGCGCGGTTGGTCGGCATTCTCTTCACCACAGGATCTGGTCAGCCGCGCACAACTAGCATCGGCGGTTTCCGATCGAGGGTTGGTCGAAAGCCAAAGGAGAATACATGCCGCAAGTTTCCTTCTCAGCGGATATCAAACCGTTGTTTCGCGCCGTTGACATTTCGCACATGAAACGATTCGACGTAGAACTCGACCGTTACACCTACCTGTCGAATCCAGACAACGCAAACAAAGTTCTCGCGACTCTTTCGCCGCACGATGGCGAGCCCCCCACCATGCCTCCCGGTGGGCCATATTGGACAGCGGAGCAGCTTGCATTGTTCGCGCAATGGCAGAGCGGCGGATACCAGCCGTGACCTTTTCCACGCTCGAGAGCAGCACCCATTTGAGTGGACCGGGAGGGAGTCAAAGCTTGGACGGTTTTCGAGGCGGCGTGAAGAACTGGCGGTCAACACTCACGATGCGTGCGTCCGCAGCCGAGTATCGGAGTTTGCATCTTCGTGCGCATGAACTTCTTCATGACGTTCCGCTTTATGACGTGTCGTCTGTGGATCTTCCTAGAGGCGGCAACGGGCGGACCATCGCGGACATTCGTACGCTCGAATGCGCGACCCCTCCGAGCCACATCGCGACTTTCATCTACGGCCTCCGCTATCTCTTGGGGTGGGTATTCGGTTGGGATCGAGAACCGATGTGGCCGAAAGACTCATTTTTGGAACGCCTGTCGCAACGCGACCGATGCGACTCGGAAATAACGCCAGGTACTCTGGACGGACACTTTTGGGTCTTGTACCAATTTCCAGGAGAAGCGCTTCGTGAAACCCGCAACAAGACCGTCCACGGTTTCATCTGCACTGCTCTGGTGAGCAGCCCAAACGGGTACATTTTGTATTGGGCGGTCTATGTCCGCCGCGCGTCGTGGCTTACACGACCGTACCTCGTTGCGATCGAACCATTTCGCCTCGTTCTGTATCCAGCAATGCTTCGACGCATTCGTAGCGCGTGGATTACTGCTTACGACGGCATGAGCCGAAACGATACTGCCGTCTGATGGACGATTCGGCTTCAAGCAATATTTCATGCCAGTGGTGAACCGGATGGTTGTGGGCAGCAGGGAACCTGGACTATTGCAGTCAATGCGGATGACGGGCTTAAAAGCCGAGTCTCTCAGTACCACCGATTACTACGATTTTCATAATTAGCTCCTTCTCAACTCACAAGTGCCAATGTTGAGCTTAGCCAGTGGGATCAAGCATCGTCTGAATTGGTTTGTGCGTGCCAACGTTCAAGCTGGGGGATTGATGGATTTCTTCGTAGCGAACGACTCCCCCGGCAGGGCTCGTACTCCGCGACGTTTTGTGAGGAAATCAAGCCCCCACTGCAGTAACACGAAGAGGCGATTGGCAAATCCAATGAGAAAGTAAACATGCACGACAGCCCAGAGGGCCCATGCGGGAAAGCCCGCGAACTTTGCGAACCGCAAGTCGGCTACTGCGTAGGTGCGGCCTACGATTGCGAGGTCTCCCTTATCCCAATACCAGAACGGTTGAGGCTTCGCGGTACCTGTCACACGGCTCCGAATGACTTTCCCGACGTACCCGCCTTCCTGGATGGCAGGCTGAGCTACTCCAGGCAATGTCATTGGAATTTTTGATTTGATGCCCAACAGATTTCGAACTGGAGCGATGACATGTGCGGTGTCGCCGATGGCAAACACTTCGGGATGTGCGGGAACCGACAGATCTGGTCCGACGATGATCTTCCCGGACTTGTCTGTTTCAACTCCCAGCCAGCGGCCGGCCGGAGAGGCGAGGACACCCGCTCCCCACAGGACCGTGGCGGCTTCAATTCTCTGTTGGCCAACGACGATTCCTTCGGCATCTACAAGCGTGACGCGGGCATTGGTGTAGATCTCAACGCCTAGACTCTCCAGGTGGCGCTGCGCTTTGATGGAAAGATGCTCTGGATATGTGGGTAGAATGCGAGGCCCCGCCTCATATAGGAGAATCCGCGCTGACTTCGGATCGATGTGGCGAAAATCATGCGTTAAAGCTATGCGCGACATTTCGGCCAGCGTGCTCGCCATTTCAACTCCAACTGTTCCTGCACCCACGAGTGCAAAGGTCAGCTGGCGGCGAATCTCATCGGTGGGGGCGTGTTCGATCGAGGCCATTTCTTCTGCCCGTTCGAAGGCATGCAATACTCTGCCCCGGATGAGGTCGGCATCATCGAGGGATTCGAGGCCAGGCGCGAAGGGCCGCCATTCGTCGTGGCCAAAATAGTTGTACTGAATGCCAGTCGCGAGGACAAGGAAGTCGTAGAGCAGCTCACCTCGAGTCAGATGGACGATGCGCCGGCCGGCGTCGATGCCTGTGACTTCATCCAGGAGAACGTCAACGTTCTCCTGATGACTGAAGATAGAGCGCAGAGGGCCGGAGATTTCATCCGCAGAAAGCAGCCCGGTCGCGACCTGGTAAAGCATCGGTCGAAAGACGTGATAATTCCGCTTGTCGATCAAGGTCACACGGACTGGAGCTTTGCGCAAAGCGCGGACGGCCTCGAGTCCTCCGAAACCACCACCGACGATGACTACATGAGGCAACATCAACTGCACCCCTCCTTAATTGCGTTTCTCACCTTCATCGTTGCTTCCCATACGGTCGTATTCGTAGAAACAACACGCCACCGACTGGATGGCTTCCGTACTCGGGTTGCAGAGACGCCGGAGTTGAATACACCGTGAACTGCGCTCCAATGCCTGTCGCGAGATGCGGAATCAGATCGAAATCGCGTTCATATCCGGCGGTATAAGCTTGAACACGACCGATGATATTTTCATCAATCGTCGGTGGCTCGAACTGGTTCCGCGGGAGCAGTTCGCTTGTGCGGTCCACATTCTCGAACCTGCCCCAAACATAATTGCGTTCCGCGAAACGAACCGTGGATTCCGCCAGATACCCATTCCAAACCAATCCCGTATCAAGGTTTCGGTTTCGTCCCCACAACAAAGTGCTCGCCCAGTTCCCACGCATCAGTGGTCGGTTGTACATGACTGAGGCGGTCATCCTCCGCACATCCTCGCCAGGATGCAGAGCTTCGGGGCTGGTGAGGTGAGCGATCGAGTATTGCGCACTCCAGTTTGGCGCGGGATTGAACGTGGTGCGGATGGACCAGGAATCGATCTTCCCGGAATCTATGTCCCAACGAAATTCGTCCGGTTCACGCCCATGAAAACCCGACGCCTCGATGCGAGCTTGTCTGTATGTGAGGCCGGCAGTGATCACGTCATCGGAGACGTGGGTCGAGTCTTCCAGGTGATGCCCGAGAGGCGCGATCGGGTCCTCTGAAGCCGACGCGCGGTGTGGGTAGGCTGTCGGTCCCATGGCAGGATCTCCCATCGGGGCAAAATAAAACGACAGCGAAGCTCGTTCGCCAATGTTGAGATCGTACAGAGCGGCCAGTTCCATGATGAAGTCGTGAGGGTGTTGGCCATCTACGATCGCTTTTCCGAATGCGGTCTCACCCTGCTGAAAGAGTTCCGGGTAATACCGTCGCGTTATGGTAGCCGGCTCAAGACTCAACATCACTCGGGCCGTAAATGTTCCTCGCCCGAGTTGTGTCTGCGCCATGGGCATGAACCAATTTGTGGAAAAGACTTTGTCACCACCGAGTGGAGCACTCTGTTGCTGAGCATTGAGAAATGCCTCACCATGAAACATCAGCCTCCACTTGCCTTTCGAGATCATCAGCATCGATATGGGCGTCGAGTTCGGTTCCGCGCTTGTACCGGACGTATTGTGACTTTGGACCTCTCCCAAGAAAGTCTCGGCTACCATTTCCATGTTCATCGCATGGTGGTTCATTCCAATCATCTGCATTTGCATCTGGTGCATGTCAGGCGCAGAAGACATTTCTTGTGGATCAGAGTCGGCATTACCAGGCTGGGCGGACGCAGCATTGGACTGCGACTCCGCTTTTCCGCTCGCGAGTGCCCAAAACACAATGATTGCGCCCGCAAGAGTTAGGCACTTCCGCACAACCGGCTTCATTCGAAGGTTTGTAGACATTTGCAATCCCGATATTGGCTCTTTACTCCCCGACCACATGCGTGTGCTAACCGACACTTCAGTCTCCTTCCACCGATTCGAGCGAGTTCACGCGGATCTTTCGCGGACCAAGCTCCCGGTTCTATACAACTCGCAAGTGATGCGCGAACGGCCGCAGCCTCTCCTTCCCTTCTCTACGACAGCACGACGATCGCCATAAGTGATAGGCCTGCGAGCGCTCAAGGATTGATTTCAATTCTCTGGTAGTGCATTCGCAGATAGGGTCGACGTATGCAGCGAATCTCTATACAGCAACTTTGAGGGCGCTCTTTACGAGTATCGGGTCAGAACACGAGCTTGCAGGTTCGTACGAGGGCGTCGCGATTTGGACAAGGTGTCAAGAACTCGACAGGAGCCCCCTCCCCTGCGTCTCTCGTTCCTTCCCAGCAGTCACATCGTGTTGATCTGCAGGTTCAGTCCTATTGAGTCGTGACAACCGGACTGGAAGCATGCGTGCATCAGGAAAGCTGCTGTCATCGTGCGAGGAGATACACGGGCCTGGGCCTCGCGGAATTTAACCGGAGCACAGGAGAACAGAAGACAGCTCAGTATATTGAAGCTTGTCCTAGCCCTCGAATCCCGAGCAAACGGAGGACCTATGAGTACACCCAAGAAAACCGAGCAACATGTTCGTGACAGTGCGGGCAGAAAGAAGCATCCCCCTGTTGCGAGTACAGAACTAGCTGCCAAGAGTGGTACGGTTGCAATAAGCGGCGAGCTTCCCGTCCATCGACTTGGGTTTGGCGCAATGCAACTTACGGGTCGCGGCGTGTGGGGCGAACCCGCGAACCGCGCCGAGGCCATCGCCGTTCTTCGCAGGGCCGTCGAGTTAGGAATTAACCTTATCGACACGGCCGACTCTTACGGACCCCATGTTTCCGAGGAGCTCATTCGTGAAGCCCTTTTCCCCTACCCTGCAGGACTTGTAATCGCGACAAAGGCGGGACTGGTCCGAACCGGCCCAGATACATGGATCCCTTTGGGCCGCCCCGATTATCTCCGACAGGAGTGCGAGATGAGCTTGCGGCGGTTAAGGCTTGAGCGCATCGAGCTGTTTCAGCTTCATCGTATCGATCCGAACGTACCGGCTGAGGATCAATTCGGCCTGCTGAGGGACCTTCAGCGGGAAGGAAAGATTCGCCACGTCGGACTTTCCGAAGTCGGCGTCGCCGAAATCGAGGCTGCGCGACGGATCGTCCCCATTGCTACTGTACAAAATCTGTACAACCTGGTTGAGCGAAAGTACGAGGAGGTGCTGAATCACTGCACCAATGAAAATATCGGGTTCATCCCCTGGTTTCCCCTCGCAACCGGCAATCTCGCAAAACCGGGCACTCCACTGCAGTTTATCTCGGAGCGACTGAAGGCCCGCCCCTCTCAGATCGCGATCGCCTGGCTGCTGAGGAAATCTGCGGTGATGCTGCCGATTCCCGGTACGTCCAAGGTCAAACACCTAGAAGAAAATACCTCGGCGGCTCTGATTAAGCTGGATGATGCGCTTATGGAGGAGTTGGATCGACTCTCTAAGAGCGCGCACGCCGACGCGGCTTGAGGATCTCCACTTAGTGACTGGCAGGTGAACGCACGCGAATTTAATTTGGTTAATGGGATGAAAATGAGAACAAAGAGTCTTTCTGCACTCCTGCTCGCAACCATCGCGATGGCGGCAGCCGCCGTTCCTGCAACTAGTTATAACGATATAGTCAAAACCAACTTCTCTCACCCCATCTCCAATGTTCCGGGCAAGTCGCTCGTTGCTGTGGAAGTGTATTACCCCCCTGGTGGCGCCTCCGCACCGCACCGTCATTCGGCATTCGTCTATGCGTACGTCGTCTCGGGTCAGATCGCGAGCCAGGTAGAGGGTCAGTCCGAACGCATATACCGCGAGGGTGAGAGCTGGTATGAGACGCCGGGAGCACATCACTTGATCGGTCGCAATGCGAGCAATACTGAACCGGCCAAGCTGCTCGCCGTATTCATCGCCGATACCGGAGACAATGCCCTGACGACCCCTGATCAGGCGGGAGGTTCGAGATGAGAGTTCTGCTGGCTGGGGCGACTGGGGCTATTGGACGCCCATTGATTTGCGGTTTGAAGCAACACGGGCACAGTGTGTTTGGTTTGGTGCGCTCGGCGGAGTCGACGCACAACCTGACTGAGATGGGCGCCGAGGCGGTGATCGGCGATGCGCTCGATGTGGCATCGGTCCGGGCAGCGGTTGCGCGCGTTCGCCCTGATGCCGTCATCAATGAGCTGACCGCACTGCCGCGGCATTACACTCCAGCCGAGATGAAAGCTGCTGCAGAACGCGACACCCGGGTTCGCCGGGAAGGAAACGTCAACCTTCTTGCAGGCATGCGCGAGAGCGGTGTGCGTCGCTATGTCCTGCAGTCTTCGGGATTCTGGTATGCCCCCGGTCCAGGGTTGGCTGACGAATCGTCGCTCCTGGCGGTTGATGCTTCACCCGGTGTCGCCGCCGGCGCTCGCACCTACGTTGAACTCGAGTCAACAGCCTTTCGGGTATCGGAAATAGACTGCGTCGCGATGCGTTACGGATTCTTTTACGGACCGGGCACCTGGTTTACGAACGCTGGTGATATGGGCGAGCAGGTTCGCCGGCAGCAGGTGCCGGTCATCGGCGCCGGCCAGGGCGTGGCGAGTTTCGTCCACATCGAGGACGCCGCATCCGCTACGGTCACGGCACTGGAATGTGCTCCAGGTCCCTACAACATCGTTGACGACAACCCGAGCCAGCAGCGCGTATGGCTGCAGGCGTTCGCGGACGCTTGCGGGGCACCGGAGCCGATTCACATCACCGAGCAGGAAGCTCTGGCGAGTTTTGGCGCCGACAGCGTCTATTACGCCACGCGCCTGCGTGGCGCCTCCAACGAAAAGGCCCGACACGGACTCAATTTCCGCCCGCGTCCGCTCGAGTGGCTCCAATCACGGGCAGTTCCTGTCTAACCCGGATGAACGAAATTGAGCTGACGAAGAAAGCTCCCGACTTCCCCAGTTTTAGCTTGAGTCATGGTGATTGGCCCCTGATCCGCCACGAGCAGATGACTCCGCCTGCTTATTCCGCCGGACCAATTCGTCGAGGCTGAACGGGAAATTTGCAGATGCTGCCAGGAGCAGCGCGCCGCCGGCAGCTGAAAAGACCGACGAATCGAGTGGCGCTTTCACTCCCAAAGCCATCGTCATCGCCAGTGCAAAGCTGGTCAGAAGAACTCCACTTAACAAAGCAATGGTGCGAGTTTTCCAACCGAGAACGAGGAGAAGCCCGAAGAGAATTTCGGCAGCCGTCGGGATAAGCGCTAACGCCGGGATCGTTGCTGCAGGCAAGAACGAATTCAGCTTAGCCGTATAGGCCACAAACCGAGCGTAATTGCCCCATGCCACATTGGGCTGTCCGTAGGCGCCCCAGAGACCAAATCGGTCTGCGACTGCAGACAAAAAGGAGATCCCCAGAGCGAGTCGTAGAAATACCGAGCTGACCGTTGTCAATCCCGCAAATCGTGTGTTCATCATCGCTCGCTTACTTCGCAGCCATCGTTATCGCAGCGCCTTTGTTTTTCACGAAGAACACGACAAATTTTGCCGGTTTGGTTTTACTTGTATTCCGCCCAAGGACGTGGACATCATCCGGGCCTTCGTAGAAGGTCTGACCAGGCGTCAGAGTCACTTCCTTTCCGCCTCTGACCTGCATCACGACCGAGCCTTCCAGCACATAAACAAAGACATAAGCGTTGTGCCGATGTATTTCGTCTGAATGGCCCGGCGGATATTCCACTGTGATCATCACACCTTCTTTGCCGGGACACTCTGTCAGGTCTTTCGACATGAGCGGCGCTACCTTAGCCTCTTGTGCTACCAGAGTGGTGGACATCAGACATACAAGCACCAGAACTATTTTTGTGAACGTCATACGTTAATCCTTCGCTTGACCGACGCCATTTGACACGCTAAAGCGAGACCGTCAGGCCGCTACGCTCAGCACGATCTTGCCGCGCTTATGCGGCTGACCCCCGAGCATTTCGTGTGCTGTGCGGGCTTGTTCCAGGGGGAGTACGCTGCCTACGTTCGTCGCGAGTTTTCCGCTGTCAAATAGTCGGGAGATTTCGTTCAGTCGCGCTGTAGTTACGTCTACATAAAAGTACGCTGCTCGAACGCCATAACGCTTTTGTGTTGCCTCAGAAAGAGGTGATACGACAGAAACAAGAATTCCGCCTGGCTTCAGGACCCGAAGCGAACGCTCCTGCGTCTCACCACCAACCGTATCAAGGACAATATCCACTCCATTCAACGTCTCCTCGAAGTCCTCCTTTTTATAGTCCATAACTCTTTCAGCACCCAGACCTCTGACATAGTCCAGGTCGGCCGATGCCGCGGTCGCTGCCACGTGAAGATCAGAAAGCTTGGCCAGTTGTACGGCGAAAGCACCAACATTGCCCGCGGCCCCATGGATGAGGACGGTTTGCCCGGCGGCTGCATGGGCATAATCGAAGAGCATCTGCCAAGCCGTGACCGTCCCAATCGGAGCTGAGGCCGCCTCGATAGAGCTTAGAGCTTTTGCCTTTTGCGCCATCATTCTGGCCGACGGCAGCGCATATTCTGCGTATGCTCCCGTGAGTTGCTCGTTCGTTGCCCCGTACACTTCATCGCCAAGCTTGAAACCTGAAACCTCAGTTCCAATTGCTTCGACAATGCCTGCTAGCTCGTAACCAAGAATAAGAGGCAAATGTTCGTTGGGCAGCTTACCTTCGCGAACCAATGCGTCCCAATTGCCCACCCCGGCCGCTTTGACGCGGACCAGCAGTTGCCCGGCGGCCGGTTCTGGCCGCGGCAGGTCGGCATTTATGATGACGCTCGGTGGACCGAACTGAAGTACCCGGGCTGCTTTCATCTGTCCTCCTCTAAAGTACGTTTGACTCGCGATCGGCATCGAATCAATGGGCTCTTCATTTTGGACTTGCTTTTCGCTCCGTTAGCGGCGCAACTGCTTCAGGGAGCCTTGCCTGAACTTTCCAATAAACGGGGTTACACCGGCTTCAATGTGCCGACGCCACCGTCCTCGTGGATTCCTATTCCTTTCATGCGTGCCCTGGGTCCTCCATCGGTTTTCAAGTTAATGGTGCACTTTGGGCTCCACTCATCGCTGATCTCTTTAGACCTCGAACCGCTTTCAGTGCCTCACTAACTGTCTCGCGCTCAGATGACCAATCTTCATGGGCGAACGCGACGATCATAGCCACGTCGCTATTTGGACAGAGTGTCAACGGATCGACATGCTCCTCGTCGAAGTCCCGCATTTTCCTATGCCGACGGGATACAGAATCGATTACTGCGGGCCTCGCCGCACGAGCACTGGAACGTACACGCAAAATGAGCTGTTTTGTTTCTCTTTCACCGCAGGTCCGGGGCTTGGCATTCGCTGCAACAAAGAGGTGTTTGCAATCTGGAAACCACGACCTTCGATGTTCGCGGTGGTTCGTGGCAGCCGGCGTGCTCACTGCGGAAATGATGATGTGAGGTTTTGAGAAGCCAAAGATTACGTTTTTCCGATCACCGACTGTGAGTTGAGCCAGTGCGCTCTTTCGCGCGCAGGAGAAGTTCTAATGGGTACCATCTCGCGAGGTTTTTTCGGCAGACGCGCTGTGGCAGATGCAAAGCTACCGCCAGGGCAATACCTAACGACTGATTTCCCGGTCCTCTCAGCCGGGCCGACTCCGCACATTCCGCTCGAAAAATGGGAGCTTACGATCGATGATGGAACGAACGTTTTGCGACGATGGAACTGGAAATCGTTTCGGGACCTGCCCACCGAGAACATTACGGTCGATCTGCACTGCGTGACGCGATGGTCGAAGCTCGGCACGCATTGGGAAGGCGTGTCTCTCGACACCATCCTTGGCGAGATAGAAACCGACGCCGAGTATGCAATAGTGCGTTCCTACGGTGACTACACAACGAATGTGCCTCTTGCGGATCTCAGAAACAAGCAGGCATGGATCGCGTTCCGATTTGACGACGAAGATCTTGCCCCTGAACACGGTGGCCCCGCACGACTTCTTGTCCCGCATCTCTATTTATGGAAGAGCGCCAAATGGGTACGGGGCATCAGACTCATGCACGAGGATCAGCCTGGTTTCTGGGAAAGCCTCGGGTACCACATCTATGGAGACCCGTGGCGCGAGCAGCGTTACTCGGGCGACGAATGATGTGGCGCGCGGGAACGGTGGTTGCTCTTCACGACGAAACGCCGACAGCAAGGACGATCACGCTCCAGGTAGCGGATTGGCCTAGCCATGTCGCAGGCCAGCACGTCGACGTGCGGTTGACGGCATCGGATGGATACTCCGCAGTTCGATCGTACTCGATCGCTTCACCTCCGAACGCGGAAGGGCAAGTTGAACTGACGGTCGAGCGGCTGTCTGACGGCGAAGTCTCACCCTATCTCACGCAAGAACTTGCAGTCGGGGATCGTCTGGAATTAAGAGGGCCGATCGGTGGTTGGTTCGTGTGGCGATCACGGCAGGCGGAACCAATCCAATTAATTGCAGGCGGTTCGGGCATCGTTCCGCTTATGGGAATGATTCGCTCGCGTGCATCAGTGGGTAGCACCGCACCCTTTCGATTACTGTATTCGGTGCGGGAACCGGGAGCGGTCTTCTACCGTGATGAACTGCGCGGCATATCGGATCGGGTGGATTCTGTAACTCTGACGTACGCGTATACAAGGGCCACCCCGAGGGGCTGGCCGAGACCGCCCGGCCGCATCGACGCATCTGTGATCGCCGAGACGACCTGGTGTTCCAAGCTAATCCCGACTTGCTACGTGTGCGGTCCCACATCGTTCGTAGAAAATGCTGCTGCCCTGCTTGTCGCTTGCGGCAACCGCCCTGACAAGATTAAGACCGAGCGTTTTGGCCCGACAGGAGGTCGGAAATGAGTTCCCCTAACTACGATTACCTCGACGGCAATGCTGCCGCCGGTGAACTGAGCAAAGTATTCGCCGTCGATATCACGACTGCAGCGGGACGGTGCGCCGAATGTGGCACCACCAAATGCCTGGCTGAAGCACACTTATACATGCATGGCCCAGGTCTTGTTGCGCGATGCCCCGCATGCGAGCACGTACTCCTCCGTCTTGTGAATGTCGACGAGCACGTGTTTCTTGACGTCCGGGGCATGGTCTATTTGCGTCTTCACACGTCGCGGTCCCAGGAGGCCAGTTGAATGTCTTTCCATTCAGAATGGCTGGGGATTCTGTCGGGAGAATCCACACTGCGTAGATGAAGGAGAACGAAATTATGGCAACTGCGATGATCACAACCCGTCCCCCCTTGCCCCCGTTCACTCGTGAAAGTGCAACTCAAAAGGTGCGCATGGCTGAAGATGGCTGGAACACTCGCGATCCGGAAAAAGTAGCGCTAGCTTACGCGATCGATTCACGATGGAGGAACCGCTCGGAATTCGTCCGTGGACGAACGGACATCCTTGCGTTCCTCTCTCGCAAATGGGCAAGAGAGTTGGACTACAGGCTCATCAAGGAATTATGGGCGTTCACCGACAATCGTATCGCCGTACGCTTCGCGTACGAGTGGCACGACGACGCAGGTCACTGGTATCGCTCCTACGGCAACGAGAACTGGGAATTCAATGAGGACGGGTTAATGGCGGCGCGCTTTGCCTCTATCAATGATCTTCCGATCTCGGAATCAGATCGCAAATATCACTGGCCCTTCGGCCGCCGTCCGGACAACCATCCAGGATTGAGCGACCTGGGGCTATAGCTTTCTGCTATCGCTTTATCGATAACCGCTGGCGGCCCGTTTGTCGATCTCAGTCCCGGAATATCGCAATGCATTGAAGCCATTTGGGAACCGCAGCTCATACGTTTGTAACTGGCCCCGAGGGGACCATGCCCAAAATCCGGTTACTGATTGCCTCCGCGCATGTAATCGTCCGGACTGCTCTCGGTACGCTCTTGAAAGGTGTGCGGGATTTCGATGTGCTTGGCGAGGTGGACCTGTCTCACCTTGTCAGAACTCCTGTGCAACTCTCGCCGGACGTTTTTCTCGTCGAGCTAACCGAGGCCGGACTTCGTGGGCTGCGCCTGGCGGCTAGCCTAATGCGTGCAGCGCCGGAAGCAGCCGTCGTAATCCTAACTTCGAACGAAAACCCAATCTATGTAAAGTCAATTCTCGCGACGGGCGTGAGGGGTTACGTTTTAAGATCGGCAAGAAATGACGAGCTTTATGAGGCGATTCGAATCGCCTACCGCGGCAGGCGGTACATAGATCCACGCCTCAGCGATTCCATTGCCGACCTGCTGCTCGGCAATCCCGGCACAGTGCGCAGCCCCGATGTGAAGCGTCTCAGTGGCCGCGAGTCTCAGGTTCTCCGTGAGATTGCAATAGGATTTACGACCCAGGCAATTGCATCGAAATTCGGCGTGAGTGTGAAAACGATACAGACTTATCGTGCAAGAATCTACGAAAAATTGGGGCTTCATACACGCGCCGATCTCGTGCATTACGCGATCGCGCAAGGGATCCTGGACTTAATTGAAAATACCGATTGAACGCTGCGCAACACCTGCGCGGCAAGCTGCAAGACGAGAGATTCTAGGGAGCTGCACAAATGATGTACCGTGGTTTTTGGATACTGTGCCGCAGTTGTTTGTTCCCAGTTCGCTTACCCTGCAAGTTCCCGGCGATATTTGTCCACGATTTCAAGAGAAAAAGGCAAGCGCGGTATTGGCGTGCCCCGCTTGCGGGCTTGTACGTCGTTATCGTCGGGCAGATCTCAAAACGGTCACCTTCCGGATTCCAGATCCCTTTCGCCTGAAAAAGGCCGTGCTATACGCAGTTGATCTGGGTTGTGCGAACCGGGACTGCCAACACACTGTCAGGATATACGCGGTTGCGGCGACGACTGTGAGCCTGGCGTCATTATTGGAAGTCTGGAAGCATTGGGTGATACATGTGCGCTGTCAGGGACATCCTTTCAGACCGCTTTCACGCAGGACGTGGGGAATTTATCGCAGTGATCGGCCGAGGTGATGGCGATCTGGGACAGGCTGTTCATTTTCTTAGAGAGACTCCAGTTTTGTTCGCACACTTTGTAGGATGTCGTCGGTCTTATGGCTTACGTCGCACACCGTATGGTCCGTGGCTGTGGTGACTCAGCATACTCGCGTTATGCCTTCTCCGTTATTCCTGCAAGAACGCATCCGCGAGTTGTGTGCGAAGGCCCTTAGGGCGTCCGACCCCGAGTGTCAAGAAGTGCTCCGAGAGCTCAAGAAACTTCTACACGAACATTCCGAGACCTTCCGCAAGCTCGCGGCAGAGAAACTCGGAAATCCATAACATCCGGACTAGACAGACAACTCTTCGCGTCGAACATCTCGGCTAATAGACTGCTCAAGGCAGTTCGCCCGGTCTTGGCAACGACGGGCCAGAGGATGGGTCCCTTCCGTCGATTTCAACAACAGAACTGTCATTGGGGCATTCGATCGGGGCCACCATTAATTGCCTTTGGAGTTCTTCAATGTGGAGATACATCGCCCGTTGAACCTCGACGGTAAGGCTTTGAACTGTTCTAAGATCTTCGGTCGTGAGCAGCAGCTCAACGAGTCGTTTGATCTCATGCTTCCACGGCACGACGATCTCCACACCGATCGAATCCAGTCCCGCTACCTACAAGACCACTACGGCTCGCCGGAGTGGGCCACGGCGAGCCGTTGCGCGTCAGTCTTCACATCGGGGAGAGGGCTGCGACGCGCGTTTGTGAAACGGAGCTCACGAACAAAAGATAA
>Ga0307477_10001672_pt1 | contig 18221 bp, 14 predicted proteins | sample atmos_gasesECM2C_FD_203316 | JGI IMG/M metagenome (GOLD analysis project Ga0307477, IMG submission 203316) | Hardwood forest soil microbial communities from Morgan-Monroe State Forest, Indiana, United States - atmos_gasesECM2C_515 | ecosystem: Environmental > Terrestrial > Soil > Temperate...
TTGCCGGAGTGCCGGAAGCCTGCTCCGCGCTCATGTTTTGTGCTTGATACAGAATCACCGACAAGGCCATGCTCAAAAAACCCAAAGCGTGAAACGTGGCTTGTTTCAAAGGGTTCCTTTTGCTTCTATCATTTGTCTCCAATGAGCAATCGCTTTAATAGCGGAGGCGTCCGCGGTCGGATTCCAATCGCGCTGTCGCTTTATCAATACGGCATTCCTGCGCACCAGAAGTTTGGTGGTATACAGGCGAACAAGGTGCCTAACTCCTCGGTTGGTAGCCGGAACACTGAATCACCGGTAGCGCCGGATATTTTGTGAACCCCGGGTCCGTGTAGGAGAGCTCGCATAATACAAATACTGACCCACGATCAGACTCAATCCTACGCGCATTTTGGCAATTAGCGCACAGGCCTTCGGGAATGGAAACTTGCGATTGAGTGGAAATGCCACCGTCTCGGCTCATGTATGTGCTCAGGTCTTCCCGCGTGCCGGCCTGAGCGTACTAGGCCAATGGCGGACCTACCTTCATCAGTGTATTGTGACTCAGATTAGACTTTTGCTAGCGTTTAGTTGCTGGCGATTGTCGGCATCCTTGCGTCCCTGAGCGAGCTTGGAAGGAGGATCTGCCGTGACATTTCAAACTCCAGCCGTTTTCCGCGCAGCTTGCTTGCTGCTTGTAATGAGCGCTCTGGCAGCCTGCCATTCAATTTCCAGTGAGGACCAACGAAGGCGCGACGAGAAGACCCGCGAAGAGGCCGCCAAGGCCACCGAACGCATTAAGCCAGAGTTAAAGGAAGCAGGGAAGGAACTAGGTCAAGCCGCGCGGGAAGCGGCGGAAGACGCTCGCGCCGCCGCCCAGGGCGTCAAAGAAGGCTGGAATCGGGACCACACACATCCGGTTAACTTGAATTCCGCAACCGAGAGCGAACTCGTAAGCCTGCCCGGCATCACACGGACAGAGGCACAAAAGATTGTTCGCGGGCGCCCATACCACAGCAAAAGCGAATTGGTCTCCAGAGGAATTCTTCCAGAGGCGGACTACAGCAATATCCGCGATTACGTCAGCACGGATTAGAAAATGTTCCCTCTCCTTGACACCCTCGGAAGCTTACTGCTACGGTGCGAAATCAATGTTTCAAAAGTTACGAAAAATTGTTTTGTTCTTGCTGGCACTTTTGGCCCTGGGCTACCTATTTTATAAATTTCGCAACTCAATTACGTTGGAAGGCTTTCATTGGGGGATGGTGGCGCAGTCCCTTCGCAGCGCGCGACTTTCCTTGCTCATCGTTGGGTTGGTCTCGATTTATGCCTGTTTCGCATTGCGCGCGGTGCGTTGGATGCGCTTTTCGCGAGCGATTGGCCCCACAAGTTTTTGGAATGTTTACAGCGCCACGTTAATGGGCTTCACCTGCAGCTTCCTGTTGGGCCGCGTCGGAGAACCAATTCGCCCGGTGCTGATCGCCAAGAAGGATTCCATACCAGTTCCAAGTATGTTCGGTGTGTATGTTCTCGAACGCGTGTTTGACATGGCGGCGGCCGCCGTAATTGCAGGATTTGCATTGTTAGTTTTCGAGCAGAATGAAACAGGGCTTGGCGGGCCCAGCAGTCGCATCATGGCGCTGGCGCGCACGGGAGGCGTATTGCTGTTCGTCCTTCTGGCGTGTGCCATCGCATTCTTGCTCTATTTCCGGTTCCATGGCGCGGAATGGCTGGCCAGGAGGCTGAAGCAATCAACCTGGCGGCATGGATGGCGGGGGAAAGTAGTCGTCTTGCTGGAAGGTTTTAGTGATGGCCTTCAGGGCATTCGCACCATAAATGACCTGGGCGCAGTCATGGGGTATTCCGCCGCGCATTGGTTTCTCGTGCTGCTCGTGTACCTTTGGATCGCGCACGCGTTTACCGGCGAGCCCGCGCTTGCGGGAATGACCCTGTCCGGTGCGCTCGTGGTTCTGGCCTTCACTCTTATTGGATCGGCTGTCCAGCTTCCCGGCGTCGGCGGCGGCGCGCAGCTCGCCACATTCCTTGTTTTGACCCTAATTTTTGGAGTAGAAAAGGAGCCGGCCGCGACCGTTTCGATAATTCTGTGGCTGATTACCTTTGCCGGCTGTTGCCTGGTGGGCTTGCCGTTGTTGTTCATGGAAGGTTGGTCGATGGGCGAACTCCGCCGCATGGCGACCGCTGAAGAACAAGCCGCCGAAGCGGTGGAATCTGCGGCGTGGGATAAAAAACTGGAAAGCACGGAAGAGAGGCCGCGGTGAAATGTCCGTTTTGCGCGCATCTAGATGACAAAGTAGTGGACTCGCGCGAAGCGCGCACTGGCGATCTGATTCGCCGCCGCCGCGAATGCCTGAAGTGCAGTCGCCGCTTTACCACCTACGAGCGCATCGACGAAATTCCTTACATGGTCATCAAGAAAGACGGCCGCCGTGAAAAATTCGAACGTCAAAAACTCCTCCAAGGTTTGCTGAAAGCTTGCGAGAAACGTCCCGTGCCGGTGGGAAAACTGGAGATGATCGTCGACGAGGCCGAGCAGTTCGTCAGCGAAGCCCCCGAACGCGAGCGCACCACCACCGAAATCGGCAAGATGATCATGGACAAATTGAAGAAGCTGGATAAAGTCGCTTACGTGCGATTTGCATCCGTCTATCTGGATTTTAAGGACGTGAAAGAATTCATGAACGAACTGAAAAGCTTGTTGAAGGACCGTGCAAAAAAGTGATTCTCAGCGCGGGTGCGCTTGCCATACTCCCGCCGCAAACTTCTTGATGGTACGAAATCCCAAATGTTGGTAAAGCTGAACGGCCTGAGAATTCGCGCCCGTGACGGTCAGTGAAAGCGATTCGTAATTCCGGCGCTTCAGCACCTGTATCGAGCTTTCCATCAAGGCGCGTCCGATTCCGTGTCCTTGATATCCGGGCATCACGCAAATCTGTGTGGTATGGCCCACGCCGCTTGCTACCGTGGAGGTAAGCACCATACCGATGGGACGATCGCCCGTGACCGGCTGCACCAGGAACGATGCCTCCGGGAGAAATTGTCCGCAACCCGGCAAGAGCACGATGTTGCGCAGGAATTTCATTCCGCCGGCTTCGCTGCAATACTGGTCGTTGATTTCAGAGTCCACATGATCGGCATACGCGAGCTGAATCAGCCGGGCCGCCGATTCGAAAGCTTTGTCTGTCCATGGTTCCAGACGCAAGCCGCTGGAGATGGGCTTGTTGCTGAGCCGCGCTTCGGCCAGGGGCAACAACATGAAGAGCCGCGTGTGCAGCGTAAAGTATTGAGACAAAAACTTCGGATCCAGCTCCGTACCAAAGGGCATCAATTGCGCTTCTACTCTTTTCAATCGCGGAGTGGCTTTCAGTGCGCTTATCATTTCGGTCACGAGTGATTTGGTGATGGGCTCTTGAGATTTTCGCGAGGAAACGAACAACCCCCCGATCAATCCTTTGTGATCCTCCAACACGTAGAATCCGTAGCCGGCGGGTTTGTCGTCCTCCATCGCTACGTATCCGCCCAGAGAATGAGAATCGACGAACTTGCGAATCAAATCCACCGACGGGCCATAGTCCCAGTAGAGCTCATCGCGCCAGTGTTGTGTTTCCTCTTGGAACAAAGGTTCCAGCTTGCGCGATGGTATTTGGCGGAGATCTAAAATCTGCATGAAGCGCCTGGCATGATGTTCACAAACATTATAGCCGTGCCTGCAGCGAGAACCCAACTTCGCTCGCCAGAGCGGCGGCACTTACTCATTTGTCCGATGTGTTATGAGGAATCAAATGACCTTGCGCGAACTGTGTTAAGATTCTCCCGCCGAAGCGCAGAACTCTTGCGTTCGCGCCCAACGGATGGCCGTCCTCTCAGAGCTACGCTATCCCACAACGCGGCTTGCCAAGCTTCTCTCCAGCCTGCTGGCTATAGTCCTTTTTGCTTTCGTTGCCATCACCATAATTGCCGGATTCCTTCTGTACCAGATATTGCGGCCGGCGCGTTCGCCCGCAACATTCGATTTGACTGTAATGATGGGCCACCCCAGTGCCGTGTCGTTTCCTGTCGCTGACGGAACGTCGCGCGACGGCTGGTTCTTCCCAGGAAGACGCGGAGCGCCGACAGTCATCGTATGCCATGGGTACCTTTCCCAACGCTCGGACGTTCTCACGCTCGTGACCGCCCTCCAAGACAGCCAATTCAACGTTTTTCTGTTCGATTTCTCCGGTCACGGCACAAGCCTGGGCATTACTTCGCTGGGTTATCGCGAGAGGCAGGAACTTCAATCTGCGGTTCAAGTCCTTTCCGCGCGCGACGACGTCGACCCCAAGCATTTTGGATTGTGGGGCGTCGACCTTGGGGGGTATGTGGTCCTGGAAGAAGCCACGCACGAGCCTCGCGTGTCCGCTTTGATTGTGGACGACGCTTATTCCGATCCGCGCGAAATGGTTCAAATCCAGGTGAAACAGTCGGGCCTGGCTGTTTTGCCGTATGTGGGCCGTTTCTGCGATTGGGGGTTCCGCTTGTTGAACTACCAATACCGGAACGAGCCGGCCGTCACCACTCGCCTGGCGCTCACCAAAGGGATTCCAAAACTTTTCTTTCAATCCGATAGCAGGCCCGCGCTGGCCAACCAAACTTTGCAGCTGTTTATTCTGTCCCCGGAGCCAAAGCAATTAGTTCGCACGAGAATGCGTTATCCGGAGATGACCGACGAAGATCGCAAAAATTACGAAAATATAGTTGTGAGCTTCTTTCTGTTGAACATGTCTCCCACCGCGCTGCATTAACGCGGCATTGGGCTGATCGGGACGTACAAGATTCCTTGCTCTGTTTCATTTAGCTCGCCCCGGAACCTTCCTGCTTTCACCATTTCATCCAACCCTTTATGGTTCGTCAGAACTAGCGCGGCGTCCAGTTCTTGCGGAGACCACTCGGGAAGTTCTCGCCGAAGATAAAAAGCGAGTCCGTAATTCCATGAACGGTTCAGATGGTACGTGTATATGCGGTCAGGACGCAGGTCTCCCCGTAAAAACGCCGCGTGAGACCTGGCCGACACATAGGGATCCATCGCCGGAAGTATCACCAGGCCTGCAACCGCCACAGCCGCCGCTACAGCTAGCGAGCTGCTAGCCGCGACACCCAGGAGATTTTGCCGAAGTCCAGCGAGCAGCATCGCCAGAACGACCAGAACACCGATGGTAATCGCGAATCCAGCGATTCTTCCCGTCCCGGCCGCTGGAAACTTGCGAGCCATAAAAAAAGCGGAGATCGCGAGCATGATCCAGACCAGGCTGATCCCTAAACCTATCAAGATCGCGTCTGATCGGCTTTTCTGAAACGCACGCGAAGCACTGACGCCGCAGAGCAGCGCCAACGGCGGAACAGCGGGAAGAATATAGCCGGGCAATTTCGATTGCGAAAGACTGAAGAAAATAATTGGGAAGATTGCCCAGCAGGCATAAAAAAATCCAGGAGAGTCAGCCCACGATCTTTCGCGCCATAAACGCAATCCTTCCTGGCCGGCGGAAATCAGGAGCACGGTCCACGGCAACATTGCTAGCAGCGTGATCCACGCAAAAAACCAAAACGGCTGTTTGTGCTGAAACACAGGCGTGAGATATCGCTCGAAATTGTGCTGGAAAATAAAAACGTGCATGAAATCCGGATTGCGTGCGGCGCACAGGATATACCAGGGCAGAGCCACCAGGCAAAACGATCCAGTAGCGACAGGATGGAATAGCTGCAAAGCACGGCGCCAGTGAGCGGTTGCCACCGCCCAAAGCCCGATCGCGCCGCCTGCAAGTATCACCGCCGCTGGCCCTTTCGCTAGAACGGCTAACCCAAGAAATACTCCAAAAGACGCGAGCGCGAGTTTTTCGGGTCGTGGGGCAGTCAACGCCGCGTTTGACCTCACAGGCAACGCTCCCCGGCCCCAGAACACGCTCGAGGCCGAGGCCATTGCCAGAGCGATGAAAGCGCTGAAAAGCATGTCTGGCGTAGCCGCGCGCGAAAAGCCAATCGCTGCCGCCGTGGTCGAGAAAATCAGCGGCGCATGAAGCGCTGGGCTTTTCAGAAAACTTTCTTCCGCTCGGTAATGCTTCCAGCTGAGCCAGCCAACCGTGAGAGCAGCAGCGAGCGCTGCGATGGCAGAAGGGAGGCGGGCAGCGAATTCCGCCGGCAGATGCAGGCGAAATCCGACCGCCGCGGCCCAATAGTACAGGACGGGTTTCTCGAACCAAGGCTGTCCGTACAGGCGCGGCGTGACCCAATCTCCTGTCTCGGCCATTGCTCGGGCGATCCATGCGTATCGCGGCTCGTCCGGCCCCAGTAAACCCACAGCACCGAGTCCCGAAAAAAGGCAAATGAATACGACGCAGGCCGCGATGATCGCTGCCCTAATATCGTTGTGGCGCTGTTTTGCTGGTGAACTCAAACCGGTTGAGTCTAACATTGCGCCGCCAATCTAGCGCGGCGGCATGTCACCTTCACCCCGCCAGCATCGATAGAAAATGGTCTTGTGCTCCATTCGAAGTTTCTAGCGCTAGCATCCCGTTTGCTGGCTCTAGCATAATGGCTTCGCATGCGTGAATGGATGGAATATGCTGCGACGTGGATCGGGCTAAAGTGCCTCGGATTGCTGCCGAGACCAGTCGCGCGACTTGTCGGCGAGAGTTTCGCGGCTATCGCCTACGCGCTGCGCCCCCCGTTGCGGCGTGCGGCGATGTTCAACCTAAGTTTGGCCTTTCCCGACTGGACCGAAGCGCATCGAAAAGGGGTCATACGCCGGATGGTTCAGCAGATCGGCTGGATGGCCGCTGAATTCTCGCAATTTCCCAAATACACGCGCGCGAACATCGAAAACATTGTCGTGCTGGACGGCTTCGAAAATTTCGACCTAGCGCGCCGCCGCCGAAAAGGCGTCCTTTTCCTCACCGGTCACATGAGCGCTTGGGAGCTGGCCCCGTTTGCACACGCACTCTATAGTCATCCGCTTCATTTTCTTGTGCGCCCCATCGCGAATCGCCGCGTGGATGCTCTCATCAACCGCTACCGCTGCCTTTCCGGCAACCAGCCCATTGAAAAGAACAAGTCGGCGCGACCGATTTTGCGAATTCTGGCCGATGGCGGCACTGTCGGGATCCTGTCGGATCACAACACTGTGCTGGAGGAAAGCGTTTTCGTCGATTTCTTCGGCATTCCCGCTTCCACCACATCCGGACTGGCGCGCATCGCCTTGCGAACCGATGCCGCGGTGGTCCCCGGGTTTCTTTCCTGGGATCGCGTACGCCGAAAATATCGTTTACGTTTCGAACCCGCCGTTGAGCTTTCGCGCACCGAAGACGAGGAGCAAGACGTCCGCGAAAATACCGCGCGCTTCACAAAGATTATCGAAGATTATGTGCACGCAAATCCTGACCAGTGGCTTTGGGTGCACAAAAGGTGGAAGACGCGTCCGCCAGGTGAAAAAGAAATCTACCCTGCGTAGCCGGCCGTCTCTGCCGCTGACATTTCAATTAAGGAGATTCACCGATGGCTCTCACGGCACGCGAACTCGCGGACTTTATTGGCGCAAAACTGCTGGGAGATGGCAGCGTCGTTGTATCCGGCATGGCCGCCCCGGAAAGCGCGGGGCCTCAAGATCTCATTTATTTGGACTCTCTCCGCTACCAGGGGCGCGCGCAGGAGTCGGCGGCGAAGTGCGTACTGGCGCCGTTGGGATGGTCGCTCAAGGGTAAAACAATCTTAGAAGTGGAAAACCCAAAGCTGGCTTTTGCCAAAGCCTCGGTACGGCTCCTACCGATTTACGCGCCGCCAGCGGGAGTTCACCCATCCGCGATCGTGGCTTCAAGCGCCCGGATAAGTCCAAACGTCTTCATTGGCCCTTACGCAGTGATTGAAGATGAAGTCGAAATCGGTGAAGACAGTATCGTCGAAGCTTTCTGTTTTCTCGGGCGCGGCAGCGCCATCGGCGAAAGATGCCGGCTCCATCCTCGCGTCACTCTTTATCCCGGTGCGAAACTGGCTGCCAGGGTCGAGGTGCACTCGGGCGCTGTAGTTGGAAGTGATGGATTCGGTTACGTTTTCGGTGACGGGCGCCACTGGAAATTTCCCCAGATCGGCTCGGTCGAAATTGGTGATGACGTCGAAGTCGGCTCCAACACCACCATCGATCGCGGATCGCTAGGCGTCACTCGCATCGCCTGTGAAGTCAAACTTGATAACCTTGTTCAAGTGGCTCACAACGTCACGATTGGCAAACGTTCGCTCGTGGCCGCTCAGACCGGGGTTTCCGGTAGCACCTCGCTAGGCGAGGGCGTAATACTAGCCGGACAAGTTGGCCTCGGTGACCACTGCACAATCGAAGATCGGGCTATTGTCGGCGCACAGGCGGGAGTTCCGACGGGAAAGACGATTCGGCAAGGGCAGACGGTCTGGGGAACTCCTGCGCGCCCTATCGAGAAATACAAGAAACAATATGCGGCATTCGCCCGGCTTCCGGAATTGATCGCCCGTATCGAAAATATCGAAAAGGGGAAGCCCTAGATGTCGCGGTCTCCTCATCACTACTGGAACATCCGATTGGCCTAAGCTGGGTGATAAGCGTTGAAAGCTGCGTTTTCGGCTTCCGTTCGCCATTATCGGTTGTGCGGACCTTTCTCCAAGGTTCTAGAGACCGGTAGCAATGAGCAATGAACAATGAACCATGCACCCATTTGAGGTTTTGTATCATCCCATAGAACGAGCTCGCGATTTCGGGTTGACCCGGGAGTCAAACCCAAAGATAATACTACTGTTACGGCACAGACCTGGACTCGGCGGGGCGTTTAAAGTACACTTTTCTCGGCCAGTCAGATTTCTTGCAAAGCACGGGTGGGCTGGTCGGTGACTGAGGGGTCAGCCAGAGTTGCACAAGGCTTGGTCCGTAAAAAGAGTTAAGCACCGGTGCTCGCCGTGGGCAGGGCCAGCGCCGTCCATCGTTCACCAGTTCGGAATAAACAGGGCGAGGGTTGCTTCATAGGTCGCTTGAAAACTGCCTGGCAGAACCTTGGCGGGCAGTTGATGGTATATCACTGAGGATCGATGACACCAAGAGCAAGATCACGGACTGATTTCTCATTTGGAGGTGGTGCCCAAGCCACGGCTCCAGTCCGCGATTTTGAATTCCAAGTTGAGCAGGCCATATCCCGCAGCGCCGAATGGCTACTATCCGCACAATCGCAAGAAGGTTACTGGTGGGGCGAGCTCGAAGCTGACACAACTCTCGAGTCCGATTACATTCTCTATTTGCACGTCCTCGGACAGCTGAATTCCCCCAAGGTAGAAAAACTCGCAGCTTATATCCTTAGAAAACAGCTTCCGGATGGCGGCTGGAATATCTTTGAAGGCGGACCGTCCGAGCTGAATGCCACTGTTAAGGCTTACCTGGCGCTTCGGTTGGCGGGCCACGCTGTGGATGCGCCGCACGTGGTGCGCGCGAAAGAAAAAGCGATCAGCTTGGGCGGCCTCGAAGCTACGAATTCCTATGTCCGGTTTTATCTTGCGATGGTGGGCGCCATTGACTGGAGCATCGTTCCATCTATTCCGCCGGAATTAATGCTTCTGCCGGAGTGGGTTCCCATCAACATCTACGAAATGTCTTCATGGACTCGCGGCATCGTCATTCCCCTTTCCATAGTCTATGCGAACAAGCCTGATTGGCATTTGCCGCCAGGCGTCACTGTTAACGAGCTTTTCAAGACCAAAGGCGAAAAGCCGCATTCGTTCGATTGGGACAAGCGCATCGTCACCTGGCGCAACGTATTTCTTGCTCTCGATCGCGCCCTGAAAATCTACGAGCGCTCGCGCTGGAAGCCCTTCCGTAAACTTGCGCTGTCCTATGCCCGCAAGTGGATGCTGGATCGCTTGGAGCGAAGCGAGGGGCTGGCGACCATATACCCGGCCATGATGAATTCAATCTACGCCCTGCTCGCCGAAGGTGAAGGTCAGGACGATCCTCTGGTCGATCGCGAAATCAAATTTCTTGCGCGCTATGAAATCGAAGATGGCGAAACGATTCGCGTGCAACCCTGCATTTCGCCCGTGTGGGACACCGCCATCGCCATGGTCTCGCTGGAAGAAGCCGGACTCGATCCTGCCCATCCGGCCCTGGTTTCTGCCGAGCGCTGGATTGTTCGCAATCAAATTCTCGGCTCCGGCGATTGGCAAGTGAAGAATCAGAATGCCGACCCCGGCGGCTGGGCTTTTGAATTCCGCAACGATTTTTATCCCGATGTGGACGACACCGCATTCGTCTTGATGGCTCTTGGGCGTGTCGACGACCCGGATTCCGAGCGTTTGCGCAACTCCATGCGTCGCGGCCTGGCCTGGCTCGTCAGTATGCAGAATGGTGACGGCGGCTGGGGCGCATTCGACCATGAGAACAATTTGCAATTTCTGAATCACATTCCGTTTGCGGACCACAACGCAATGCTGGATCCTTCCACTGCCGACGTCACTGCGCGCACCGTGGAATGCCTTGGACAGATGGGTTGGCCGGCCGATCATCCGGTGATTCAGCGAGCTCGCGCCTTCATCCGGCATGAACAGACTCCAGACGGTTCATGGTTCGGGCGCTGGGGCGTGAATTACGTTTATGGAACTAGCGGGGTCTTGCGGGCGCTCGAGAAGATCGGCGTGTCCAATCAACCGGACTGCCAGCGCGCTGCCGATTGGCTGCGCTCGGTCCAAAATCGCGACGGTGGATTTGGCGAATCCGTTCTTTCCTATTACGATCTTGCATGGAAGGGCCGAGGGAAAAGCACCGCGTCGCAAACCGCTTGGGGTTTGATCGGCCTCCTCGCCACAGTTGGCCCCGATGATCCTGCCGTTGAGCGGGCCGTAGCCTGGCTTCTGGAGCAGCAGAATTCTGACGGCACCTGGGACGAGCCCGAATTTACCGGCACCGGATTCCCCTGCGTCTTTTATCTCAAATATCATCTGTATCGAAACTCCTTTCCGCTTTATGCCCTGGCGCGCTACGACAATTTGAGTAAGGGTCGGCGCCCTTTTGCTGGTATGCAGATTCCCGCGGCGGAGTTGCAGCATCTACTTGGAAGACAACGGGGGTAATGGATGAGAGTACCTTTAAGCTTGACCACCAGCATGGCCGGGTATCTGACCGGCAAGAAGATGAGCGGCGCAGAGAAATTTCCGCTGGTGATGATGCTTGAACCGTTGCATGCCTGCAATCTTACCTGCACGGGCTGCGGTCGCATTCGCGAATACAAATCCACCATCAACGAGATGTTGACCGTCGAAGAATGCCTGCAGGCGGTGGATGATTGCGGCGCGCCGATTGTTTCTCTCTGCGGTGGCGAGCCCATGATTTATCCCGAGCTGGACCGCTTGGTGAAGGAAATTCTCGACCGCAAAAAACACATTTATCTTTGTACCAACGGCATGTTCATTCGCAAGCGGCTAAAGGAATTCAAGCCTACTTCGCGCCTGTTTTTCAACGTACACCTGGATGGCCTCGAAAAAACGCACGACATTTGCGTCGAACGCGATGGCGTTTTTCGCGAAGCCATCGAGGGCATTAAGGCTGCCAAAGCTGCGGGCTTCCTGGTTACTTCCAACACCACCGTTTATAAGGAAACCGATATCGAAGAGATTGCCGACCTTTTTGCGTACCTGCAAACGCTGGGCGTTGACGGCCACATGATTTCTCCGGCGTATTCCTATGCCGCCGTGATGACCAAGGAAATCTTCATGTCGCGTGACGAAATTCGCGACAAATTCAAACAGGCCAGCAAACTCCTCGAACGCTACAACATCGTCACCTCGCCGATTTACATGGAATATCTTCGCGGCGAGCGCGAATTAATGTGTACCGCCTGGGGCAACCCGACTTACAACCCGCGTGGATGGAAAGGGCCGTGCTATCTGATGACCGATGCGCACCATGCCACTTTCAAGGAATTCATCGATAACACTCCGTGGGAAAAATACGGTCGGGGTCGCGATCCCCGTTGCGAAGATTGCATGGTCCACGCCGGCTACGAGGCCTCTGCGGTTCTGGGTGGAAACAAGAAGCTCGGTGACACTTGGAAGATGCTGACCTGGACCTTGTCCGGGAAAATGGGTGGACTGATCGGTGAGCCGAACGAACGGGAGCTCCAAGCGAAGGCAAACGGCCCAGGGAGCGGCAACTCTCACCCCGATGGCAATGGCTACGGTTCAAGCAAGCGGGTTATTCCTGTAGCGCCTTCGAACCAGCAGGATGAGGTGTTCCGCATTTTATGACCACGCTCGTTACGGGTGCCACTGGCTTTGTGGGTAGCCATGTCGCCCGGCAACTTGTCGGCGCAGGTCAGGCAGTCCGGGTTCTGGTTCGCCCAAATAGCAACTTGGCAGCTCTTGCTGGGTTGCACGTAGAATATTTTGAAGGCGACCTGCGTGACCAAGAATCGCTGGAACGCGCCATGCACGGAATCCGTAGGGTTTTTCATGTGGCTGCGGATTACCGCTTGTGGACGCCGCGGCCTGACGAGATTTACGAAATTAACGTCGAGGGTACCCGCAAGCTCCTCGCCGCAGCGCAACGTGCGCGCGTTGAGCGCATCGTGTATACCAGTACCGTGGCGACCATGGCGGTTCCGCGGAACGGCGCGTTACCAAATGAAGACACGCAGGCTACGCTCGATGAAATGATTGGGCACTATAAGCGTTCGAAGTTTTTGGCCGAGCAGGTTGCCCTAGAAGCTGTCGCCGCTGGCCTGCCCGTCGTTATCGTAAATCCCACCGCGCCTGTAGGGCCCTGGGATTGGAAGCCGACGCCGACAGGCCGCATCATCCTGGATTTCTTGAAGGGCAAGATGCCAGCGTACGTTGATACGGGCCTGAATGTGGCGCCGGTCGAAGACATTGCGGCCGGGCATCTGCTGGCCGCCGAAAAAGGACGAGTCGGCGAGCGATATATTCTGGGCGGCCGCAACATGACCTTGAAGCAAATTCTGGATGCGTTGTCGGCAATTACAGGCCGTCCAGCGCCGCGCGTGCGTTTGCCGCATGCGGTGGCGCTCGCTGCCGGGTACGCGGACCAGTGGTTCTCGCGCCTGGCTGGACGCGAGCCACAGATTCCCGTTGAGGGCGTAAAGATGTCCCGTCATCGAATGTTCGTTGAGAGCGACAAAGCGGCGCGCGAGCTTGCCTATCAGCCTGCTTCGGTTGAAGCCGCGCTCGGTCGCGCGGTAAGCTGGTATGAGCAGCACGGATACTTGGACGCTGGCGCGGGGAAAAAATCCGTCGCGCATGCAGCAGCGGCGTAAGGAATTGCAGTGAGAATTCTCGTCACCTTCGCGCTGGAAAATGAATTTGCTCCGTGGCAAGCCTCGCACAATTTTAAGCCGGCAAAGCTGGGCAGCGTGGAGGTGCACGTAGCGGAGTTCAGTTTCGCGCATGTGACGGCGGTATTGACCGGAGTGGGCGCGCGACAGGCGGCGTTGACCGCGAAGCAAATAATGCGCGGCGAATTCGAATCATTCGATTGCTGCATCTCGTGCGGACTGGCTGGCGGGCTGCGAAGCAATTACGGTGTCGGGGAAGTACTGGCCGCCCGCAGCGTTTTCTCGGAAGCCGTGCCCGTTGATGGCGCAAGCCGCTTGCTCCCATGCAGCGGAGCGCTCGTTTCGTTCGCTTCAGACTGCGGCGCGACTGTGGTGGAAAGGTTTTACAGCGCGGATCACGTGGTTTCGACTGCGGGCGAGAAACGGGCTCTCCGCCCCGCTGCCGATGCCGTAGAAATGGAAAGTTTTGAGATCTTGCGTGAAGCCCAGGAGACGGTTGTACCCGCCGTCGCCATCCGCTCGATTAGCGACACGCTGGACGAGGATTTGCCGCTCGATATGAGTCAAATTCTCACTGACGAAGGACAAGTCAGCATCCCTCGCGTGCTGGGCCAGGTAGCACTTAAACCGCAATCGCTGCCAGGATTGATTCGGCTTGGCAAGAACAGCCGCGAAGCGGCACAGTCACTGTCTCGTTTCCTGGACTCTTACGTGGCTGCCCTGGCGAATCGCACGGCGCCGCTTGAAACAAAATTAACTGCTGGAGCGTTTTAGAAGCTGTATGAGCCGAACGATCAGTGCAATTGAGTCGCTGGATCTTCTCCAGCGGAAAACTCATCACCCGGCTGATGGACGAATGCGCGCTGGCGTCTATCGCGGCAAGGGCCGTGTGACGGTCGAGTCTGTGCCGATTCCTGAAATCGGCGAGGGCGAACTTCTTTTCAGAGTGGCCGCCTGCGGCATCTGTGGCACGGACATTAAGAAAATTCAACACGGCTTCATCGCGCCTCCGCAAATATTGGGGCATGAGCTCGCCGGCACGGTCGTTAAAGTGGGCCGCGGCGTCAGGAAATTTAAACCCGGTGACCGCGTGGTCAGCTTTCACCACATTCCCTGCGACGCCTGCTTCTATTGCCAGCGAAAGCTCTTTTCGCAGTGCGCGGGGTACAAGAAGGTCGGACTTACCGCCGGCTTTGATCCCAATGGCGGAGGTTTTGCCGAATACGTTCGCGCCATGCCCTGGATTGTAGAACGCGGCATGATCGCGCTTCCCGCGGACGTGAGTTTCGAGGAAGCTACGTTCGTCGAACCCGTCAACACTTGTCTGAAGGCTGTTCGAAAAGCCCGCATCGCAAAAAATGAGACCGTGCTTGTAATCGGCCAAGGTCCCATTGGAATGCTGTTGATGTTGCTGGCAAAATACGAAGGTGCCGAAGTGTTCACCAGCGACCCCATGCCGGGACGCCGCGCCGCCAGCCGGCGTTTTGGAGCAAAAGATTCTCTGGATCCGGCCGCCAACAACTTGCTCGAAGAGATTCGCTGCCGCACCGATGGCCGGGGAGCGGATGCGGTTCTGGTGGCTGTGCCTAGTCCGGCATTAGTTCCAGAAGCTTTAGCGCTAACGCGGCCCGGAGGGCGCATACTATTGTTTGCGCACAACGACCCGGTCATGCAGCTCGCATTTCCGGCGGCCGCCGTCGGCGTGGAAGAAAAAGAGATTCTCGGCAGTTATAGCGCGTCGGTGGACGACCAGGCGGAATCAGCGGCGCTTGTATTTGGCCGCCAGTTGCCGGTGCGCGAATTGATTTCGCATCGCTTCCCCTTGGAGCAAATCGAGGAGGCCCTCGAACTTGCCGCTCGGCCCGCGGACGATACTTTGAAAGTGGTGATACGGCACGAATGAGAGTAGATCGCGAACGCAACGGACATATGACGGCGGCCGTTCTCTACGGCGCGGAAGACCTGAAAATCGAACGCGTCGACATCCCCGCGCTTGCTGATGACGAAGTGCTCGTGCGCGTGGAAGTAGCGCTGACCTGCGGCACGGATTTGAAAGTCTGGAAACAGGGATTTCATCAGCGCATGATTAAGCCACCTTCGCTTTTCGGTCACGAACTGGCCGGCGTGATTGAATTGAAGGGAATCGCCGTAAACGGTGGATTCCGCGAAGGCATGCGCGTAGTTCCTGCGAATTCTGCGCCATGCAATGTTTGTATGTACTGCCGCAAGGGTCAGCCGAACCTTTGCGAAGATTTGCTCTTCAATAATGGCGCCTATGCGGAATATATCCGTATCCCCGGAAGAATAGTGCGTCAGAACATGCTGCCGATTCCGGATAATGTTTCATTCGTCGACGCGGCCATGGCCGAGCCGCTAGCCTGCGTCCTGCGCGGCATTCACGAAATGGGGGTTAGCCGCGGAGACACCGTAGTCGTAATCGGTTGCGGGCCCATCGGACTGAAGTTTATCCGCATCCTTTCCGGACGCGGCATGCGCGTGATCGCCATCGGCAAGCGCAAGAACCAGATGCGCTTGGCAGAACGGCTGGGAGCGGTCGCCGCGTTCGACGCCGCAGAAATTGAGAATCCGGTTGGCTTGGTACGCCAGATCACAGAGGAAGGCCGCGGAGCCGATGCGGTGATTGAAGCCGTAGGCACCGCCACGACTTGGCAGTGGGCGCTCCAAATGGTTCGAAAGGGCGGCACGGTAAATCTATTTGGCGGCTGTCCGCGCGGTACTGAAGTGAAAATCGATCCTACCGCCCTGCATTATTCGGAAATCACCATCAAGTCCACGTTTCATCATACGCCCCGGTTTATGCGCGAGGCGCTTGAAACGATCGCACGCGGCGAAATCCGGGCTAGCGACTTTATCACCGGCGAATCGCCGCTGTCAGACTTGCCACAGGTTTTTGAACACATGAAGAACCGCAATGGCGAAATGAAGACGGCCGTCATTCCCTAGGTGATCGAACTGGCATCAAGAGTAGAAGTGGTAGTAATTTGAACTGGATCAACCGCCGCCCGAACCAGGGCACCATGTTAGCCACACCTGAATTGCAAATTGCGCGCAATCTTCCCGCGGAGGGCTGCGACCCCGCCGAGGCACAGCGTTACACACGCTGGTTGGCTACCCATCACTATGAGAATTTCAATATTGTCTCCCGCCTGTTGCCCCGGCGCCTGCATCAGGATTTCTACAATGTGTACGCCTACTGCCGGTGGTCAGACGACCTGGGCGACGAAGTCGCCGATCCCGCTCGTGCGCTGGTATTGCTGGATGCCTGGGAAGAAGAACTCCGGACAGTTTTTGAGCGTGATCGCGGGCCTGCTCACCCGGTCTTGATCGCCCTGCGCGAAACTGTCCGCGCAAAGAACGTTCCTTCCAAGCCCTTCACCGATTTGTTACGCGCCTTCCGGCAGGATCAAACCGTGCACCGCTATCCGGACTGGGATTCCCTGATTGACTATTGTGTGTACTCGGCGAATCCGGTCGGCAGGCTCGTTCTCTATCTCTGTGACTATCGAGACGAAGGACGGCAAAAACTCTCCGATTACACCTGTACCGCCTTGCAGCTCGCAAATTTCTGGCAGGACGTTTCGCGCGACCTCGAGAAGGGACGCATTTATATTCCGGTGGATGCGCTCGCCAAGCATGGTTTAACCGAAGCTGATGTCTTGGCGCGAAAATTCGATATGCGCTACGTGTCGCTGATGAAATCCCTGATTGAGCGCACTCGCGCTCTTTTTCAAGCGGGACTTCCACTCGCACAGACCGTCGAACCATTCCTGCGCGTGGACCTGGAAATGTTCAGCCGGGGCGGGCTGGCGATCCTGGATGCGATTGAAGCTTCGGGTTACAACACACTTCAGCAGCGTCCGGCCCTTACGAAATGGGCGCAGATGCGCTTGTTGGGCGGCGCACTTGCCTCGCGAGTCTTTTCACGCGGCGTTAATCTTTCCGTCCGTGAACAGGCCGCCACACCGGCGGAAACTAATCCCATCGTGCGTCCGTTCTCCCATTCCGCCGCGGTGAGGCAATCCGATACGGAAGGTGTTGCGGCCTCCTACGCCGAATGCGCGCGAATCGCTCGAGGGTCCCGGAGCAGCTTCTATCTTGCCTTCTTCGGCCTGCGCAAGGAAAAGCGCAACGCGCTCTGCGCCCTGTACGCTTTCATGCGCTTGGTGGACAATGTCTCGGACGAGCCCGGCGCTCTGGACTCCAAGCGGGAAGGCCTCGCGCGCTGGCGCGGGATGCTTGACGAAGCGATTGCCGGCCGCACCGGCGGCAACCCGATTCTTCCGGCACTCGCCGATACCATTGCGCGTTTTGAAATTCCGTCGCGCTATTTTCACGATCTGATTCTGGGCGCGGAAATGGATTTGACCGTTTCCTCCTACGCCACATTCGACCGGCTCTCGGAATACTGTTATCGTGTTGCTGGCACGGTTGGCCTTACTTGTCTGCACGTTTTCGGCTTTCGTGATCCAAAAGCTCCGGATCTAGCCGAGCGCCTGGGCCTGGCATTTCAATTGACCAACATTACTCGCGATGTCCGCGGTGATTTCGAAATGGGCCGGGTCTATATTCCGCAGGAAGATCTCGAGCGGTTCGGAGTAACACAAGCGCAGCTTTCCGGCCCGCTTACTCCGCAGCTTCAAGAGTTGCTCGAATTTGAGTCCGATCGCGCCTGGCATTTCTACCGCGAAGGCGCCTCGTTGGTTGATCGCGTGGATGCCGATAGCCGGGCAACGCTGTGGGCTTTGATTCGAACCTACAGCAGTCTCCTGGCACGGATCGAAGAATGCAATTTCGACGTATTTTCGTCGCGCGTTTCGTTGTCCAGTGCCGAAAAAATTCAATATCTCCTGACGGCGGGGATGAGCGGTTGGTGGAAGAAGGATG